>ERZ808040.483-NODE-483-length-33888-cov-9.827453_pt1 | contig 33888 bp, 36 predicted proteins | sample MGYA00380191_ERZ808040 | MGnify/ENA primary metagenome ERZ808040 (study PRJEB31490, sample SAMN06133395) | mouse gut metagenome | isolation source: J6 | host: mice | place: China: Chengdu | collected 2015-05 ...
ACGTTCTACTTCGTGTACCCTTCACCCTCTATTTTCGTACCAGATACAGAGAAATGTCCATCTCCTTGGCTCATTCATCTGAGATATGTAACTATAAATTCCTTGATTTTTTAAGGAAAATCACTTGACAATATAGGGAGGACAATGGAGCTGAAATCATACAATTTGGCATATAATTCAGAAATTACTTCCGTCAGCGGACTCATTAGCGCACTGGCTGTCGTGCCGGTATTTGCCAGCCCGGAATGGTCAACCCCTATTACAATACCGGCTGATGCCGCTTTTTCATTCGCTTTTGAAAAAAACTGAAATGGATTGAGCCACTTCATGATATCTATTACAATCTTTAGAAAACCGTTTACTGCCATTGCCAGACGGTACACCAAAAGCACAACCCATCCCGATATGCTGCGCCCAAGGGAAACACTTCCGTCGGTTCCTGTTTTGTCAATGCCGATGTCAGCCAGTCCAGCGCCCAGCATACAGTACTGCGAGAATACAAAGGAACTCCCGCTCCCCTCCCCAACATGCTGGAAGGATTCGGAACACAACTGACTGTAATTATATGTACATGAAGATGTGCTGATAAACGAGGTAAAAAGACCCTTGATCCCCTTTGCAACAGACTGGTCATCATATCCGAGAAAACAGCCTGCGGAATTTGCATTCACCGTTGACAGCGCATCAACCATGTCCTCACCGTTCGGATCGGCAATGCACATGGTCAATGTCGTGGCCAGGCAGGATGACAGCATATAAAAACTATAATCTGCCTGATTGTCATCACTGAGCTCATATGTCCCTCCGGCAGCCACGGTAAAATAGGATGCCATTGCCATCAGGATGGTGAGCACTACCATGCATATGCTGGTTCCAATATGTCTGATAGTATTTATTCTATTTATCTTTCTTTTGTCCATATCACGCCCGCCTTAGTTTTAAGATTAAATCACGCCTGAATACAACATTATTGTAGTCCCTGTGTAAAAATGTCATATAGTCGTTTTTCGTTGTTATGAGTCCCACAAGGTTTGATGGAATTGTCTGCCCCAGGACATCCTGATACCTTGCCACACAGTTATCAGTCATGTACCCCATAATTGTGTAATCAGCCTTATCCATGTGGGAAAAACTGATGTCATCCATCATCTGCTCATTATCATTATAAAGAAAACAAACACGTCCCCCTTTTGCATAAAGTTGTTCAAACAGGGCTGTCATGTAATCCTTAACCGTATCATCAATCAGGTCGGCACCGTGAATCACCAGCACGTCACCCATTCCAAGATTTCCGGTACAGAATGAGATGATATTTAAAAGCTGCGCCATCATGATTCCCTTTCCCCTGACAAGAAGCTGTGAAAAATCATAAATGACGCGTCTTGCGCTTGTACAGGTGTCAATCTCCGCCGTCGTGACTGTATTAAAGAGATCCCCGTTATTATCAAGCATGCTTTTGAATGTCAGGTTCAGGATCTTCAGGGCGTGCAGCTCCTCTTCATCCCTTGCCCCTGACATGACGGCTGCCTTGTGCGCAGTCTGCAGGTACGTCGAAAACAACTCCAGCTTTGGGACATCCCCGTGCGGAATTCCGACAACACGCAGCCTGTCCCTGTTATTTTTTGCATTTTCATACCACATTCCCTGGTCAATATAAAACTTTGTCGCTATCTCCTTCACATACCCCCGTATAACTGACCTGTCACTGTCGGTAGGCGGATACATCTGCTCTGTCATGAGCGTTAGTTTTTCCATCTGCATCGCGAACAGGGAAAGTTCGTCATCAGAACCGCCAAACAGCTCAAACATGTTGACATCACCTTTATTCAGGTCAACCTTTTTTGTAATATTGGGAAACTTTGGACCGATCTCGTCCAGGTTACATCCGTCAAGAATGATATGGGCGGCTTTATGGTTATTGATGAGACATGCCTGCGATATCTTGCTTCCCCAGAGATCGGAAGCATAATTCCGCCCATAAACCGTATCAATCTGTTCATTACAGACAATAATGTGTCGTCTGTACCGGTCAACATCAAACAGGATTGCTGCAGTATTGACATCGCCAAACATGGTGCCGACATACTCACCTGCATCGTCTTCTATCCCGCGCGTCACGAGTGAGTATGCACCTGCATATTCCGTACTGGTAAAATAGTGGGGTTTTCCCTTTTTTAATGCCAGCGGCCGTAAAAGGGAGGAAAGCTCACTACACTGTTCCCCATCATAACATGCCGCATACAGTGTCGTATATGCATCAATATAATGTCTCTCTATTGCGCTTACCGCCCTGTCAAGTTTTTCAAGGGACGGTGCCTTGATCCTCATGCGGAATGCACACGCAAGGTATACCGCCCCTGCCTGTATCTCAAGTGCTATCTGGTTCAGGTCCATTTCACGCTTGCCTGCCTTGAGGCGGTTCATTTTGCTGCTTCCGGGGTTTGCCTGTTCCGTTGTGTTCATCTGGGCGACATTCTCGGCCTGCGACTGGTGTTCCTTAACCCATCCATCCGACATCCTCTCGACAGTCTCAATATTTGTGACAGATATGTCATCGTCAAGACCGGAGGGAATGAGGTCTATCCCCCAAAATGCCGGAAAGTCATCAACCGCACCGTCATTGTGAAAAAAAGAAAGTATCACAAAATAATTCCCATCACACATGTAGTAATTTGACCTGAACACATAACTTTCTTTTGGCTTAATCCGCATCAGGTTGGGAAATTCTTTCAGGTTACCTTCGATTATTGTCTCTTCTTTTTTCTTCTTAAAGAACATACATCCTGCCTTTCTGTTTGTCCATCCGTGATGTTAGAAATGTTTTTCCTCTCCCGAATAAATGTTTTTCATAAATTCCTCTGTTTCCTCCCTGTCAAGCTGCTCGGCAAACTTAAACATCAGTTCCGAGTTATCAGCCTCATCATAAAAAATATTCAGGGCGGCATTCATCTCCTCCCTGCAGGGCGCCTGGATAAGCATATACTGATGGAGAGATTTATACGAATTACCGATAACCCCTGCAAGAAAATGTTCATTTGTGTCAATCATGGCATCCAGGTCAGGATCATGTACGGTAAGGTTTTTCTTACGTTCTGAAAAATGCGCAATCTGCATATATACATTCTGAGCCTCGGAATTTGTTATGTAATGATATGTTGTCTTCGGCCTCATTTTACGGTAAAATGTGTCAACCCTGTCCACGACCGCATTCCTGTGGTCTGAAAAAAGAAGGACGGACGCATTTCCCACGATATCAAACACCACCCCGACACTACCGTCTGCATAATGTATCATCCCGTTTTCATCTATCTTAGTAAATCCGCATACCCGGATAAACGGACTGGCAGGAGACATACTTCTTGTACTGACCAGACGGGAACCCGGCTGGATATAGCCAAGCAGTGATATAATCTTTTCAAGTCCGATCTGTTTTGTCCGGCCGATCATAAGCAGGACGAAGCATAAACTCCCCCACACGGCCATGAATATCCCTTTCTGAATGAAGCTGCCAGACGCAATGAACGTTTTTGACAGCATGACCATACATGATGTTATGGCAACAAACACAAGCAGGATATTTTTGATTGGGAATGGCCTGAGCCCGATACCGTCATTGTTCTGTATCGTGATTTCCATGTCAAGGTAACTTGAATCAAGCGAATATGGTATCCCATAATAATCTTTTGCCATATCTGATGCATCCTTTCTTAAATTTTTCGGCAATGATCATACCCTGACGGGCACAAGTTTTTTCTTTCCGTCCACCTGGGTGTAGCAGAGCGTACACCTCAGCGGCCGCTTACTGCGGGCTGACACGGCGTCCGGAATATAGATCACATCGCCATTTCTTAATTCTTCCATTTCCTGTTTTGTAAAACGGTGTCCCTGCCATTCATTTGGAATCGCATCCACATCCCTGGCAAAGCCCCAGTAATTCTTTCCTTTATATTTTTGTTGCTGCAGGGAACCGGTAACGGTAAACTGCTGACCGTTTTTGCTGAATGCAGTAAATGTTATAGATAACCCGTTTAGAAGCTGGCGGCATTCATCATCGCTAAACAGATGTCCCGCCCATTTGCGATTAAACTGCACAATTTCATTTGTGGGCGTATACACGCCTGTTATTTTTTCTTTTTTCTGAAAAAGTTTTGAATCCAGGGATAATTCCCTGTCCCTTGTCCTGTCATTTTCCTCTGTTTCTAAATTACGCTTAAAACCCCAGAAATTTTTTCCCTTATAAGACTGATATTCCAGTTTACCGGTTGCAATATAAGACATTCCCGTATTGGATGTTGCAAGAAATGTGACTGACCTGCCTTTTAACAGCTTTTTACATTCCTCATCAGTAAATTCATGGTTCCCCCAGGATGTCTTAAATTCAATTTCTTCATTCAGGGGCTCATACACTCCCCTTACTTTCCTGGATTTCTTTTCCGAATCTGTACTCATTAAACCTGTCCTTTCTGACCATACATATTCTTTCTCTTCCCCTGCTGGTAACTGCGCTCATCACATAACTTGTCCGATATACGCTCCAGCTGCTCTGAGACTTTCTGTATCCCGGGATCGTAGAAATCAATATCCCCCGGATGCGCCGGCTCTGTGCGCCTGAATCCATTTGCATCATAAACAAGATACGATAACGCCAGGATAACTTCATCACTTGCTTTATTCAGTTTTCTTAAGTTGTCGTTAATATGCCTTATATCAGCAGATGTACGCATTGCCTCATTTTTTCGTTCATACGCTTTCGCAAGCTCTCTGACATTATCAGGAACACCATCGTAATCAATATCCCCTGATTCCTTATCCCTGTGGGCAAACAAAAATGCTGCTACGGCAATATAGTTAGGCGTATGCGGAAAACTTTTTTTAGCCATTTCGACCAGACACTTAGGAATGTCCCGTAAGGCACATGTCTCCCCTGCAGATGATTTTTTATTGGTATTTTTCCCAAAATCAGCATCAGCAACGCACCTTGCCCCTGCCAGAGATTTCTTATGGACAGACTTTTCACCTGCCGGGATAACCGCTTCATAATCATTTTTCTGATAACATCTTTCTTCAACGATGGGATTTTCCTGCTGATCAGACATTTTATTTGCAGGAACCGATTTTTCAGTTAGATGTGATTCTAAAACTGCATTTTTTTCATGACTTGCTTTTTCTTGTTTTTGTATGACATGTTTTTCATCCTGTTCCCTGTATTTATTGAGCATGCCATACATGTCATCAAGGTCATAACGCATGGCCAAAGACCTCCCCTGCCCTAATCCGTAAGATAATTTGTCCCGTTCATTACCATCATAAGGTTGCCGAAATTGGACTGGATAATATCCTGCAGGCACGACATATTGGCTGACACTATTTCAAGTGTGTCAATGATCTGGTTAAGCCTGTGCGCCTCCAGTGATGGCAGGTCGTAATCCTTATTGTCGCGTTTTATCTGTACCAGTAGAGCATCCCGTATGTAATCTGTGACCTTCACGCCCTTTTTTTCTGCCCAGTAGTTTATGGAATTATACAGGTCTTCTGTCATTCTTATATTGGCCCTGTATTCCATTGATTTTTGTTTTTCCATAATAGTTTTATCACCTCATTCAATATTATTTATGCATTAATGGTAAAATAACGTATTACATCTTTAAATACCACATTAAAAAAGCATAGTCACGATTATATATAAAATTAACAAATTAATCAATATATTTTTTATCTTTTTTTCAATTTTCTAAATAATAAATTAAATGCTCTTTCAATTTGCACTATTTTTGTGCGAATCAAAAGAGCATTTAATACATGACATAATAGAATTTTATAATTAAAAGATAGGTTTTTATAATTCTTTTAATTAGCTAATATTTCTTCCTCCAATTTTTTTATATCGTAATCATTTTCCATGATCTATTAAACAAATTTTTTATACTTAATTCGCAATTATCCGCAATGCAATATTTTGATAAATTCTTTTATAAACTTTGCTTTATCATCTACTCTCCATGTATCTTTTATGATAAAATATTATAGATTCAAGGACTCATTAAGAGAGGTTATACTATGCAACTGAAAAAATCATTCTATCATGAAGTAAAAGACAGGCTGCCTGAACATGTACTGGAATACTGGGGGGTACACCGCCATTATCATTTCGCACTGAATGAAACGCTGGATCAATTCATAAAGCGTGTCCTAGATGAATCCTTCAGTTCTATAACAGAAAACGAACTGAGCGACCACATCAAAAAAATACGAAATACCCTCAGAAAAAGAAAATATGACTGGATAAAAAAATATGAAAACGCCCTTACCTACCCGTTTTCTGATCCTTCACATCCTGTATTCAGCGAATATTGCTCCCTGCAGGCCATGGGTCCCAGGGAGCTTTCCCAAAAATACCAAGATCTTGAGGAAGACGAGATCCTTCGGAACAAAACGGAGTTAAAGACTGCACAGATGCGGCAATGGAAAGCTGACAGAAATTCGCTTTTTACAGAATATCCCGCCATTTCAATACTGAAACAGCAAAACAAAGAAGACGCATTGAAAAGCGATGTGCTTGATATCACCTGCGATTACATTGTCAAGGAACTGAATTATGACATGAGCTCAAATTCAAAACCACTGCCATCCCCGATCGTCTCCAAACCTTTTTTTTCGCTCAGGAGTTCTAAAATCACCCTTGAAGAAATTGACGGGATTATGCAGAACATCATAAAAAATGATAATGCGGGCACCACTTTCACCATGTACCCCACGTCTTCTTCTGACACACAGCTCACAACACTGGACAAGTATGACCTGAGTGTTTATCAGGAAATTACCCGGCTTGCCTGCTCAGATACAAAGGTACATGATGGCAATATACTTGTTGATGTAAGTTTTTACCAGATCTCAAAGCAGATATTCGGTTATGATGCTGGTGAGAAAGGCATTCAGCGTGTACGAGACAGCATAAAAAAGCTGTCAAACAGAAGGTTTGTATATTCCAATGGCGGAACACAGATTGATTACGTGCTGGTAGATTCAAAAATTACGGATGAATATGACAAAAACAAAATGCGTCTTGTCCTCGGTAAAGTTATCTCTGATTCAATACTGCAGAAAGACATCATCAGTATCTCCAAAAAAGTTGAAGAAAAACTCCAGTCAAACTCCAATGCACGTGCTTTCATACATGCCCTGCAGGAACAGCGTTTTATCCTCTACAGGGACAGTCCTGATAACATGAAAAAAAGTTTCGGAATTAATTTTTTTGAAGACAGCATTTACTTTAATACCAAAAGTTATAAGAAAAAGATAAGCATCATTGAAGATAGTCTGGATGAATATGTGAACAATGATGTCATTATACAAAATTACAGTTTTGATAATAACCTGTTCAACCTTGATTTCCTTCCTCTTGATGAAAATGATGTTGAGTATTATTCTGAATGGCTGAAAAACCACATGACATCTAATGCCATTGCCCCGACACCTAACAACGTACATCCAACTCCAATCGAAGCATACTTAAACGGTGGACATTAGTCCACCGTCTGCCTTTCTCCAATTCCAAAATCTTGTAACGTTTTTTGATGGGTTTTCTCTTTACTGTAGCATTTTTGAATAAATTATGCTGCACTTTTAACCTTTTATACATTGACCGCATAAGTCGTCGTATAAATATTATACCTTTTCATGTAATTTCAATTATTTACTTTCTTATTTGTAATGGTTTTTACTGGGTTTTTCTTTCTTATTTCACAATTGTAACGTTTTTTACTGGGTTTTCACTCTTTTTCTCACATTTTTTTCCCTTATGATTTATGTTCTGAGCCAACTTATTAAGTCAAATTTGCTTTTTGTAATGCTTTTAGATGGTTTTTCTTTCATTGATTCCTATTTTGTAACGCTTTTTATTGGGTTTTTAACTTTGCAACACACAATCAAATCATATTATAACGCTTTTTACTGGGTTTTTTTATTGTCCGTATGAGTCATTATTACATAAAATGTACATAACATCTATGTTTCTTTCAATTCGTAACGCTTTTTACTGGGTTTCGTAATTAATATTTTTTGAAAAAATTTCCGTAACGCTTTTTATTGGGTTTTCTGATATCTTTAAACCGATTCTGGCATTTCTTTCCATGTTTTTTACATATTGTAACGTTTTTTACTGGGTTTTTACTGTTTTGATTTTATTTGCATTTTCATTCATAATATCACTTATCAGAAGTATACTTTACTTCTGGCAAAAGGCACTGTCCTTTGTACCACAGACCTATTCAATATTAATTACATGACCATTCAAAAATATTATTAAGGAGTACAGCCATGATCGCAAACATTGGAAAAGGTGTATTATACCAGCTCATCGGAATACAGGAAAACAGTAAAAAAACAGTCCTCGAAGTTAATGGTCTGTCCAAGGATTCCCCCTGTTCCAAATGTCCATGGATGAAGGCAGCCATGGCCAATCCTAATGCCGATGCTGGCAGGGAACTTTTAAATACCCGCTGTACCTGTTGCGACAGCCGGTGTTTTGACACTGAAGACATCTGTCTACATACTGAATACACCTATGAAAGCCATTATGGGACAAGACCCCGGCTGAACCGGAACGCCGTTTTGCTGTTCATGCTGCTGCATCTCCAGGCTGTTGATGCTTCAGGCTTTATTTCGGGGATTTCAGTCACATCCCTTGCCGAAACGCTCCATGTACATGAACGATCCATAAAAAACAACCTGGAAAAACTTAAAGTTTCAGGTTATATCCATTATGACATGGGCCAGGCAAATACGGTCAATATTATTCTGCTCGATTATAAGACGTATTATGCAACCGCCCGTGAAGGAGGCTCTGGCTTTATCAAGATTTCTGATGGCATGGTAAATGAACTTTCCAGTATTACTTCCATTATTTTTTTCCGCATTCTTGTCCGCCAGTACCTTGAATCAGACAAGACAGATGAAACTACAAAAACATATAAGGAACTGCTGCATTCCCTTCCCCGCTACTGCCGCCGTTCCATCATTAACAGCAAAATAGAAGAAAATCAGGGAATTTTTAATATATTCCGTAATCCTAATTCCCTTACTTTTAAACTTTCTCCTGAGTATAATGTAAAAGCCAGCCAGGAAAAACAGTACCAGGAAAATATGGAGCATTATACAAAACTGTTGAAAAAACTCGATGATTTTGTGCTTTCAACATCAAAAATAACTTCAACAACCGCCATTCCTGACGAACTCACCCGATTTTTCTCCTATGACGGTGTCCTCGTCTCAACTCCGTACATTTTCCAGATTTCCGGTCTTCAGGATGTTTCAGGTACACTTGCACGGCTTGCCTGCAAATATGGACTTCCGACCGTGGACAATGCCCTTGCTGATACCTACAGGCTGCAGATGTGCACAAAACACAAACTGATACGTAATCTTGGGGCATTTATACTGACTGTCATAAAAAATTATACATCTGAAACAATTAGCAGACAAAACCCCGTAACCGGAACATTGTATGCTCTTTAATTCAGGCTTTTTTGTGATGCCAAAAAGCCTTTTTCATCATTCTATTCATTCCATCCTCTTCATTTTTTTTACCTTTTACAGATATTTTTACTTTTTCTATCAGTACCTTTCTCCTTTATTCTCAATTTAACATATATATTATCCAATATGGACAATGGCTTAAGGAAAGAAATCAGCACTTTGATTTAATAAATCATCAATATAAAAACAAAAACAGCATTTTATAAGAAACAAATCTCCCCTTTACATTTCTGCAAAACCCCGTATTTACTGGAACTAGCCCGATTCCTTTTTTTAATTATAGATAAATTATTGAAATAATATATGAAAGAAAAAGAATGGCCACTTTCAACCATTCTTCCATTAAAAATTTATTTTATTTTAAAATACTGTTCAACAGCATTAAGAACTTCTTCCTCAGAATAGGTTATATTATATTCTTCCATTTTTTTATAAATTCGGTAGCGCAAATTTAAGGTATTGATTACAGTATTTTGAATATCTGCCTGTTCTCCCTCGAAAAGATATTTCTGGATCTGAAGGTTATCTATAACCGTATTTTTCCGGGTACGTTTCTTTTCAGGTTTTTCCAGTCCAAAAGCCTTTCGCAGAAAAGATATTTCCCATGGAGCTTCCGGCCTTGCCATAAGGGCATCAACATTTTTTTTGCTTATTTTTTCTATATCATTGTCATGGATAAAATGATACAAAGCATCCTGTTTTTCCTTACTTACTGAGGCAAGCGTATAGCCGGCGTACATTGGCATGAGTTTTTTATCCAGCATTTCCAATAGCTGCGGTATCAGTTTCTTAAAACTGAGCACCCGGTATATCTGGTTGCGTTCCAGTTTAAATTCATTACCTATGTCTTTTATTATGTCACCTTTATAAATGTCGTCATCATAGGAAGCAATCAGACATGACAGCATGCTGCAAAGTTCACTGGGAAGCATTTCGTTATGCTGTCTGTTATGGAGGTTTGTCACGACCACAATCCTGTCCGCCTGTCTTGAATCCTGTATTTCTTTAATGATATAAGGCAACTGGAGGTGTTCCTCTTTGCAGATAATATTCCTGTTCTGGCCGGCCAGAATAATTTTTTCACCATCTTTTATCCAGACAAGTGCAGGATCAAGTACGCCGTCCTGTCTGATGGAATCCCTTAATAATTCCTTTTTATCACCGGTATGCGGTTTCAGCCGTATTTTTTCATTAGGATATAGTTTAAACTCATCAGGGTTTCCATAATAAATTTTATCACTATCATATTTTACCTGAATCTGACTGACAAGATCTGCCAGAGGGCTGGATTCATCATCATTATTAACGGTATTTTGACGGACTGTTGTTTCGGATTGTTTTAAATCAGCCGTATATTTTGCCTTTATGTTGCCAAGCCTGTTTGTTTTTGCCATATCAATAACCATACCTTTCCTTAATTTTGTGGACATGTGACTTCCGTGCGATATTTTCCTTCCAGTTCTGATATCCGTGTTTCAATCTCGTCAGCCAGTTTTTCGAACTGATCAACCAGTGACTTTGCCTTCCTTTTGGCTTCCCTGTTTCCGGACTGCATATACTCATATACGCACATGTGTTTGTTATTTGCTTCTGTGGCCGCAACTCCGAGCGGTATAGCAGCATCAAATGGCATCACATTTGTGGCAACGCCAAGGTCACATAGCGCCTGGTACTGTTCTACCTGTACATTTGCGTCCTTATATTTATTTAACAGTGTTCCAAGCATGACTACCTTTGCCGTATTTTTTTCTTTCAATAAAGCAATGTCCGTATATGTCTGTCTCACACCCTCCCGTGATCCCTCGTCGGATTCCGCAATACAGATGCAGTAATCTGATGCAACATAGCTCATATATAGGAGGGAGCTTCGTGCAGGGGCGCAGTCGATGATAACGTAATCATAATCATCAGATAATGACATGATTAAATCCTGGAGCAGGTAAATATCATTGGGTTCCCCAAAATCAGCAGAAGCATTAGCCAGTTTTTTTGAAGCTATGATAATGTCATATCCCTCTTTGGTATGCTGTATTGCCTTGTCAATAATATCTTCATCATTTTCGTCTTCAAAATCGGAATAGTCTGAGTCAGTTGTATTCTTATTTCCAAACGCAGATTGTGTTTTAATATCCTTGATGGTCAGGAGAACATCACGTATTGTAGGAATTTTTTGCGCGAATGAAATATCGCTATATCTTGAAAAATCGCGCTGACCATCAATGTCAATGCCCAGTACCCTGTTCCCGCGTCTTACAAACAAGGCACTCAGCTCGTGGGAAACCATCGTTTTCCCGACTCCGCCTTTTTGGTTCCCTATCATGATTACTTTTGCCATTTTTATACCTCACATTCATCTACAAATTTTATTGTCATAAACCCGGAAAGCCTTGAAAATACAAGGAATTTTAGCATTTGTATCAAATTGAGAATCTGTAAATAATTTGATATAACACTCAATTATATTTTACATCATATTGAATTATATAACAATAAATTTAATATAAAATACAAAATAATAGCAAAAATATTTTGGATAATCAAGTGTTCAAGATGATAAGTTTACACGTTTAAGAAGTTTAAGATAATTTTGATAATGCTTGAATCCCTTATAAATACTGGATTTGGCAGAGGTTGTATCAAATTGATACAAAAATATATTATCCAAAATTGACAGTGAAAAACGTTTTGTATTTATATCGGCCATGCCGATACGGATTTAATAATGAAACAGTAATGAAGCAGTACAAGATGAGAAGAAGGAGTCAGATGATATGAGTTTATTAAAAAGTAGGCATTAATGTTACCGTGAATGCAAGGTTAAAAGTTTTATTAACAAATATAATTGAACAGGATAACAGTCTGCCTGATATTTTTAGGCTGCAAAATATAGCAAAGAATAGTAGAGGGGGTTAAGTGAAAATGTTTATAAAGGATGTAGACTGCACAAAAGAAACACCTGTCGTTTTGGGACATCCCGACAAGGTGGTATATTGGAAAAAAATTAAAATGAAACCCAGAATAGAGGGGAGAAAGGATAGTGAACACTTTAAGAAAATATACCTGCCGGAATTACTGCCCCTTGAGGAATATGACTTAATAGTCGTGCTTTTATCTGGAGGAAAAGATTCAGTAGCATGTTATTATAAGCTGCTTGAACTGGGTGTGCCAAAAGAGAAAATAGAATTTTGGCACCATGATATCGACGGCGGACATCCATCAAGGCGCATGGACTGGCGGTGTACGCAAAATTATGTAAAGGCAATGGCAGAAGCAGAGGGTATAACACTCCGAATTTCATACAGGGTAAATGGCTTTTTTGGTGAATTATACAGGATTGGAGCTTCAGAACCAATTGAATGGATCGAACCTGAAACCCAGGAAGTAAAACAATGCCAGTTATCTTCAAATTATAAGAAGTGCCTGCAGTTGAAGGAACAGGCTGCGGAAGAGATGGAAAATTTTTTAAAAGCATATGGCTACAGAATGAAATTTCCTGCAAAGTCTTCTGATTTATCAAAACGATGGTGTTCAGCATATCTGAAAATTTGTGTTGCAGATACAGTGGTAAGCAATCTGGATCGGCTTGGCGAATTGGAGAAATTAGGCGGAAAGCGTCTGAAATTTCCGGCAAAAGGCGGAACACACCAGGGGCGCTGGTGTTCTGGAAATTTAAAGGCAGCGGTTCAGGACAGTGTTACGAGTAGTCTGGAGAAAACGAAAGTCAATAAAAAGATATTGATTGTTTCAGGAGAAAGACGCGGTGAGTCGGCCGGGAGATCAAAATACAATGAAATGGAAATCCACCGGACGAATGCGGAAAAACGTTCCCACAGAACAGTCCACCAATGGAGGCCAGTCATTGATTATTCCGAAAAAGATATATGGGAGATTCTTAAACGTCATAGGGTAAATCCACATCCCTGTTACCGGATCGGCTGGAACCGGTGCAGCTGCGCCATGTGCATTTTCTCCACACCTTCATTATTTGCAGGGATTAAGGAAATATATCCAAAGGAATATGAGGAACTGAAGCAGGACGAAAAAATACTGGGTTTCACTCTGGATAATAAAAAGTGTCTGGATGATTTTGTGGGAAATGCAAAATCATGCATATATTGGCAGGACAAGCCGGCAATCCACTCTATTCAGACTGGTTCTTTTTCTGTAAATGATGTATATGTAAAAGATTGGCACTATCCAGCAGGAGCATTTCATGGTTCGGAAGGAGGACCGTGTTAACAGGAATCTTTTCCAGGTAAATTAAAAATTTTTGTTAAAGAAGTCACTGAAAGATGCAGGTGGCTTATTTTTGTGTATGAAAGTAAAGGAGTTAATATGGCAAATGAATGTATGGATACAGTAGTATTTTACGCAGAATCAGAAGATCAGGAAAAAGGACTTTTCAAATTCAGGGAGGCTGTCATGTCCTGTTATGGCATAAAAATGCCAGCTGATGAAAGCAGTCTGATTCAGATATTTAAGATAAACGGAATAACCGCCAATGACATATCCCTTCGAAGCAATGTAGTATACAGCGTTTTTGACAGCGGGTATGTAAAATTGGAGTGTATTTCTGCATGGAGCCCTCCATATGAGGCATATTCAAGGCTTGCAGAAAGTTTTGGGATAAGTTTTGTCCTCCAGGCCGAAGAGCCGGGCTTTTCAGTATATATAAATACGGACATGGACAAGAAATTTCTGACGGTTGAATACAAGGTTTATCTTAGGGAAAGACCAGAAGACCATTCACTGGACAGTCTTTTTCACCATGCAGGCGGAGATACTGATTTCTATTTTGATTCGGATGGGGAGCTGCTGGAAGGGTTCAGGGAATATGGTTCCGTCAATGCCGGGACAGTCCAGGAGTTAAGGGCATGCATGGATGAAAAATATGTCTGCCTTTATGAATTTGAGAATCCATACCAATAATAATCAGATTTAGGAATGCAAACTAAAGAAGGCTAGGAAATGAAATGCTCCTTTAAATTGGGAGAAAAGAAGGGAGAATATGTGAAAAAAATTATAGGGATTAAAAACAGGATGCGGGGTATCAGGTGCCTTGCGGCATCGGTAATTGTCCTTTTGCTGGCAGTGGCAGCCAGGATAAGGAAAGAAAACTGCCCGTATCCACAGCAGGTTGTCCCGGTTTCTTCTGAATGTTCCGGCAGTACCAGGAAATTTGTATCAGTGCAAGTTATGCGGGGGGACACACTATGGAGTATTGCAGAAGATTACAGGACCGGGAATTATACCACTAAGGCGCTTGTCGAGGAAATAAAGCGGACAAACGGCCTGGGCGGGGACAAGATCATGGCGGGAAGTTATCTGATAGTACCCTACTATGACTGAAAAACATAATCAATCAATACAATGGAGGTAATATATGAAATATTATGCTGTTAAAAATGGGAGAAAAACCGGGATTTATACATCATGGGAGGATACAGAAAATCTGGTAAAAGGATATCCTGACGCAAAATATAAAAGTTTTAAGACCAGGAAAGACGCGGAGGTTTATATGGGGGACGGCAATGAAGAAACGTCAGTCCCGTCCATTAAACAGACAGATGAACCAGAAGGGGATTACGCCTTTGTGGATGGCAGTTTCAATGCAGATACGGATACATACGGATATGGCGGGTTTCTGTCTGCAAATGGTATAAAATATCCCATATCTGGCTCTGGCAATAAACCGGACCTGGCCAGAATGCGCAATGTTGCCGGGGAGATTGAAGGCGCCCTTGCGGCGGCACATATGGCACTGGAATTGAAACTGAAAAGACTCACAATCCTTTATGACTATGAAGGAATCGAGGCATGGGTAAACGGAGGCTGGAAGTGCAGGAAGGAAGAAACCGCAGCGTACCGGGATGCAATGCAGGAGATTATTGCAAAAGGTCTTGCCATAAGGTTTGTAAAAGTCAGGGCACATTCGGGGATTCCGGGAAATGAACTGGCAGACAGTCTTGCAAAAAGTGCTGTAGGCATAGGGATATAATGTTCTTTTATTCGCAAGGGCATGAGACACAACTGGTAGTTTTGTCGCGCATGTCCCATGTATATGGCAGGGGAGAAGATTATTCACTTATTTTATTGATTGTCTGTTCCAGACACAGTCTGTATCCTGAAAATTAAAAATATAAAGGATTATATGGAGGAACATTAGATGAATGTAATTGATGTCAATAAAGTAATGGATGAAAAAATGGGAACAATCTGCTTTACGGGGCACAGGCCAAACAGGCTTGCCGGGTATAACAGCAGGGCGCCGTATACCATGTTCGTAAGGAAATTAAAGCAGATGCTCGTACCGCTTATCAGACAGGGGTATACCCGCTTTATCACAGGAGGTGCACAGGGGATTGACCAGCTTGCATTCTGGGCTGTTGAAGGATTGAAAAAGGAAGGCTATATGGTGCAGAACATCGTATATGTTCCATATGAGGGGCAAGAACTGCGATGGAGTATGGAAGGAATGTTTTCATGCCAGGAGTACAGGTTTATGCTTGAAAAAGCGGATGGCGTAGTTTATTTATACAGAAAAGGGCAGTCATTTAAGGTCGTGGACGCCCTGATGGAGAGAAACCATGCGATGTGCAATGCTTCTGATAAGGTAATTGGCGTATATGGGGGAAATGATTTTCACAACGATAACGGCGGTACTGCAGAATGTCTGCGTTATGCCGAAAATACATGTCTTGAAATTGTCTTGGTCAGGTTTGTGGCATGATCAGACAGATAGGGGAGAATATCCTGCTGGAATATAAGACCAGCAGGATATTCTCTTTTTTTTCTATATGATATTTTAGAATACTACATCTGCCGGCTAAGCTGCTGAGCGCGCAAGGGCACAGGAGAAAAGGCCGTCCCTGTTAAGTATGCGGCAGTAATCCTTTTCCATGTAAAGGATCGGGGCAAGCGGGTTTGATGCCGCCGCTACTGGGATCAGGTTCTGGTACAGGTCTGCCCTCATGGCATTTGCTCCGCCGCCATATACATATATAACATCTATGCTGCCTACGGAAGAAAGTACTTCTGACAGGTGCGTGGCAATCTCGTTTGCAAATATCTTCCTTTGTTCGGCAATTTTTGTGTCAGCAACTTCACGCTGCAGTTTTTTGGTTCCGGTTACTTCCTTGCCCAGGAAATTAATCAGTTCCTTACGGGTTTTATAAATATGTTTTTTGGCCCCGGTTTCTTTTTTTATGGAAGCGATCGCATTGTCAAGTATCGATCCATAACCTTTTGTAAAAGTGTAGGACAGCTTCGGGGAGAATGTGCCGTCGGCAAATACGGTATAATTTACCGTGCCCTCGCCGATATCAATGCCCACTGTAGAGTCGCCCGCGATAATGTCATCTGCAGTAATGGGTTCCCAGACGGAATTCAGCTGTTTGGCTTCATTAAGAAGGTTCTGGATGAAAACCGCCCCGTTGGAAACAATTGCGATCTGTGCGGCGCTGCCCTCGGCCAGTACGGCTACATCCTCAAATTTTATATTGACGTTTATAGTATTCTGCTTAACGTTGAAATTATGTATTTCCACAGTATGACGTTCACAGCTGCACAATTTTTTCGGATAGGCTTCCCGTTCCTCTATGTATTCGTCGATTGGCAGGGCAAGCGCTATGCGGGCAGCTACATCTATATCATCTGTTGGGAGCTCACCATTTTTTGCATAATAATCCTTTAAGGCGATACCCGCAATGGTTCCAAGACATAAAATGGAGCTCAATTCATCCTTTGCCTTTCCGATTCTGTTTAGGGTAACATCAAACTGGCGCACCCCTTCGGGATAGTGCACAATTCCCTGACGGCCAAAAATATGGCGGTAGCGGTCACTGACAAGGGGCGTGTTAAAGGAAGCGTCCAGACAGTTAAATATGTCATTTACCGCTTCTTCCACGTCTGCCCTGTTATCCGGATCAATCCCGAATGAAACGGGATCGATCGCCAGGGAGGCAACACTCTGGTAGTCTATGTCAATACTGTCCCTGCCCCCTGATACAACTGCAGTGCCCTTCAGATACCCGTTTCCGATATCCATGCCTGCCAGAATGTTTTCCGTTTTGTTTTTCATAATTACATCTCCTCTGATTTTATATTTATGTCAAAAAAATTTTGTCATATCAATGTTTACATTTCCGGGCCTCTTGTACCCGTCATTTTCAACTTCTGTATTTTCATTATCTGTTTTTATGAACCGGCTTTCCTGGGTAACAGGCGGTTTCTCTGGAATGTACTGATTCTGTCCTGCTGGTTTTTCAGATGCGGATATTGTTTCTGGATTATCATACTGTGCCGGTGAAACAGGACTAGGCTGCCCACGTTTTTCATCCTGTTTTGCAGCGTCTGTTTCCGGTATGACTGGTGATGAAGTGGAAGAAACGGGGAGTGAGGAAATATTTTTCCGGGGGCGTCCTCTTTTCCGGCCTGTCTGCCGGATATCCTGTAATGCTGCAGCTGGTTCTGGTTCACCAGGCATCTGTGTGGAATTTTGTATATTCCGTTTCCATGCAACCTGGAAGATATCATTGTATCCTTCCTGTGCTATTGAACGTTCCACTAACGCTTTCAGGGACATGCTTTTATTGGCCTGTGCATCCATCCATTGAAGTATGCTGGCATCCCGTTCTTCGTCAAAACAGATTGTGTATCGTGTCATATCAAAATCCCACTCCTTTCCAAAATTCGAATTCGCTCAATTATAGCAGGTTAAATATTAAATGTCAATTAAATTATAATTTTATTAATAATTGAATTAACTTTTAATATGTCTTAAATATGTTGTAAATATGTATTTAATATTAATCAATAATGCAAAAATTATTACAAAAAAATAATTTTAGAAGCGTAATTATTCATAGAATTTTTAATATATTGTACATTCTAAAAGCAATATATGATGAAATCTTTCATGGCGTAACTGTAGAGAATTAGACCATGATGGATAAAAAATTTATATAATAATGAAACAGGTCTATTTAATGTAAATAATTAATATTTTAATTTCAAAAAATAAAGCGGTTTTTTAAGGTTATATTATTAAAAAAAAATCATAAATGATTTAAATAGTGCATTTATAGTTAATATTTTTATATAAATAAGTACATTTAATATACATAATATATCTCACCTTATATGTATTATTTATTCCTTTTGTTTATGATTTATGCCCTGTCGGGCTCGGATAGTGTATTGAAATAAAAAAATAAACGAAAAGGAGATTTTGTTATGGCACAAAGAAATACGATTATAGGAACAATTGCAGGCATCCGGGTTCATGAAAATAATGAATGGGTTCTTTGCGAGGCAGTTACAGGCATGGGGGAGGGGACAAAGGTTTTCCTTTCTATTGTTGACCGCTACTGGTCTAAAACAAAGCAGTGCTTTGATTCCCGTCTCATTCCATTCCAGGGTTTTGTACCGGAAGGCGCGACACTCTCCAAGGGACAGTTTATCGCGGCTGATTTCATTGTGAATCCTTATATTGACCAGGACGGGTATACATCAATTGCCTTTGATATTGTCAACTGGGATTTCAGTCTTTGTATGGGAAACGGCGGAGCCCGTGTAGATCCGGACAGGGGAATGCGTGTTGCAGGCGGTCAGTTCAATGATAATGCCGATAGCAGCACAGACAGCAGCACGGGAAATTACATGGACAATAACATTCAAGGACAGACTGCTGACGATGGTTTTAGAAATATTCCTGACGAAATTGATGAGGAATTGCCTTTTAATTAGTTTTGTTAAGGACGGGCAGTATAGGCAGCATACTTCCGTGACTGGTATTGGCTGGAAAACCTTATCAGGTTCGGAAGGTGTTTTGAAAAACAAAATATAGAATAGGAGAATGAGATTATGCAGAGAAATTCAATTGCAGGCAATGTGGCAAAGATTATGGTAAAAAATGCCGAAGGAACATGGGATTCCGTACAGTCCGTTAAAGGTGGCGAGAACGGTACAAAGGTATTTGTTACTATCGCCGATCATTACTGGAGTAAAAGTAAGGGCGAACAGATAACGAGATTTGTCCCGATGCAGGGATTTGTACCCCAGAATCTTACCATCCAGGTAGGGATGCTGGTAGATGCTGAGTTTGTCATCAATACATATAAAAAAGACGGTATCTCAAATGTATCCATGGATATTACGCACTGGGACGTGTCCCTGCGTTCCGCAAACAGACAGCAGGCTCCGCAGCAGGCGGCAGCTGGTAAGGCAGCATCCAGTGAGGCAGTGGAGGAGGAGATCCCTGAGAAGCCAAAGGAAACAAAACCACGGACGAAGGCAGCGGCGAAAGCAAAGAAATCAGCAGCTTAAAATAATATTTCTAACAAAGGCGGGACGAATGTTCCGCCTTTGTTGATTCAGGAGATACTGTAAAGGATGCAGGAGTGATTGATGTAATGAAATCAAAGAAAAGGGAATTAAATAATGAATTGTATGAAATATGGGTAATGCTGATGCGCGAAAAGCTTGACAGAGACATGGAAAGGCAGAAAAAGGCAGAACATATTGAAGAATACAGGAGGCTTGACGGGTACATAAACGGGATAGGTATGTCATTATCAATATTTGCAGCCTTGATAGAGGGAAAGTTATCCAGGGACTATGAAAGACTGCTGAAAATTAGCAAAGGAGAGGAAGAATGACTGGATTTGCGGATTTTACAGAGAAGATAAAGGATGGAGTCGGAAAGACGGCAGGCGACGGTTTCAGAATAAGACTCAATGAGGTCAGGAAAAACAATGGGGTAATACTGACTGGGCTTACAGTTGCAGAGAATGACAATAATGTTTCCCCGACTATTTATCTCAATAATTATTATCAGGACTATGTAAATGGAAAAACAACGGTTGATAATGTTGTTGATGATGTAATCAGTATATATCATAAGAACAAGATTAACCAGTGTGTAGACATGAGATTTTTCCTGAATTATGAGAAAGTCAGGCCACGGATTATTTATAAGCTGGTTAATACAGGCAAAAATAAAGAGCTGCTGGAGGACATACCACACATGGAATTTCTGGATCTGTCCATTGTTTTTCAGTGCCTGGTTACACAGGAAGATCTTGGGATGGCATCAATCCTCATATATAATGCACACCTGAAAATGTGGGATGTATCCGTAGAAGACCTGTATCAGGCGGCACATGAAAATACAAAGTCACTTTTAAGGCATGAGATTAAATCAATGTCAGAGGTTCTGCATGAACTGATGATGGAAACCCCGATAGAAGAATATCCAGAGGATTTTCAATATGACGTTGATATGCCGGAACTTGCGGGAAGTGTTCCAATGTATGTGCTCAGTAATAAAAGAAGGGTGGAGGGTGCAGCCTGTATGCTGTATCCTGACCTGATTCACGATTTTGCAGACAGAATTGGCGCAAATCTCTTTATTATTCCGTCTTCCATCCATGAGCTGCTACTTTTACCAGCCGATCGTGGCGAGGAGGTGCCGGAAATTAAGTGCATGATCAGGGATATCAATGATTCCCAGGTGAGTAATGAAGAAATCCTTTCCTATTCGTTATATTTCTATGACAGGCAGGCGGGGGAGATTGTAAGATTGTAGGCGGGGAGTTAAACGGATACTTCAGATAAACAGGAACCGGATTTAGTGGAATGGATTTTGTCCTTAAATCCGGAACTGCAATACGGGGAGGGATGGAAAATGGCACTTTATAAAAAGCTTGATTTATATTCTGTTACTGAAGGACTGGATGAGATAATGGAATATTATTACAACGGAAATGAAAAGGACAGCCCTTACTGGGACTATTATTGTGAGCAGATTAATGAACTGAGTAATATTGCATCGGAATTGTATGTGGAGCTGCAGTCCGTTAAGGATAAGCTGTGGTATCAGATGCCCGCAAAGAAAGTTGCCTTTTGTGCTGAGGATGACAGCGTCCAGACAGCAATTGCATGGTTTGACACTGCGGCGGCAATGTTATATGACACTGACATGGCAGAACTCCTGGAGCATGAAAATATTTATGGTGCGGACATTTACCTGGAAAAACAGAAACGTATCGCTGCCCTGAACAGGCTGACAAAACAGCAGCAGATGTATCTCTATACGGAAGTGGCTGGTTTTATTACCCGGTATCTGGAATTGTCTGCAGCCTTTGAGACGGTTAAGGCCGTCATAAATGAGCTGGATTATCATCAGGCCATTATGAGGGGGCGGAATCAGGGGAATGATGCTTTACCGCAATTGGTTTATGTTTAAAATATGTACACGATATTTTGACATTGCAGGCTTACGTGTTATAATATAAAAAATATGTAACATGTAAGCCATAAAGGATTGTGCAGGCGGGGATTATGTATTGACAATATGTTGAATACAACATATTATAAAGATAACAGAAAGAGGAATACTAATGTACGAGATTCTTTTTTACGATACAGATGACGGAAGATGCCCTGTACAGGAGTTTTTGGATTCACTGGAACCAAAACTGCTGGCAAAAACATTTAGGACAATTGACCTGCTGGAATTAAATGGCCCGCAACTAAGGGAACCGTATTCAAAGCCGCTCGGGGATGGAATTTTCGAACTCCGTGCAAAACAGGGATCTGACATTACTAGGGTACTGTATTTCTTTGTCATCGGCAAAAAAGTTGTTTTGACAAATGGATTCATTAAAAAAGCGCAGAAAACACCAAAAGCCGAGAAAGAATTAGCAAAAAAATACAGGACTGATTTTGAACGGAGGTATGGAAATGAGCAGTTATAGGGATTATAAGGAAAAGGCACTGCAGGCTCCTGAAGTAAAAGCGGAATACGACGCATTACAGCCGGAATATGAAATTATCCAGGCAATGATTGATGCCAGAGTCAGCCAGAATATCACACAGAAAGAATTGTCTGCAAAAACAGGGATCACACAGGCAGACATTAGCAGGATAGAAAACGGAACAAGAAATCCAAGTCTCAGTATGGTGAAAAAGCTTGCACAGGGGTTAGGAATGCAGTTAAAACTGGAACTTGTTCCAACGCCAGCAAAGAAATAATATGTGCATTGTCATTCCTGCAAAAAGTATGGTCAATATTGTATTGTGCCCAGAATAGTTGGGGAGGAATAGTTATGCTGTTGGCAGAAAAATATGCACAGGCGGACATGAATGCAATGAGAAGTTATGAACGAAATGAAGGGATTAATGAAGGATTGGCACTTGCAGCAAGGATTATTGCGGATAACCGATCCGGAATGTCTGATGAGCAGATTGCCTTTAAATACGGTTATGGTATTGACGAGATTAAGGCAGTATTAGGTCATTGAGGACAACTGGTCTGGATATATAAAGCAGTTTTCACATTAAATGTGAAGGCTGCTTTTTTTGTGGTCAATCATTATTGATAATAGCCTGTATACAGGCCCGGATATGATTCTGGAAGAAGGAAATACCATTTTGGTGTTTCTTTTTAGGAAAGGAGAATGATATATGAGCAAATTACATGAAATGACACCCTTGCAGAAACAGTTTGCGGAGGAACACCAGAATGTTGTATTCCGGTTTCTGGACCAGAAAGGACTCCCAGCTGACGATTACTATGACATCGTGATTTTCGGTTATCTTCAGGCGGTGCAGGAGTATGACGAAAACCCTGCCCTGTCGCGTTTCCGGTTCAGCACGATTGCAAGGACAAAAATGAGCGACAGCCTGAACAAACATTACTCTTATGAGAACAAACCGAAGCGCAAAGCACCCACGGTCAGTATCCATACCCATACAAGTGACGGGCTGGCCCTGAATGAAATTCTTCCCGACCGTCAGAAAGATTTGCAGGCGCAGGCCGCCGACCGGCTGTTTGCAATGGAAGTGCTCTCCTGCCTGACGGAAACAGAACAGCAGATGGTATACCTGAAAGCTGACGGACTGACCTGCCGGGAGATCGCGGACATATTTTCCACTACTGTACACGGCATCAACGGGCGGTTCCGCCGCATGAGGATGCGTCTTACGGAAAGAAATTTTTGAGATGCATAACTTAGAAATACGGACACCAATTAAATCATATGTTGGGCAAAGCACTGGTATTTACTGGTGCTTTGTATTCTGTCCGGCAGTTATAGCCTGCGTACAGGCCCGGATTGTATCCTGAAAGTATAATCATATTGTATTTTGCAATAGAAGAACAGGGAGGAAAAGATGTAATAATGAACCAGGTAAAAATTTATGTTTTCAAAGAAAGTGGAAAATGGTATACGGAAGATGATTTTGAAATCCCGGATCATCTGGAGGAGGTTTATGAAATAGTTGATTATGTCAAAACAAATTTCTCGTTTTATATGGGAATGCATCTTGTAATGCTTTTAAATGAGCCATTTGTTAAAAACGGATACCCAAATATGATTCCTGCGGATAAAAGAAATGCAGTTTGACGATGAAAAAGGAGATGAACATATCATGGAACAAAGATGCGGAAATTACTGCGGGGTTGAATGCATAAGTGGATATTGTCCCAAAGCTTTAAAGGACGAGTATATGGAAAGGGATTATGACATTGTACATAACTGTGGGGAGTGTTCCTATTACAGGGGATGCGAGGACTGCTATTTTGCAGATAAACCAGATTTGTGCGAACCGCATTTTGTTAAATATCGTACTAATAAAGGAAATGAAAAACGAAAATATCTGGAAATGCACAAAAATGGACTGATACAATGAAAAAATCAAGATTTCTAAAAAATTAGAAAAGATGTCAAAAGGCCATTGGAAAGCGGGAGTAAAAGAGAATGGGATATTTTGGAAAGGCAACGTTTTCAGGGACAGTGAATTTTCCAGAGCACCCAGGGATTAAAGGGAGGTAATCAGCAATGCGCAAATTTCTCGTACAGCAGGTTATAAATGACCAGGTATGTCAGGGCATATATTCAGAAATGCAGCTTATCAGTTATCTTGACATGTCTGATTGTTGTGAGCGGATACGGAACAGACCATTAGATGAGCGGGCGTAGGGGCGTATGGGGAAAATGACCAGAAAGCAATTTGTTAATGATGGGATTTTGCATGGATATGAAAAGGCTGTTGAAATAGCAGCCTGCCTGCAGGCTCGGATCGTATTCTGGAAAGCATCCTATAACGAATGGGCAGTATGTTCATTATATATGCATATTTAATACATAATAAATGCAGAATCAATATATTAATTTGGGATAATAAGTGATGATTATTTCAAGTCAGTATACTGAAATAAAAATGCAGGATAATACATATTGGGTACATATTAAATGCATATAACTGACATTGGTTTTATTATGTGTTTCCTGGTATTGGCAGGGTGCAATAGGCAGATGCCAGTACAGTAAGATGATCTGCTTTTGTAACAGGCTGTTACAAATTTTGTTTCTGTATCTGTAACAGGCTGTTACAAAAATAGATTTGTTTCAGGGTGCTGTTAATGAAGTAAGTAACACCAATCATGGCAAACCTTGTTACAAAGCAGAATTCAAAATATACGGCTGGAGGGGCTTGATGTAACACGTTAAAAATGGGTTAAAGATACAGTGTGAATTTTGTAACGGCAAAAATCGAGCATTTATAATACTTTGAAGTGTTTCTGCAATTCAGTGTGTTACAAACTACAAAAAGTATGTAAGAGCATAAGGAAGTATGGCACCAAAGTAAATATGTTCGATATGGTATAAGCCTTATAAATATGCCTGGACATTGTTCTCAATTCGAAAAATAATTTAAAGCTGACTGTTAAATGCGGACAGTAGATTCATGGGTATCGAAAATAGTTATATAAAGCCACCTGCAGAATATGTCAGAATCAAAGTGCATTTTTATCTGGAAAATGCATTTTGATTCTGACATAAAAATCGAATTAATATTCCTTTATTTGATTTTAAAATGCATTAATGGTAAAATAAATTTCTATTTACTAAAAAAGGAGTCAAAATATTATGGATTATTTTGAAATGTTTTTAAGGAAACGAAAACTGACAAAAAATAAAATCAAAAAAATGATGGCTTATGACGGCAGGGCCATAAAAGGGACAGATGAAGTATGTGTATTCCTGCATGGTCTGAACCGTGATACAAATATCGGGCTGATATCAGATTATGATACGGACGGCCTTATGTCAGAAGTGGTAAAGTACCTCGGACTCAGCCTGTTAAAATTCTCAAATCTTTTCATATCAAAAAGAAACATTGAAAATGGGTATGAATTTTCAAGGGATGATATTGACGGCCTTGGGGACATTGAAGTCCTCATAACCTCGGATGTGGGCATCAACTGTCAGGATGCCATTGCCTACGCAAGGCGGAAAGGCATTGTGGTTATTGTGACAGACCACCATCTTCCAAACGACCTTAAATCATTACAGGCTGATTACATTGTAAACTACTGGCTTGACAATGACTTTATAAAGGGTAATACAGATGTCTGCGGTGCATATACCGTCTATCAGATATTCGAGAGATACGGTCAGTTATACTCCGGGGAGTTTCCGGATTATGACAAATTCATGAATGACCTTGTACTTCTGCGGCATTTTGCAGCGATGGCTACCGTGGCTGATTCGATGCCGCTTTTAAGCATCAACCATTATATTGTCGGTGAAATGCTGCATTTCATGAACTATATCACGCCCATGGATAAGTCGGACGGGATCGTTCAGGGTGTCTGTTGTGATGGTTTTGTGCAGAATGTATACAATAATTTCCACATATTCATAAGCGGACTGGCAGGACAGGCCTATAATGATTTTGACATGACATTTCTTGAGTATACCGTTATCCCGGCGGTTAACAGTATTAAAAGGATGGGCGCAGATCCGATGATATTTTACCAGATGCTCTTTAATTCGCCAGAGACTGCATCTGAGAATGCAGGGTGCCTTGTTGAGCTGAATGAGGCGCGCAAAGAGCTGGTTCATCGCAAAATGGAAGAACTGGAAGAAACCGGGAATGAGGACGGAAAATATAAGCAGCCTTTTGGTAAATACATTTTTATGACCACAGCTCCCCTGGGCGTCGTAGGGCTTCTGGCAGTCAATATGATGAATAAAAACGGACTGCCCGCAGTGGTGCTGAATGATACGCCTGTGTACGATGAGGATTCCGGCAAAAATGTATATAAGGGCTCTGTAAGGTGTCCGCACACATACCGGTTTCTGACAAATGTGAACCAGTCAGGAATGGCATACTGTGCAGGACATGAATGTGAATGCGGGATAAACGTTATTGCCGATCAGCTGCATCAATTCTTTGATTTTTTGTCACAGGAATTTGATGGAATATTTTCTATGGAAGATATCTGTGACATCAGGAAGGACAGGGATGCTTTTTTTAATAAGTTTGATATCCATATGGATTTTGATACGAATATTTTTGATTTCGGGCATGACGGGGAGCATCTGATTGATGACTTGAAAAAATACGCACCCTTTGGAAAGGATTTTGAACCGCCGCGCATTATACTCAGTTTTAAACGCCGGCATGGCATGATAAAACCGCTGAAGGAAAACCAGCATACAAAGATTTCACTTGCCTCTGCATTTTCATGCCTGCTCTGGAATACAGCGCCGGAAGAAGTGATATCAGCTGATGGTACGGACACGGTGTATCTTACCGGGCATCTTTCAAAATCTGTGTATATGGGTGAATGGACTACAAATTTCGTGGGGCAGGTTATCAGTTAACATTATTTCAGGATAATGTTTAAGATTAGGAAGGAAATTATATTTGAGCACGGATAAAAGAAAGGACAAGGCTCAATATGAATCATTACATAAAGGAAAGATGCAACAATATCTATTATAATGTTAAGTCGTATCGTGATATCTTTATCATATGCTTCTACTATGAAAGAATCCCTTTGTTTGAAATATATTATTTATGCGAAAACACATACTTTAACAGGAACATCAGTCTGATAATAGAAAAAATAAAAAAGAATATGACTGAATACGACGGAGATTGTGAGATTTCATTTTTAGGAGAGGTAAGGACATATGACCTGACGGACATGGGAAGCAGTATTCGTCTGGCAAAACTGACAGGATTTGTCAGCGACAGCCTGAATTATATTATAACCTGTGATACCGACGATGGCTACAGCCCGGAAAAATATCCATATATTATGGGATACCATAACTGGAATTATGGCAGCTCGATGCTCGCCCTTTATCTGTGCGAAGTGTTAAGAACAGGCACGCAGGGGCAGCCTGTATTTGCACCGACGACACCGGCCGTAATGAACCAGTTCCATGAGGAATTATACAGCCAGTATTTTAAGAAAAATATGCCGGAACGCCTGAAATACATATATACGGACAGTCCTGATGAAATCAGGGAGAAAGATACACTTAAAATAAACGGGAGATACTTAAAACCTGTCGGATATACAAATGCTTCAAGGGTAAGGCGGTATCAGTTTATGACGGGAAGACACGTAGACATAGCGCGCTTAAATGAAAAGCAGGCTGGCGCTGGTCTTGACAGGCAGGCGGGGATACTCGGGTACCGGATTCCTGATTTCAATATTCCCATGACGGGGCAGGGGGAACAGGAGGGGACAGAACGGTATTCTAATATTCTGGAAAGCGTTGTCTCCGAAGCAGAAAACCTGAAAAACCTTTTTCATGACAAAAATTATATCATGACATTGAAACTGAAACGGCAGTTAATCCTGGATTATCCAGAACTGGTATATGAAAAACAACCGGGAGAGGGAAGGGAAAACTATAAACCGGATATTAGGTCAAAAAGGATAAGGTATGACAGAATGACGGTAAATGCAACGTCAGCCCGGATTGTATCAAACTGTCTCTGTCCATATGGAAAGCTCAGGGATATTGACACGGTATCGTTCCTGTATCCTTCAAGGGAAAAAGTTGACCAGATGGGAGTGCCACAGGTAAATGTTCTTGATGAAACGTACAAATTCATTAAGGAAGAAATGCGCCCCCTTGTAAAGGACTGGCAGGGGAGGGATATTCTGCAAAAGCTGAAAGAAATGGTGGACATGTTCCGCTCCATTGAAGGCAGGAATTTCAATGACGCACTGGCGTCGTATGCAGAAAAATTAGACTGTTTTTCAAGAAAAATAAATGTTCCCTATATGAATCAGGGAGGCCGGTATTCCGACTGTTATGTCACCTTTTCCATGGGCGGATTACATGGGGCACAGTACGATAAGGGGAAATTCGAACAGGAGTTTTTTAAAAACGGGAAGATAGCTGAACTGTTCCCCAGGGATTCCAATGGCGAAACCAAGCTCTATAAGAAATATGCTGTTACATCTTTTGGCATCGCGAATCATGAAGATTTCATATCGTACTACACAATTCTCCTCTGCAACATGGAAGCGTTTAAAAACGAGGGGCTCGGATATGACAGGTATGGGGAAATTTTCCGTACCAAGGAAGAGCTTGAAAGGCTTATGAAGGACAATACTCTGCCAGTGGAACAGAGGGAACGGTACGCTGTGATGAGGGAAAATACAAAATTGATCCTCACATCAGCTTCAGGAGCCGCGGACGTAAATTATGACAGTCCTATCAGGATGAATAACCGGATCATTTCAATGCGGATCATCGGACAACTTTTTACATGGCGCATCGGACAGGCACAGGCTTTGAAAGGGGCACAGGTAATATCAACGAACACGGACGGGCTGTATACCATCATGGACGAAAAAACCAATGCTGAAATTCTTAAGCATGAAGCAGAAAAAGTCCATGTCGGGATAAAACCGGAAACCGTGTACCTTGTCTCCAAAGATTCCAATAACAGGTTTGAAGGTATTTATAACGGTTATTCAGGCAGTTCCATGAATGACATAACGGTCACGGAGGCACGCGGGATACACCTGGGCGGCGTGAATGGCGCAGGGACAACGAAGTCGCCTGATCACCCTGTAATACTGGACTGGGCACTGTCAGAAATCCTTAAATGGAAAGCCCTGAATGGCAGGATGGATGAATTTCCGGAACAAACAGGCATGAAACTGATTCAGGAGGCCGCACCATGCAGGTTCCCGGAAAAAAGGGAGTATCTTAGGATGTTCCAGCATATTATCTGCAGTTCCCCGGACAAGAAAATTTATAATTTTGGTACCAAAGTACCATATACATTAAATGGCAGCATCAGGATAATGCCTGTTGCAATTCCAGGGCATAACAGGGTATTTTATGTCGTTCCGGGAAAAATCCCCGCAGAATACAAAAACCAGATCATATATTTGGCTGCAGCATATATACATCCTGAAACGGCAGACATTGATTTATTAGCCCTGCATGTGATAAAAGACCTTTACCATGATGAAGATGCAGTCATAACCGGGACGCCCCGCATTAAAAAGATTAATGGTATAGAGTTCCAGATGCCATGCATGATAATCAATGATTCGTTGGACAGTACCGATTTTGATCCGGACTGGCTGAATTATGAATATTACAATTACATTGTTGGAAAAACATATAAAAACAGCTGGCAGAATAATTCTGAACTGACAGGTTAGGCAGTATATTGATACGTGTATAAAAAATTACACGCATAAATATTAACGGGATTCATCAGGAAAATGGTGAATCCTGTTTTTATGTACACGGGCATCCAGAGGAAATATGTCAGCATACGCTGACGGGTGCCCGGCGCGCGAGCAGAGGAAGATGGATCTTCCCCTGCTCGATTACATAGATCCGAGAAGTTGAAATATACCATAAAAGTATCATGCGGATTTTTCATGCTGCATACTGCAGCCGGCATGGATTGTGGACCTGGCTGGTTATAGAGTGATTTTTATATATAATGCGGCAGCCTGTTGAAAAATATGAGTCCATGCTGCAGAAAAACCGCTTTATAAGAAGTTTTGGTAAATATCAAGGAAAAGAGGAAAATAAATGTTACAAAAAGCACGACATGTTTATGAGCTGGTGGGTAAACTGAACCAGTACCGCCATGAATACTACAATGAGGCTGCGCCCAGCGTATCAGATGCAGTCTATGACCATCTTTATGATGAACTGGAACGCAATGCGTTAAAACGCATGGGAGAAAGAGACAGGGATTATCCTGAGTGATTCCCCTACCCAGACAGCAGGTTACAGGTCTGTAAGTAACCTGCAGAAGGTACACCATGACATCCCGCTGCTCTCACTGGATAAGACCAAGGAGATTCACGAACTGGTTTCTTTCCTGAAAAACCACGCGGCGTTACTCATGCTGAAACTGGACGGCCTGACCATAAAGCTTGTTTACGAAAACGGAAAGCTTGTTGAAGGTTCTACCAGGGGTGACGGTGAAGAAGGGGAACTCGTTACCCACAACATAGCCGCATTTCGCAATGTACCGTTGTCGATTCCCTATAAGGGGCATCTTGTATTATCAGGAGAAGGGTTCATTCATAAAAGTGATTTTGAGCGGATGAAGGATACACTTGTCGGAAACGATGGAAAGTCCTACCATAATGCAAGAAACCTGGCTTCAGGATCTATCCGGTGCCTGGATGCCAATATATGTAAAAAGAGGAAAATCAGCTTCTGCGTATTCAATATCCTTGAGGGAATGGATGAGTTTGATAAAGATATGCGGGACAGCCGGTGCAGTATGCTGTCTGTGTTGGAAAATTATGGTTTTGCTGTCTGTCCCTTTATCCCGGTTTCACCCGATGCATCGGCCGAGGATATTGAAATGAAGATTCAGACCCTGACAGAGCTGGCGGAGCGTGAAGATACCCCTATTGATGGAATGGTGCTGCGTTTTGATAGTTTTTCATATTCCGAAAGCCTTGGCAGGACCAGACACCATTACAATGACGGCATTGCTTTTAAATTTGAAGATGATGCCTATGAAACCGTTTTCCGCTCGGTTGAATGGCAGACGGGGCGCAGTGGCGAGATTGCGCCTGTTGCAGTTTTTGATACGATTGAGATTGACGGTTGTGATGTGTCTAGGGCAAGCCTCCATAACCTGTCATTTATTGAAGGGCTTGAACTGCATCCCGGATGCCGTATTCTGGTGTCAAAGCGCAATATGATCATTCCACACGTGGAAGAAAATCTGGATCGTGAGAACTATCAGGATATGACGCCGCAGTTCTGTCCCTGCTGTGGGCAGCCTACACGTACCTATTCCAGAGTCGGTGACAAGGGACGTATTATTAAAACGCTTCATTGTGATAATCCTGAATGCGACAGCCGTATCCTGCAGCGCTTCATACATTTTACGGAAAAGAAAGCCATGAATATCAGGGGGATATCGGAAGCCACACTGGACCAGCTCATCCAGATTGGAGCTTTAAAAAGCTATCAGGATCTGTACCACCTTGACCGTTATCGGAATCAGATCATTGCACTGGAAGGGTTTGGGGAAAAATCATATGAAAACATGATCTGTTCCATCAACAATAGCCGTAGCACGACATTTGGCCATTTTTTAGTGGCGATGGATATTCCGTTAATTGGCAGGACTGCCAGCGGAATACTGGATCAGTATTTTCATGGAAGCCTGCGGGAATTGGAGCTGGCTGCCGTATCCAGGTTTGATTTTACATGCATTGAGGGTATCGGTGATATTATGAGCAAAAATATCCAGGAGTGGTTTCGCAACTCGGATCATTTGCTGTTATGGCGCGGATTACAGAAAGAATTACATTTTGAAAATGGTTTGGATGCAAAGACATCCGGAGAGGAGAACAATATGAACGAAACAACTAACAACAAATTTGTGGGATGCACTATCGTCGCGACAGGCAAACTTCAGAATTATACCCGTGATGGCATCAATGACAAAATAATCAGTCTGGGGGCTAAACCGGGAAGTTCCGTGACCAAAAAGACGGATTATCTGATTTGTGGTGAGAAAGCCGGAAGTAAGCTGAAAAAAGCAAGGGAACTGGGAGTTACAGTGTTAACTGAACAACAGTTTTTGGAAATGCTGACAGCATAATCCTGCTGACACATAATTATGATATATAATCAAAAGCTACCTGAAATGGCGGCTTTTGGGTTATATATAGTAATATTCCATAACAAAGAAAACGGGCTGTCTGTACCATCTTCCACAATATGGAGTGTGACAGATGTAATCCCCGGATTGGGGAGTGCATCATAAAAGAATACAACCGTTACTAGAGGAAAAAGGAAAGCGGCCTGAAAGTCGTCAGAAAAAACAACTTATAAGAAACGAGAGGGACAATAATGGAGGATATGGAGAAAAATACAAGAAAAAAAGAAATAGAAGAAACAGAGGAACTGGAGATCAGCCAGCGGATGTCAGAGAGGGCGGACGACATAGATAATGCGACCTATCGTTATCTGGCAAAGCTTTTGGAACTAAATGAGGGTGATTCGGAAGAAAAGTTTCCGTGGAATATTGAAATTCTTAGAAAGGTATTCGATAGTACTGTTTCCGCTCTTCAAGAATATGGGTATGCAGTATGTAACCCGTATGTTGCTATGTCGGAAAGCGGCAGGCAGTACCGCTGCACAATTTCCGAGTGTGGGTGCGGGAATTGTAACTGTCAGGATGACTTTATGGAAAAATAAAGAATCCTGTCCAGCATTGAGGAGGAAATTTTAGAAAATGCGGGAAGGCTGGTACTTATTATATATACCCCTTCCCTAAAAAGAAGGCAAAAGGATAAGATATAGAAAGGAACCACATCATGTTAAAATTTGAAAACGTAAATATCATAAAATCCTTAAAAGCAATAATGCAGACCAATACAAAACACTTTCAGTCTGATTTTAATATGGATATTAAAACCCTGACGAAGGCGGTAAAGAAACAAAATCCAGAGAATAAAATATACCTTTGGATGAGCCGTCCTGAAGGGACATGGTGTTTAAAGGAGAAGAATACATTTATTAAAGGGACATGGGAATATAATACTTTTTGTTATTATGCGGAGAATACACGAGATAAAATACTTGTTTATGCAGTGGAAATAGCGGGTATGGAAAAAAGAAGAGTGATGGGAAATATCTATGAACTGGATTATCAAAAGTTTTATAGACATGTCAAAGAGGTTTCTGTGGAGCGTGGTGATGTAAAACTGATATACGAGAACGGCGAGCGGACGCAGACAGCTGAAGAGTGCATTACTGAAGCTGATGATCCGGACTTTGGGAAGTTCCTGTCTTTTGAAAATCAGCCAAAAGATTTAGAAATCTTGTGCAGTGTCCTTCAGGAAGAAAAGTGTTTAAGGAATCACTTTAAATGTGGGGACATAAATGCTTATATTAAAAATTTATCTGTTTAAAAATATCATGAACACTTAAGAGTTACACATTCATTTCGGACGGTGTGTCAAGGACATATTTACCGTTACACAAGCTGAATGTCCTGTTCAATCAATCTCTTGATTTTATC
>ERZ808040.484-NODE-484-length-33874-cov-9.186703_pt1 | contig 33874 bp, 27 predicted proteins | sample MGYA00380191_ERZ808040 | MGnify/ENA primary metagenome ERZ808040 (study PRJEB31490, sample SAMN06133395) | mouse gut metagenome | isolation source: J6 | host: mice | place: China: Chengdu | collected 2015-05 ...
ATTTTGCTGTAATCATTCATGTGCATATCCTCCTGCGTCAATATAGGTGTTGCTTACAGTTAAGATTATGCACCTCACCGGGCGGTGCCGTACTCGGCATCCCGGCGGAATTTCTTTGCTTTCTTGATTTTGGACTGGATAAAGAAGTACATCCCGGCGGCTCCGGCGACCCCCACAAGCAGGTCAATGCCGCCAAGCCCCGGCCAGTAGTTTTCAAAGGCCACCGGGAAGGTGTCCATCATCCCCATGAGCTTTGTGCCGAAGTCCGCGCCGGGGGCGATACGGTAGGCCGTCCCCAGCTTTGAGAAGAACCAGAACACAAAGAGATACGGCAGGTTCGGGAGCACATATTTTCGGATTTTGTCACTCAACGTCCGTTCTTCACCGCCTCTCTGGTATGCTGTTTCTCCTTCGGCTTTGTCTTGATAAGTTCCGTGAACTTCCGAAGCTGACCGAGGATGGAAGGCCGTTCTTTGCCCTTATGGAGCACCTTTTCACTGTACTTCTGGAAGGCCGCCGTGATGGCGTCCGCCTGCCCGGCCTTGAAAAACAGCAGATAGTGGCCGGGGCTTACCTTGTGGAAGGCGTAGTCCACATGAAATTTCTTTGCGATCCGGTCAAAGTCCTTCGGGGCTCCCACATAGGGCATGGAATTTTTCGCCCCGTAGTGGTTCATCAGCTTTGCCACGCTCTGGCGGCCCTTCGGGGTCAGCGCCTTCTGGTGGTGAGCCTTTGCCGCCCGCACGACTTTCGAGAAAGCAGCGGCCAGCACTTTTCCCGTCAGCTTTGTGGCCCGGATTGAAAGAGCCATTGTTTTCTGGTTGACTTCTTCCTGCATACAACCTCCTTTCCGTCAGGGCTCCCGCAGGACGGGAGGTCCCCTTGCGTGTGCGGGGAGCAGAAAACCTCGGGCCAACATGGCCCGAGGTCTAACGCTCGGCATTTTTAGCCGGAGCCTCCTTCGGGGGCTCCGCCTTTACTTTTTCGTTCTGTTCCCGCATGGTCTGTAAGATGGACGGCTTCTTTTGAAGCTGGGAGGGCTTTTCTCCCGACAAGGGCTTGATACATTCCAAACGGTCAGCGGCCCGGATGGCATTGTCGGTAAGCTGCCGCTGCCATGCGCCCACGCTGGGAGCCCAGCGGAACCCGCTGCTTTTCAGTTCTGCCCGGGTGTCAGCGTCCGGCTTGCCGTCAAAGAACACCTGCAAGCGGTTGTCCTCCCGGTTCATCTCCACATGGCCGCCGTCAAACTCCCAGCCGGAAAAGGTCTGCTCCGCCCGTTTGGAAAGTTCTTCGATACGGGCTTTGACACGGCGGATCTCCGCATTGTTGTTGGTGAGCTGATAGCTTTCAAAGGGCTTCGGGGAGCTCCGCCAGCTTGCCTTCATGTCGGATTTCAGCCGCTCGATCTGGTCGGGAGACAGCAGGGCGCAGCCGTCCAGCGTCCCGTGTTTTCGGTAGTAGGCGTTGACTTCCTTCATAATGAGCTGGGAGCGTTCCAAAGAGTCCAGCTTTTTCTGGAGCTTTTCCACCGCCGCCGGGTCGTCGGCGCTGATACCGCCCATGCCGGTGCTGCGTATCTTATCCAGCAACCCTTGAATGTGCCGCCATTCCTCCATGTTGCCGTCCCTTGCCCGGTTTTGCTTTTCTTTCTGCCGGACCGGGAAATTCGCAGGCCCCGCAATCATTATGGAAGGAACTCTTGCGTCAATGGCAAAGCCCTGGTTCATGTTCTCGGCCAGTTTCCGGGCGTAGGTGTCCAGCAGATGGTCAATCTTTTCATGGTACATGGGGTCAACCCTTGCTTTCTGGTGTTCCGCCACAGCGGCGGCCTTATCGACCATCGCCCGGTATTCTGCCGTTGCGCTCCCTTCCCGATAGTCGGAAAAGCTGTTCATTTCCTTTGCCCGCCGGGCGGCTGTTTCATTGATGGGATAATACTTAATCGGTTCACACCTCCTTGCGCTTCGGGCCAACATGGCCCGAAGTCTTATCGTTCCTCATGGGAAAGCCCCGCCTTATCCTTTCTCGGAGCAGGCGGGGCCTCTTGAAATTCCCGGATGGCTTTTAAGATGGAGCGGGCCGGTTCGGCCTCCTTCGGGTAGGCGAAAACCCTGTGTTCCTTCGGAATGTCCTCCGGGCCGTGGTAATACTCGATAAATGCGCCGGGGTCAGCGGCCACATAACCGCCGGGAGCGAACACGCCGTTTTCCCTGATCTTCACGTCCCGCCCGTATGCCTCATAATCGAAATAGTTCTGGATATGTTCCGGTATCTCAATGGAATGAAGCTCGTCCGCATACAAGCGGCCCAGTTCTTCCTCATTGGATATATCCGGGCAGAAGCGGTACAGGTCAAGATTCTGCGCCAGATTGATAAGGTCTTTCACGCTTTCCGTGTGCTTTCCTAAGACAAGAGCGGCTTCGTATTTTTCCAGCTCGCCCTTATCCCGTACTCCAAGCAAGGTGTGCGCCAGCTCATTGAGCTCGTCAATGCCTGCGTATTCATAGAGATAATCATACAGCCCCAGCACGTCGTCACTGTCAAAGCTGGTAAAGAAAACCTCTGTGTACTGCTTTCCGTCGATCCCGATCTTCGCAAGGGCGGCCTGAACCTCCTGCGTGGTGGCCGGAAATTTCAATGTTGTTCCGACCTCCACCCCGGCTTCGGGATAAAGGGCGGCGTTTGTGATGTAGGCTTCAAACATGGGGATTTTCCTCCTTTCCGTCCCCGCCGGTCAGCGCCTCATATATCCCTGCCATGATGTAATCGGCACAGGGAAGGGCGATAGCGTTCCCCAGCGCCTTGTAGCGGCTCGAAGAACGGATTTCTTCGCCGTCCGCCCCGTACTTTGTCCACCCCTCCGGCAGTCCCATCAGCCGCTCGCTTTCTGTCTCCGTCACAAAGCGGATACAGCCGCCCTCCGGGTCATCCTCATACCAGAAGGCGAAGGGCGTTACATCGCCGGCTAAAAGAGTGGGAAAAGGGTCAGTTGGTAGACCGAAGCTGTTTCGGAAGGCGGTTCCTTCCTGCCTTTTTGCCGCGCCCCGCATACGGAAGCACTGAAAGGGTCGGACGATGGGTATTCTCCGCCCTGTTTCAATAAAAGGCGCTCGATCTCCTTCGGGGGAGGCGTCCCCGCCCGCTCCGCAAGGCGCAGGAAGTGGGAGCACTGGACGGGGCTTAAAAAGTATTTCGGCAGAACGCCGCCCTCCAAAATCGGCCACGACAAAAATCCGCTGCCTTCTTGCCAGCCTCCTGGTTCCTGCCCAATACTGGGCGTCCATGAGCCGCCAGGACACATCAGGCGTTCCCCCTCGCACCATTCCGGCGTTTCCCCATCTTCCCGAAGGAGGCATTGGAACTTCGGTGTCTGAGAAGGCGGATAGGACGGCTCTAAAATCCATCCGGTCATTTGTAGAAAACGCTCCCATGACGTTTTCCCAAACAAGGATAACTGGATATAGGTTATCAGTGGCATCCCTCATTTCATGTACGATACGGAAAGCCTGATAGAACAGACTTGATTTTGCCCCGGCAAGGCCGGAGCGGTTGCCGATCAGTGAAAGGTTTTGACAGGGGGAACCGAAGGTCAGCACATGGACGGGCTCGATTTTCCCGCCGTCTATCTTCGTAATGTCCCCCAGATGTTCCATTTCCGGGAAGTGCCTTTTGGTAATAGAAATAGGGGCCTTTTCAATCTCGCTGGCCCACACCGGACGGATACCGCACCGGGAGGCCGCAAGCGGAAAGACCCCTATCCCGTCAAAGAGGCTCCCCAGCTTAATATCCGGCACTGTCCGGGGAGCCCTGCCCCTTCACGTTCATAATGCCTTCCAGCGTGGTCGCCGCAATCCCATACCGGGCGGCAACCGCAATGTCGCTTTTCACGTCCTCGTCCACAGTCCCGCCGCAGACAAGGAGCATACGGGAGCGTTTGAGCATATCCCGGCCCATGTCGATACCGTCCTTATGTTCCTCCGGCACGTTATCATTGAGGATCAGCGGAAGGTACAGCTTCGGGCAGATAGGGGCAAGGCCCGCTTCATAGGCTGCCCGGCAGAACTCCACGGCAAGGTCGGTGTCCACCTCGGGAATACCGCACCATGCGGCGGTGATGTATGCTAAAGGTCGCTTCATTTCTGGTTCCCTCCATTTCTTCACTTATTAAATAAGGTAAAGCAAGGTACGCCCAACCCCTCCGCCCCTTCCCCCGGGAAGGGGGACGGCTCTGGAGAATTTATATCCCCGTCGCTTGACTGTGATAAAGCATAACCGGGAGAAATCCGTCAAGGGTGCCTGTGGCACCGCCTGCGGCGGCTCTGCCCTTGACTGATTTTCCCGGCTATGCTACGGAATAACTGGCGACGGGGAATAATTTATATCTCCAGAGCTTCGGGGCGTGGGGCAGAGCCCCACAGGTCTTGTGTCCTCGGGCCAACATGGCCCGAAGTCCCGCTTATTTCTCCTTCTCGGTTTTCTTCTCCGGCTTCTCGTGCTCCTTCTGCTGTCCTTTCCAGTCGTCCAGCAGCTTGATGATCTGGTCTTTCATTTCCCTCGGGGTAGTTTCCTTCCCGAAGTATTTGCTCAGTTCAGCGCCCGTCAAAATCACTTTGTCTACCTCCTTCTTGTCCTCCATCATAATGCCGTCGATCACATCCCCGTTTAAGAGCTTCTTCTCGTCCAGCTCCCTCATGCGCTTTGCCTGCGCCTGGGACGGGGAGGACTGCTGGCTGTCGATGGCAACGGCGATATAGTCCTGGTTCTTCTTGCTGATATAGGAGAGCTCCACGGCAGTCGTGAAGCCCAGCTTCTTTGCGTCCATGAGGGCCATCAGGTCAGGGACAAGCTCATTGAGCCGGATATACCGCTGTACCTGTTTGACCGCCATCTTGTTCCGCTCGGCCACGATCTCGTTGGAGCGTTTGCCTGCGTCCTTCGGGTCAATCTGGCCCGAAGTGCGGGAGCCCTGGTGCTTGATGGCTTCAAGCTGCATTTTCAGAGCCTTTGCCCGCTCACTGGGGAGGATTTCTTCACGCTGGTTTAAGTTGTCCTCCACCATCTGCGTGATTGCTTCATCATCCGTCAGGTTGCGAACGATACAGGGCATATCGGCGTACCCGGCAAGCTCGCTGGCCTTCTGGCGGCGGTGGCCGGATACGATCTCATAGCCGCCGTCCTCCCGGGGCCGGACGATAGCGGGCTGGGTAACGCCCTTGTCCTTGACGCTGGACACCATCGCCCGCATTTCTTCATCATCCCGAACCTGGAACGGGTGGTTTTTGAAAGCGTGGAGCTCGTCCAGTTTGATATAGACGATCTGTTCCTCTCCACGGCGGGGCGCTTCTTTGGGCGGCTCCTGCGGCTTCGGCTGTTCCGGGGCCGGAGGCTTCACAGCGGCAGAACCCTTGTCAGCCGCTTTTTTCGGGACGGCAGCCTTCGGGGTCTTTTCCTTGCCCCCGGCGGTCTTATCCGCCGGTTCCTTCCAGATGGAAGTTTTCTTCGTGGCCGCAGGCTCTTTTGCCGGAGTGGCCTTTTTCTTGTCCGCCGGAGCTTTCGCCTGTGTCTCCTTTGGAGGGCGACCCCTGCGCTTCGGCTGTTCCGCTGTTTTGTCAGGCTCCTTCTTCACAGCCTCGTCCGGCTTTGCAGGCTCCTTTCCCTTATCCGGGACAGTGGCCGACTTCTCCGGCGCTTTTTCTTTTTCCGCCGCTTTCTTCTCGGCCATGATTTCCGAAAAGTTGTAGACGGAGACATTCGGGCTTTTCTCCGCGCCTGCCTTCTCGGAAGTGGGAGCCTCCTTATCCTTCGGAGGGGCGGCTTTGTCTGCGTCCTGCTCCGGGGGCTTCTGTTCCGGTGTGGGCGGTTCGGTTTTCAAAGGTTCCTTGATGGGAGCCTGTTCCGGGGGCTTGCCCGGCCCGGTGTCCGGCGTTGCCGTCTCCGGGACTTTTGTGGTTTTATCATCTGGCATACACGTTTACCTCCTGATTTTTGACATGAAAAAAGGGCCCCGACTTTTCATCAGGCCCCGGTGGGGTGGTTCCTCCTTTCTTGCCAAGCTACAAAAATACCGCCCGTAGTCTCGTTTGGGCGGTATCTCTGCGTAAGATTGGCAGTCCATTGTTAATTTTTATAATGTTCCCTTTGTACACCGTTGCAAAAAGTACAGAAAACAAATATATCCCATAAATCGTACGAATGCCTTCCTTACTCTTTCCACTTTTTCCATAAAGCAATAGAATGAAATATTTTATCAATAAAGCCTTAGGCAATACTTTCGTATCTTTCAGAATTTTACCAATAAAATTATGTATTACTTTTAATTCCACATTATCAATACGTTCCTTAGATTCGTCACTAGTAAAAATATTTTTAATTTCCATAGTAATGGACTCACTATTAACTATTGATAACATCAACGCAGTAATTTTATTTAAGCGTTCTATCGATCTCCTCATATATGCATTATCATTAATCAACTCAATAAGATGAGTCCTCTCCCTATATGTTACGCCTTGTTCCTTATATGGTTTTTTTAACAGAAAATCTATTCCAAACTCCATCCCCTTAAAATTATTGTCACAATACAAATCACACAATAAATAATGCTCCAATAAATTAAGTAATGTATAATCCATTTTACTGGTTTCAATTTTCGCTACAATAGTTTTTAATGAATACCACTGCATCCTGATTTCTTCACCGGAATCATTTCTAAATAAATAACTTTTAAAAATATCTTCTGTATCTAACTGTTTTCCTTTCAAATTTACATCTATAAAATACCGTATCCCTTCTCCCATATCATCTGCTTCATTTATTATTATGTTAAAACTACAAGCACCTAAATTTTCTATAATTTTTTTCGCCTCGCGCTTATTTTTAATTTCCTCCAATTCCAATATAGAATTCCATAATCTTGTATACTTAAAAATTTGTTTTAATTTATCCGATTCGTATACTTCTTCTGTATATAAAGCTTCATCAAATCCTTGCTCAACTAATGTTGAAAACTTTGAGAAACTTTCAATTGTTAATTTGCATGGATCTATTACATCTATTTCTATTTTATGCAATCTTTTAATACAACTTAGTATCATAGTCAGTACAGTTATTCGCTGCTGTCCGTCAATTATAGAAAAACTATTGTCTGAATGTTTTGTTAGTATTATGTTGCCAAGAAATTTAGGTCCTGATTTTATATCTTCAATCAGCAAAGCTATATTATCAAAAGACCATCTGATTTCTCTCTGGAAATCGGGAATATTGTATATCCTATCTTTCTTTAATGATAATACAACCTTTTTTTCACTTCCTAACGAAACATATATTTCTTCATTGGAATTTGACATAAATTTTTTTAAAGGCGCAATTATTCCTAATAGATCTGCCATATCCATACCTTCTTTCGTATTTCATAAACTATTTATCGTACATTCATTCAAAATATGAATTATCAACTCTATATATTTTCAAATTCTGTTGACTTACTATTCCCACTTCATATTTAACCATTAAGCGCACCAACATCTCTCCATCAATTAGCTTCAAACTTTTTTGTTGCTGATGTTCCACATATTCAATTGCTTCTCGTGTAAAACTTGAAGTTGTGATAAAAACACCTTTTTGGATATTTTGCATTGCTCCAACAAAAGATTGAATTTCACGTCTGCCAACTGTATTGCCAGAGGTATATCTTTTAGCCTGAAGATATATTAAACTCAACCCTAATTTATCCTCGTTAATTATTCCATCAATTCCGTTATCATGACTTCCACCCACAACAATTCCAGAATTACTATCATATCCATAACCCATTTTTAATAGCAAGTCAACAATAAGCCTTTCAAAAAACTCAGGTAAATTTCCCATAATATTATCTATAAGTTGCAAATATATATTTTCCAAATGTTCATCATAATATTTTTGTATTTTTTCTTCTGGAAGTGTTTCCTCATCTATACGGTTATTTTTCGAAATCTTTGATGTATTCTCGCTTATATCTACAAGTGAATATAATGGCTTCTTCCCCCTATATCCCACTATTTTAAAATACTTAACCGGATTAGCCGTCGGAAAATCTAATCCATAACAGTGCCTTCTAATTATACCATTGACAACCCTATCTGGCTTTTTAGCCGGAAATTCATATAAATTACATTTGATTATTTCTTCATATGCTTCCTTATTAGTTAATCCATCAGGATATTTACTTAATACAATTTTTAGTGCTTCTACTATGGTCATTTGTATTCTCTCCCCATATTTTCTTCATATCTATATCCAGATTAAATATCTTTTTTGATGTTATATTTTTTCTATCCCTGCAATTTAAGTGGAGTGTATGCGAAAATACACATGATCTTTATCTACTCCTATATTTAACAAATTATGTCCATAGCATTTCTTATTTCGTCTTCATATGTTAAACCATTAATCCCTTTGCAGCCTCAATTAATTTCCCTACTTGCTCCACAAGCTCATCTTTGTCCGTTTTTGCTCCCCAACTAATTCGAATTGCAGACGAAATCCTATCCTCATCTAGCCCCATAGCCGCAAGAACATAGCTTGGGCTATAGTCATGGGAAGTACATGCAGAACCATTAGAGATTGCACAGTATTGCTTGGCCGAAAGCATAAGCGCTTCTGATTCCACTCCGTCCAGGCTAATATTTATCGTATTTGGCATACAATATTCCTGTATACCATTAATTCTATATACAAGACCAGATTCCTTAATCAGCCTCATCACAATATCTTTACTCTCTTCATATGCTTTTATATTATTTCTATATTCAACATCTGCCAGCTCACACGCTTTTCCCAGCCCTGCAACTAATGCAACTGGTATCGTCCCAGGTCGAATCCCATGTTCCTGCCTTCCTCCGTACATTATTGCTTTTACCGGAGGTAACTTGTAACGCTTTTTCCTAAGAATCAATGCTCCCACACCCTGTGGACCACTCAGCTTATGTGCGCTTAATGAAAGCATATTGTATTTTATATCCTTCAACTCTGGCACTAATTTCCCACAGCTTTGAGTAGCATCAACGTGAAATAGAACACCTTTCCCTGCTAATACCTCACCTATTTCCTTTACCGGTTGAATTACGCCTGTCTCATTATTTGCATGCATAAGACTCACAAGCAGCGTATCTTCCCTTACCCGTCCAATCAGCTTATTTGCGCCTATCCTTCCGTCCTCTTCCGGGTCAATTAAATCTACTTCAAAGCCCTCCTTTTGAAGACTTTTTACTATTTCCAAAACAGACTTGTGTTCTATTGCCGATGTAATAATGTGCCTTTTACCAGATTCTTTCGCATATTTTTGCAAACCACGAATTGCAATATTGTTACTTTCCGTAGACCCGCTTGTAAAAAAGACTTCCCCTTTATCAACCCCTAAAAGATTTGCAACATGCCTTCTGGCATCTTCAACGATTTTCCTAGCGCTATCACCATAATCATGTGTCCTACTATCAGCATTCCCATATGCATTTTTATAAACATTGATCATAACTTCCAGCACACGCTCATCAATCGGCGCAGATGCGTTATAGTCTAAATAAATACTCATATGTCAATCCTCTAAAATAAGATTTATTAAATCATCTAAACTTTTTATAAAATTCGTCCCTGATAAATGTGCAATACCTCTTTCGATATGAAGCTTAAAATATTTCGATAATGTTTCCTCATCTGTAGATAAGCCCATTTTTTTACACCACGCAATTATCAATGCATCATATAAATCGCTATATTCTCCACCAAATGTATACCATGACATCTCAACATTACTGTCTGCCACAATAGGGATATCTGTCGGCATTGTATTTTCTGACAAAGAATAGCACAAAGCCCACCTGCACAATATATTCCAATTTTTTATTCCGGTTTTTCCTTTTAGCCTTCCAAGGCGCTCCTTAGATACATTTGATAATCTAATCTGCTTTACAATCATATCCCCGTACTTCCCCATTTAAAATAACCACGTTCAATGGTCGTATTTTTTGTTTCATCATTATATTTTAGTGTAAATTCATCACCGATACTCTGCTTCATCATTCCATAATATTTCTCATCAATTTCCGAATCTGTTGATAAAATAATGGTTTGATCACTGGCCTTAGGAAAATATGTTTTGATAAGCGCCTGTCTATGTGTAGAATCTAATCTGGAAAGTGGCGTATCAATAATTACAGGTAATTTTTTTTTGGAACAAATTGCCAATGCCCATAATAATGAAACTACCATAAGTTGCTTTTCACCAGCAGACAATCTCTTCTTGGCAATTTCCTCACCATCTCTATTCATATAATGAAGATCTAATGTTTCTGGATCCATATTAATATAAGCAACGAGATTCTTTTTGTTAGCAAGTTTCTTATAACAATCTGTCATAGTCTCAGCAAGGATGTTTGTTTTTCTCTCCTGTAACCTAATACGATAAAGTTTTATAATCTCAATTGCCATATAGGCGTATTTTATAGTCCTCTCATCCGAGTCTGCAGATTCTAATACTGAAAGAACCTGCTCCGCATATTTACTAAATTCAGATTCTGTAGCGATTAGGCTTCCATGCAAAGCAGTTCTTTCTCTCTCAAAATTCTCTACTTCTACACATTTTTCCGCTATTTCACGTTCCTTTTCTCTTATGGAATCAAATAATTCTTTTAATGTATTCTCATCAATGTCAACAGATAAAGAATTATCAATATCATCAACTTTTTTTTGATTCTCGCTACGCTTCTTTATTAATTCCCTTGCTTTTACAGTACTTTCTTGTAACCTTTTTTCAATTAATGTTTTAACCTGATACAAACTTATATCCGATAAGCCATATATCTCATCTAAACTTTCATCGCTAATTACCGATTGCATATAAACGATGAATTTACCCACTTCATCTGACTTAAAATCAAGTGAATCATAAACTTTCTTTACCTTATCAATCGCCATAAGATTTAGCTTTTCTTCATGTTCGATCTGTGCCTGATCATAGACATCTTGCAGCAAATCTTTTACCAGAATTAATGGCATCTCCCCTGAAACAAGCTCAAGCAACTGCTCCTGACAATTCACAATGACAGCTAAACATTCTGTTCTATGCTTCATTAATTGATTTTTCCGCTCTAAAACTCCTCCGCCTTTTACAGAATACTCTATATTAAGTTTTTCCAAATCTGATTGTAGCTTCTCTAATTTTAATTTCGAATCGTCTATTACATTGTCGGCTTGATTTAACGCTTCCTCAGCCGTTTCTTTTACTTTCCGTAACTCTTCCAGCTTTCTAAGATCCTGATTCTTCTCATTATTTTTACTAACTCTGCTTATAATCCTCTCTATGTCACTTTGTAATGTATCAAGGACAGTGATACCCAACATTGCTTTTATAGACTCTTTCATCTGCTCACTAGTGTCCTCAACAGCAAGCTCCGCTATTTTTTCTCCATCAAAAAAGAAAAAGCTGGATAATGCGCTGGGCAATATATTTTCAATAAACATCAACCAATTTTCAGTTAAAAAATCGCTATTTTCCCGATTCTTTTTTACACTTATATATTCATGGATCCTCTGACCTTTTCCGCTCCATTTTCTCTTTACATTATATACCTCGTCATCGCCTAAATTCATCGAGAACTCAAGTTCTACAAAAGTCTCCAATGATCCATCAGCTTTATTCACAAATGATTTCAAATATTGCCCATAAGTTGCGTATTTACTTTCTATATATGCAAAAGAATTAGACCCATATAAGCTTAATAAAATTGCCTCCAAGATAGTTGTTTTTCCACGACCATTCATTCCTCCTATTAACACTACAGGCTTATCACCTTTGAATTCCAAAATATTAGTAGATGCATACACTCCAAAGTTATGCATAATTAATTTCTTTATTCTCATTAGTCATAGTCCTCGTCTTCTTCCTCTTCTTCGGGCTCATCGTACGAATTATCCAATGCTTTCTTGTTATACTTTCCGCCCAGTTCTTTTTTTCTGTTCATTTGGCTTAAGTAAAACTCTGTTGCATCCTCCTCATCCTTGTAAAATGTGCGTCGAATACTATCCTCAAGTACATCTGTTATCCCTTTTCTTTGGTTTAGGCTGTTAGCATGATTTTCTATATCAATCAAGCTATACGCCATCTCAAATGCCAATTTCTCATCAGGATATAGTTTCCTAACAACATCATTCAAAATATCCCATTCCTCATGCCTAAAGGCTTCAGGCGCAATCCACTCTGGATCCTCGAATTTCTTTCTCATAACCTCCGAATAAATTCTAGGAAGTGAATCATCAAATTCATGCTTATCAAGCACCCATATTCTTCGAATATTTCTTAGTTCCGAAATTGTTATTAACTCTAAATCACAGAATTCTTCAGGTCCATTTTCATTTATGTCTTTCTGGATCTCCAAAAGTTCTTTCAGCCATTCTTCACGAATCTCTTTTTTATACGGTCCGTGATGCAATTGTTTATAACTACCTTGGAGATATCCGGTCATCTTGCGAAATGAACGTTTTTCTCTGTCATGCTCCTTATCCCCGAATTTATTTCTAAATTCAAGCAATGCAGACATCCATGCCTTCTCCTCATCATTGGAAATCATTGCTTCCATAGATTTATCTTTTTCAACCATAGTGCAAACCCAGCAACCAAACCTACTCTTTCCACAGCTTGGTAGCCCCTTTTCAACCATCATAGGACATTCATTGTCTGCTGTCGCTCCACGATAAAGAGTAAGCAATTCCTTGTTTGAATATCCCCAGGGGTTCTTATATTGCATTAAAAAAACCCAAACATCATTATCATTCCAATCTTCAAGCGGCGAAAAGACCAACTCGTTTACCATAGATGGATTAGGGCTGAGCAACTCTCTTACTCTCTTTTTTTCGTAGTATGCCATTGTTTTTGCTCTACGCGCACTTTCTGCTTTCCTGGTTCCAATGACCATAATAATCTCGCCATGTACTGCAATTTGTTCTTTGACAAAGGTATTTACCGGCTGAATTTTTAACCGGTCTGTACACCAGCGAAATTTCTTTCTTGGAAATGGATACCCTCTCCCAAGAAAATTAACCCAAAATGTATTATCCATATCGGGCGTGAGCCTATGTGTAATAAAAGGAAGATTCTGAGATTCTGCTGCCTTATTCATGGTATGCAATGAACTTTGCACCCACTTTGAAATAACTGGGGATTCAACTAAAGTATCCGTATTGATTATATGTACTTGTTTTTTTATTTGCTCCTTTGGTAATGCTGAAAGAGCTAGCCACACCAACTGCAATGTTGCTGTACTGTCTTTTCCCCCTGAATAGCCTATTACCCAGGGAATATCATCACATAAGTATAAGTTTCTGATAGTTTCCATTAATCCTTCTATTATTTCTTTTGTAATAGTTACCTCTTGCTTATTTGCTCCACAGCTCACACCTTTTTCCGCCATGATTACATCTCCTAAATATTTATTGAATCAAGAAACTTCTTTTCTCTTAATTCTTCCTCCTCAGACAAACCAATCCCAATTACTTTTTTTATTTGTATTGCTGTCAGATTTATTGCTTTATTGCTAGTAATAATCTTACCATCTGACCTGATCACTCGCAGTTTCCACTGTGGTGCACTTCTTCTCCAATCTATTTCCTTTAATCTAACTAAATAGCTTTCCATTTCTTTTTCAGAATTTTTGTAAAAGTACTCTCCTATCAAGCCAAGTGCTTGAATGACAACACCTTGGGTAATAATATATCTTTCTCTTAAATCAATTTTAGAAATTTCACGCTTAATAAGTTCACTCCATTGAACAATATTAGCAGCTACACCGTTCCAATATTTTACCAAAAAGGCTTCCACATTATCTTTAAAACCTGAATTTCCAACAATTCTTTTGTTTGCTCTATAGAAAGTGTTCAATGTAAACAGATTTGAAGAAAACTTTCCCAAAATGTCCCTTTCTTTATCTGTATACTCATTGAAAAAAGCGACTCGTGTTACAACATTTCGATTAACTACAGCCAGCTCATCTCTGGAATCATATAATTCGGCAATAGAATTAGAAGTTTTAACAGCATGCTTATTTAAATCTGTAAAAATTTGTTGGCTTCTCGCCAATCCCAAATCCTCATAAAGCACAACAGAAATAGTTTCAGTTCCCAATGTCGAATCCTCATCTAAAGCATCCAGTATAGCGGCTTTTCTATGTTGACCATCATTAATTAAGAATCTTGCATCCATAGATACCTCTAAAATACCAGTTCCCATACCATTACTATTCTCTTTGAATTCAAATTCGCCATCAATGGATGCCGCCAGTGCAGAAAAAACGTATGAATCTCTATTGTCCGTTATGTATTTACTTATTATCGGAATTCTTGATTCATTAAGCTTTCTCTGTGCCCTATACTCCGGAAGGACAAACTCATCTTCATTAGGAAATAGCTTCGATATCATCTTCAATGGAACCATTGCAATAAAATATTCTCTGCCTGCCTGATTACCCCGTACCACCGGAAATTTATATGTAAAATCCATAATTTCTCCTAAAATATGCTATACTTAAGTAGTGTACTTAAGTATAGCATTTGTACAAATTGCCGTCAATGTAATTCTTGATATAATTCCCAAAAAGCCTTGTCCTGCACATAAACAGGTTTGTTATTACCAATCTTCACAATACTGTGATGTTTTGTTAAACTCTTTATAGCACTAAATAATATTTGATTTTCTTGGCTTTTCGATTCTGTCTTAAATACAAAATCAACATCTGAATTTTTTAAATCTGAAACGTTATGAACCACCCATGTGAGTATATATTTAGCATAATCATCATCTCCGCTTCCAAAATGCTTTAAAAACTGTGTTGATAAGATAGTACCTACTCCAAATTCCCTGCCTTCCTTTAATATCTTCTTTAAAGCAAAGAATCCTTCATTCATAAAGTTATCTGCTTCATCAACTAATATTAACTTTGTAAGCTGCCTGTAATTACCAGACATCTTACTAGATCCTTGTGCCTGCATTTGAGAATAAAACAAATCCAATGTAATTGCTATAACTAAACTTTGTATATCTGAATCATACCCAGAAAGATCAATAACAACCACACCCTTCAACAAATCAAACAATGATTTTGTGGCACCTGGATTAGATTCAAATATCTGGAACAAATGCAATTTATCCAGTGCTGCTGCTAAGGAATCTCCCTTTTTGATCTCCTCATCATTTGCATATCGTTGATAAACCTGATCAAATGTTGGTGCATCTCCATCCCAAGTCAAAGGATCTCCCGGCTCAATCCCACTCGCCTGATATGTTTCCATAATGCACTGTAATAATATGGCTTGCTGCTTTGCTCCTAAATTATATACTTTCGAAATAGTATCCTTAAATGCATTCGCAGTATGCGTTGGAAGCAATGGCCTAAATACCGCTGATTTAACAAGTGCTAACGGATTAAACGGCAAATGATATGGTTTTAAGATCGTTGCGTTTGTTGCCTCGACAAAATCTGCTTTGCTCTCATTATAGTCACCTTTGTAATCAAAAATTAATATTCCAAGACCAAGGCTCTCCACATTATTCTTTTGTTCAAGATATAACTGCGTAATTAGTGATTTAGTAAACTGCGTCTTTCCTGTTCCCATCGTTCCAATAATACCTGTATTAGTATGAAACAACTGCGCCGTATCATTAGGCAACCACTCCACGGGATTTCCATCCTGTTCATTTATGCCAAACAAAATTTTCATTCCCTGCACATCTGTATCTTTAGGTTCATTCTTTTCCTCTTGCTTTGGTAGCTCTTCTGATAGAGACTTAGGAATGAGATTCCCTTTTTCACCAAGAGTATCGTTTACCAATAGCTCCTCCTCCCCAACATTAATTAATTTATCTTCCAATTGTGAAATAGAAAGCCTACTAATATCCCCCGTTAAATCATCTACTTTACATTCATCAAAAATCATGAGTTCGCTATCCCTTTTAGTATGAATATCTTCATATATTTCCAATACTTCTTTTATAATCAATTCAAACTCGTCTAATTCAGGTATTTCGATAAAATTTATTGCATCTTCCTGAAAAGAAGTTTTTCTTGCAACTACCCCTTTCCTAAATGATAATACTGCACCCTTTCCAAGCAGTTCTTGAATATTTGCAGAAAGAATGTATCTTTCATTCAAGATTGCCTTTCTGTATACATCAAGTATCTCGTTCCAATTTTGAGAGTCATCAACATGATACACTTGCATTTTTTTACAGCTGGTAATCAACATCTGCATCAAAAAATTTCTATTTACTTTATACAATATAGAATTCGTAACTTCACGATCCGAAATAAATGCATTATGAAATCCTTCTGCAGTCGAAGATACCTGTTCAAATGCTTTTTTAATTACACCTGTATCGTTATTTCCAGTTTTTACCTCTGTTGGATACAAATAAATTCTTGGTATATCTCCAGTTTTGTCTAATCCTATGAACAAAAGATCATCACTTGTAGGGCCTTTTTCAAATCCAAGATTTTTTGCCGACAAAACGCCATCATCTTTTGATAATCCCACACCACCTGACACTCTAAGCATTTCTTCTAATGAAACAGGAACCCAAATAATATCTTTATGTTTCAAAAAAGCTAGCATAAATTTAATAGCAGCAACAATACTGATTTTTTCTCTGCTAAATGTCGAATCTTTGTTCCCCTTTTTAGAAGATACAAGCCTTAATAACCAATCACCATTTACAGCATTAAACAGATTTATAATTTTATGTACATCATTTACGTCAGCCTCCACACCTTTAGTTTTTAGATATTCTTGTATCACTAACGAATACTGCTGCGATTTGCGAGTAACCGTTATTGCATCATATCCACTACTTGATGTATACTGGTCACTATAATGAATTATTAGCAAATCACTATTAGCTTCCTTTTCCGTAAAAAAATCCAAGTCAACCTTTGGATCTACGAAAACAACCCAGTTAGAACTTGCATATACATGATCCATCTTATTCTCAACCAGTTCATCTATCTGCGTTGATATGCTAGTTGACGATTGATATGGATTGCCAGATGATTCAACTTGCATTAAGGCATTGTAAAGCGATGCCAGTTTTATCACTGGCGTCTCCTCTGCATATTTGCTGCCGTATCCCGTTCTATATTTATGCCCATATTTACTAGAAGGTATTCCAGATAAAATGCCTCCTAATGCTATACCGGTTTCCATTTGATCCATTGTTGCCTGCTCTGAAGTAATTTTAGATTCCATTTCATAAAATGAAATATGAGAATACTCGTACATTTTACCATTGTCTTTATGGAAATAACACTCAATATTCTTTGAAATAATACCCTCTAGGCTATTCATAGATGTTCCGGTAACAACAAATAGTTTTTGCTCAGACAGATATTCTTTTAAGCGCGAATATTCCCTAATATTTGAAAATGCATTTCCAACAATATCATCTGTATATATGTGAAGTTCAAATTTGACTAATTTTTCAATATCTGCATTTCGATTAATCGCATGAATAAAAAATTGCGCCAAACCAATAAATACCTCGCTGCATTCTCCCATGTTAATAAGATTTATTCGAATTGTCTTATTATTAATATCATCAAATATGTAACGAAAATGAGAAATAAATTCATATATTTTCTCTTCTACGAGCTTTGAAACATACCGTCTGCTTCCTCTGTATTTTTTATTTTTAAACGGTGCATAATATTTCCATTCCTGAGAAAATAGCTGTTCGGAAACTTTATATATTCTCTTTGCCTTTTGAATATAAGGAAGTAAATTAATAGAATTCAATCTGTCTATCACAAGATCCGTCGTATATTCAATTCCATTTTCTTTAAGCAATGCCAACTGATACTTTAAATTTAACGGGTGAAACGGTGTTAATAATATTTCTTCCGCATTTTTACCAACAGTAATTGTCCCTAAAAGAAGGGCATTTTCCTGCACCTTTGATAAATTTTCACCATCATGCAGTTCTATAAAACCATTTTCAAAAGCTTCTATATACTTGATCACAGGTTCCAGCAGATTCCCCCCCAAATATGCCAAAGTAGGAATCGTATTACTATCCTTGAACGCATCCAGCATATTGAAATATGCCTCAAGTACTCCCACCGGAAGTTCCATTTCTTTCTCTTCAATTTTGGCAGCATCTGAAACATAATAGTTTCTTACTGTTCCGCAAAGAATTTTTCTATCAATAAATTGTTGCTCAATTCTAAGTTCTCTCAATAGATTAGCTTTCGCAAAATATTCCTGAACTTCTGTCAGAATAGCGCCATCATTAAACTCAAAACTCTTCTTTGCCGTTAGCTTGTCCTTTAGTATTTTTCTTCCAGTGATTTCTACACTCTTGACCTCATCTGGGAATAATATAAAAGGAACAACTACTCCAGAAAAGTTTATATCAATTTTTATACCACTTCCAAAATTTGCTAATTCTTCATCGGAAGAAAAAATCAGTAATCTTTCCCCATATTTGCAACTGTAAATTTCATTATCTTCAAGTTTACACGTATTTAATGATTTTCCATTTTCATTAAATATTAAATTTGCTCCAACACCAATCAACTTTATCCTGCTGTGCTTCTTAGTTTTTTTATAATCTATAGAAAAGCTATGCTTAATTGCTCCATACATATATTCTGCTGAAATATCAACAATACATATTTTGAAAATATATGCTATGCCATTAGCCTGATCCTTAATCTCCAACTTATGGAACGATATTCCTTTACACGCAAATTCAAAAATTATGCTTTTCCCCTCTTTTACATATGTAGTATCATCCCCAAAAATTCCACTGTTTAAAATTTTCGCATTACAGCATATCTGCAAATGCATACAAGAATAATGCCTCTGATTAAAAATCATTATATTTTTATTGCGTTTCTTCGCGGTCTGTGATCCTTCGTTTCTGATTATAACATTCTCATCCAAATTAATTACATCTAAAGGAATATCCCCATATACAATAATATCTTCATTTTCAATTTTTAAAGGATTCTCCAATTTTGCCTGCTTGCGTTCCATAGCCGCAATAAGCTCTGCATATGTAAATACTCTACTCCAGTTTTCAGAATCTTTTTTGTATTCCGCTTCAATTTTTACGATTATGTTATCTTCAAATACCTTGGCAAGTTCAATTTCCAAATTTCCAAAACGAATCCCTCTATCTATCTTTTCAAACAAATCATTATTATTTTTTATTTCCTTGTCAATCTGCTCATTTCCATAATTTCGATACTCTGTTTTACCATCTATAGTAAAAAGTCTAAATCCTGGAAAATTACCCCGATCAATTCGTCCGCTACTCATGATTGCTAAAAGATCCCTATACTCATAGATAGAGGCTTTATCACTGAATACATCTGCATCTCTTCTTTTAAGTTCAAATTGAAGAATTCTTTTCTCAGTCTTCGTCAGTTGTGTACTATTATCCACCATACTTCGAATTTCGGCCATAAGTTGCTCCTCATAAAACGGCATTCCGTATGCTGACATGTCTCTTGACCCACTCTTTGCGCTGTCAATTGGATTTGAAGAAATCATTAGTAAAGGCTTTTTTATCTCATTAGCTGCATTTCTTAATGTCGCACACAGAAAATCATTAGTCATACCATTGATTTGCGCAGCTATAATCACTTCATCATCTATAACTTTTATGGTATAAGTTTTATATATTGACCCATCTATACAAGGATATACATATTCTCCTATTAAATGATTCGCTGCTGCTAGTTCTCTAAGCGCCTTCGTTACTTCAGCAACCATCTCTTCATCATCTAATTTCAGACAGAAACTTTCTCCTTTTATCAAATTTCCTTCAGATGATGCCGTCTGAAAGAAACAATTTATTTTTCTTGCTATAAACTCATAAAATTCGTTTAACATATTGTGCGTCTCCACTATCACTTTTTTTATCTATTAGGTTTAATTTTGTAAAAAATTCCTGAAGGTACTCTTTCGATGTACTATCTAAAAATATACCCCTTCTCTCATACTCCTTGTATAGGACCTTCAGTCGAATTTTTTCCTCATATCTTAAACAGATCTTTGTAAGAAAAATTATATCACTCTCGGTTAAATTTAATACTAATCCAGATTTCTTTCTATTCTTAACCCACCTATTTTTACAAAAATCAGAAAATTTCTCATTATAAAATTGATTTGCCCGTTTTCTCTCTGTATTTAAAAACTGAGCCTCTACACATTTATATAAATGAATAATTGCTTTCTCCGTCTCTGTACCATTTTGCTGATAGGAAAGCTTATCGAAATCTTTGTAATCACCTACATAGGAGCAATATATATGCTCTGCTTTTTCAATTTCCTCTGCTACATAGCGATCCGCATCAGGATTAGCTTTTACCAGCTCACCAATTGCTATGTAATCCATCATTTCCTCGCTATCATTCTGATTGAGAATTTCAAGAGTAATAGCATGGCTAAACATATGGTTAATATTTCCTTGTAGTTTTTCCCAACCCTCAATACAACATTTTCTGTTCCTACTTACCTTTTCCCAATCAAGAGCATAGTATAATTGAGCTTCTCCATCTCGTTCTCCTGAGCAATAATGATCCAAAATAATACACGTTTGTGACACATAAAAGAAATAATAAATCGCAAATAAATTTGATAAATCTTCTAATGATGTCATACCAGACTCAATCATAAAGTAAAAGTCTTTTTTAAAACGCTCTTGAATATCCGTTTTGACACAAAAATATAATGGTTTCTTTTCAATGTCAAATATCTTCTTATCCTCAATGGTTCTTATTATCATATCTTCCAAAACATTAAAACGATATTTCTTTTTTGCAGATTCTATTTTCTTACAGTCTTCATCATTAATAGCAAATATAGAAAACAAAAAATGAGCCAGATTATCAGAACTTTTATTATTTGTCACCATCTGATATGGATATAAACTCAAATTATTTGCGATAAAGTTTTCTTCTTTAAAAAACATACTTTGTAACATGTCCTTAAAATACTCAATATCTTCGTTCTCTATATCCACTTCCTCCAAGACAGACGCACAAAGATCCTCAAACATAATAGGATCTATTCTTTTATTTAATACCTCTCTAAAAAATCCACTAATAACATCCTTTAATTCTATAACAACCGGAGCCTGCGCTTTCCCTGATGCTTTATATGGAAATAGTTTAAACTGACCATCTGGCTTATGTGTAAGCCGTATTGAATCAGCAGATTTTTTCTCACTGGATTTCGCATTGAAGCTTTCAATAAATTTTTCTTCACTAAAACTATATTCCATCATCTCACCACCTTAAATTTATACCCAAACATCCCTTGCGAAATATTCGCTTTCTTACCATCATAAGATATAATCGAAACCGACTCTGTAAGTGAGCCTGTTTGTAAAATTCTGTCTATAAAACCTATAAAATCAGCATGATTATTTCTGTCATCAGCTGTTTGAATATAGCCTTGGTTAAGCTTATACAACAATTCATATAATGCGTAGTCAATCTCTAAACTAATAATTTCGTTATTCTTATCTTCAAATGAAACGACAATAGATGGAATAAACCTCTGAAGTTGTTCTGTTTCCACAGGTTTTGGTATAGCATCTATATTGGGTTTAAACTCAACCTTTTCATATAGCGAAAAACCTTGATGCCGGTCATCCAAACATAAATTCCCCTCTTCATCGCATCCGCACCATTGAGTCACTGCCTTCTCAACCATATTATAAAGATTTCTAAGTTTTTTCCCAATACCTGCATTATATAAATACAAGTCTAACAAATATTGGTTATAAACCTCTTCTACAACATTATCTAAACTAATTGTTTCAATTCTAACAATCAAGTTATATAGATTTGATTTTAATGTTCTATTATCATTAATTTTAGAAATCATACCTGTATCACATATAATATTTCCATATGGAACATCAGTAAATGCTTTTCTTATTTCATTAGAAACATCTGAGCTAACATAGAAAGAAATCGCTTTTTCATCCGCTTTCTCAGACCTGACAAGTAATGGATCATACTTTTTAAGCAGATTCATTAAGGGGGTTACATCTGTAGAATCAAAAAGCAACGCTGGTGTAATCTGCTTTAGAAATTCTTTTAGATATTTCTCATCATTAATTAATAACGTCTGAAACTTTGCAAAGCTAAAACTTTGAGCTACCAAAATATCATATATAAAATTGAGTATCTCTCTCGTTGTCAATATAACTTTATCTCTAATTGATGTTTTAACCAAAAGCTCCGCAACATATTTCTGACATTTAGCATTCATCATGTACTCATAATTTTTCTTCACTGGACATTTTTGAACCAATGGACAGCCAGTACAAGCATTTATGTATGATTTATAAAAAATATTTTCATCAGAACTACTAAATACTTTTTCAAAAATTGATTCTATATATCCAGCATGAACACCCTCTGCTACCATACTATACATGTGATAATCCGAAAAGCTAACATGCTGAAAATGCCCCTGCCCATCGAAACCATTAATATTAATTTGCTTGGTTAGAATATTACTCTCTTCTACATATTTTCTTAAAATGCCAAATTCATCTCCAAATTCAGATTCTACAAAATTACTAAGTACACCAAGGTTAATTGCTAAAATGACATTTCTTCCAGGTTGCGACAAATTATTATCTTTAAATGTATCTAACAAATCATTTAATGTCTCTATTGCGGTTTTTGTTGGAATACTGCTTTCTGTTGCATCATTAAAAACTATATAGTTTTCTATCAAATGCTCCTCGTCTGAATTTTTTAAATGAGATAGTAAATGTGATTTCCCATCACCAGCACTTCCGCATAAAAGCACAAGAGATTTCTTTTGAGACGCATTAATTTTGCGAAGTATATTCTTAAGATCTTCTTCAACAGTTCGTGTTACATGCATATATTTTTTAAATTCATTAAACTTTTCAACACTATCTATAGAATCGCTTGAGGATTTTCGTAATCTATTCAATTCACTTGTAAATTCACAACTCCCCATACAATACCTCCCTCTTCTTTCTCTCTTATTGTCACAACATCTTTTTGCAAAACTCTTTTCTATTCTCTTATCAAATAAGTTCTTCTATATTTATTATTGAACATCTATGAATCTAAATTATTATCAACGTTTTATATATATCTAATCTTTATTATAGAGGTATACTTATTATACAACAACTAAATTTTTCATTTTGTTACAATTTTCAGCAATTTTATTTGCTTTTTTCTCAAATGTTTTCCCTTCAATAGCATGCGCTTTTTCATATCAACCTTTATTATAGAAAAACTTTCCATTCTTTTTTTAAAACAGTACCATTCAAACAAAAAGTGAAAATCTTCAATTATATAACTACATTTTTCTTAATACTAAATCGGTGAAAACCCTTGATTTTTCAACAAGTTCTTCAACCTGTCATTATAATAACTCAAAGCCCCGCCGGCGTACACGCCCATCCCAGCCCAAGCACATTCGCAATAATATTCGTAGAGATATACTCCCTCGCCGCATGCCCCTTAGGAATCCCGGGAAACATAAACGACACAAAAGGCTGAATCCCCTTTGTCAGCCTCGCAATCAGCCCTGAAGTCTGGGCGATCTCCATCAGCCCCACCCATAACGCCATTACACCCATCATCGTGATACACAAAGAGACCGCCTCTCCTGCGGAATTCAACGCAGCGTTGCTCACCTCCCGCATATTTCCTGTCATTGCTCCGTAGATCACTCCGATCATAATCATAAAAGCCCAAATATAATTTAACACAGCCTTCCTCCATTTTATAAGCCGTTTCTTATTAAAATATATTTCGGCATCCGTCCTTATATGAAATTCTTCCGATACCGGACAATCCGCCGGTCACGATCTGTCATATGTAATTTTCGGCAGATTCCACCGATAATGAATCGCCAGAAACCGAAGCGCAATCACGCTGCCCGCTCCCGTCAGCATCGCCGCCTCCTCTCCGGCCCTTCCCCAAAGGAAAACACATACACATGCGCCCAGAATGGACGCACTGGCATATACATGTTTTACAAATATATAAGGCCGGTCTCCTGCCATCATATCCCGCAGAAGACCTCCCCCTACTCCTGTAATGGTTCCCAAAAAAACAGGCAAAAAATAATTTACTCCCATATGATGGTCAAAAGCCGCCCTTACGCCCACCACAGTAAATACGCCCAGCCCTAACGTATCCGCCAACATCAGTATCTGCTGAAACCGCTGCCCTGACACCTCCCGATATCCCTTTGCACCGGCAGCATCCATCAGCCGCCTGATCCGTTGCCCGCGGAAATAAAAAACTACAAACACAAGCGCCGACGTAAATATAGCGCTCAACGCAAAAACCGGTTCTGCAAATGCCTGCGGCGGCACAATTCCCAGAATAATATCCCTGATAATCCCGCCCCCGACAGCAGTCACCATTCCCAGGATCATCACTCCCAAAATATCCATTTCCTTTCGGATAGCCGTCATCGCCCCGGAAAAAGCAAACGCAATCGTTCCGATGATATCAATAATAAAAAGCATATACTCCATTTTCATACCCCTTGCCCCCTTAAGGGCATCCGTCCTATCGTTCTCTTACGAATCAGCCTCTTCCTTCCCATGCTCCAGAAGCATCCGGTAAACATCCCTCTTACCGATTCCTCTGTCTTTGGCTGCCATTTTCATTGCCTCTTTTCGTTCCATGCCTTGTCCCTCATAATATTGCATATGCTCTTCTATACTCATTTCCATCCATTCCAATGCCGCTTCCCGTTTCTTTTCCTCCAGGCTTTTTCCCTGGATCACCAATACATATTCTCCCCTCGGCTCGTTCTCCTCATAAAATTCCAATGCCTCTTCCATCATGAGCGGCATTACCGTTTCAAATTTCTTCGTTAATTCACGGCATATGGTAATCTTCCGGTTTCCCAGGACATTCCCTAACTCCTCCAACGTTTTTTTCAAATGGTGCGGCGCTTCATAAAGAATAATCGTCCTGCTTTCCTCTGCCAGTTCTTTCAACACCGCTTTCCTTTCTTTTTTATCCGAAGGCAAAAATCCTTCAAAGCAAAACCTTCTCGTACTCAATCCCGATAAAGTCAGCGCCGTAATACAGGCCGCCGCTCCGGGCAGGGAAGTCACCCTGATTCCCGTCTGCTGGCAAAGCTTCACTAATGTCTCCCCCGGATCTGAAATCGCCGGAGTTCCTGCATCCGTAATCAAAGCCACATTTTTTCCTCCCTGCATCAGCCCGATCAAATAATGTGCCTTCTCCACCTTATTGTATTCGTGATAACTTGTCATCACCGCCTTTATCTGAAAATGATTCAACAATTTTATACTATTCCTTGTGTCTTCCGCCGCTATGATATCTACGCTCCGAAGCGTATCCAATACCCGGAACGTAATATCTTCCAGATTTCCTATCGGCGTAGCGCATAAATACAGCATTCCAGCCATATGCCACCTCTTTTCAATATCCATAAATCTCATGTATCTCCGGCATATAGACCCCCGGTTTCTCATAAACAATCAGCGGTCTCTCCACCGTCATCCGCCGCTTTCCGCCGCGGTTTGCCTCGATTAACACCATATTCGGCTCCTTATCCGCAAACGGATATACAAGCTGCATCCTTTTCGGCTCCAATTTATATTGGCATAACAGAACCATAATCTCCGCCAGGCGAAAAGGACGGTGAACCATAAAAAAATTTCCTCCCGGCCGCAGCAGTTTTGCCGTCTGCTCTATCACATCTTCCAATGTACATAGAATCTCATGTCTGGCTATTGCCTTCGGCGTATTCGGATTCATCAGGCCATGCCCTCCCGTCATATACGGGGGATTACATGTAACAACGTCAAAAGAAGCAGCGCCGAATAACGTCCCTGCTTCTCTGATATCGCCCTGTACGATCTCAATTTTTCTTTCCAGCCCGTTCAACGCCACACTGCGCCTTGCCATATCCGCGCTTTCTTCCTGAATTTCCAGTCCCGTTAAATGTGCTGCTTTCGTTTTTGCCTCCATCAAGATAGGAATAATCCCCGTACCGGTACCGAGATCCAGCGTCTTATCCCCTTTCTTTGCTTTTGCAAAACCGGATAAAAGAACGGCATCCATCCCAAAGCAGAATTTCTCCGGGTTCTGGATGATTTGATAACCATTCCGCTGCAATTCATCCAGTCTTTCGTTTTCCTTCAGATTAATTGTCATCCAGTTTCGATTTCCCTTCCTGCTTTTCCAATTTTTCCAGCTTCTTTAACTCCTCGTCGTTTACTTCCATTCTCATATTCTTATGCTTCCGCTTAAACCTGAGCTGGCCCACTTTATATTCCTGAATTTCCTTTTCATCATCTTTCTCAATAATTACTTTCACCAGCTGACGCAGCACATTTACGCTATGGACAGTCCCCTTAAACCCATCGTCCGTCGTAACATAATCTCCTACATTCGGCAGTCTGCGGTTCAAATCCTCATAAGTCTCCTCTTCATTTTTCAAACAACACATCAATCTCCCACAGACACCGGAAATCTTAGTCGGATTTAAAGAGAGATTTTGTTCCTTCGCCATTTTAATAGATACGGGAATAAATTCCGATAAATACGTGTGGCAGCACAGCGCGCGTCCGCATATGCCGATGCCCCCCACTATTTTTGTCTCATCCCGCACTCCGATCTGGCGCAATTCTATCCTCGTTTTAAACACAGATGCCAGATCTTTCACCAATTCGCGAAAGTCGATCCTTCCATCCGCCGTAAAATAAAATAATACTTTATTGTTATCGAAAGTATACTCCGCATCGATAAGCTTCATCTCCAGATTATGCTTTCGAATTTTTTCCAAACATATTTTAAAAGCATCTTTCTCTTTTTCCTTATTCGACGCCTCCTGCTCATTATCCTTCTGCGTCGCGATACGCAAAACAGGCTTTAACGGCTGAACAACCTTATCATTTTCGACTTCTCTTACTCCGCCCACTACAGTTCCATACTCAATTCCTCTTGCGGTTTCCACGATCACATGATCGCCTTTTTTTATATTTAAACGGCCTGGATCAAAAAAATATATTTTGCCCGCCGTCCTGAAACGCACTCCAATTACTTTTATCATAATCTATCAACCTCACGAATTTTCTTTAATTGTCAGCAGCAGAAGTTCCATCGTCAAATCAAAATTTACATTAGCGTTTAAACGCTGCTTCGACTTGTCCAGGGCGTGAATGATCTTTTCAATCCCTTCATACGTGCTTCTATCCGCCACTCTTCTAATATACTGTATTTCCTCCCGGAAAATCAAGTGATTCGCATCATTTGTCGCTTTAAACAAAAGCACATCCCGGTACCATATGGAAAGAATATCAAAATAATCGTTCACATCCAGCTGGTATTCATTAATTTTCTTAATGGCAGCTACGATTTCGCTGATCTCCATATCATTGATATATTTTAAAAGAGTAACTGCCTCTTCCTTTACGCGGTCAAATTCCTCACTGGAAGCGAGCATCTTCGCTTTACCGATATTTCCCCTCGCAAAAGCTACGCAAATATCCGCCTTATAGTCCGGCACCTGCAAAGTTTCCATCAAATATTTTTTTACCTGACTATCTTTTACCGGCTTCATATGAAGCGTGATGCAACGGCTTAAAATGGTGGGAAGCAGCGATTCCAAACTTGTCGTTAAAATCAGAATCACCACATATTCCGGCGGCTCTTCCAGCGTTTTTAACAGCGCATTCTGAGCCTGTACCGTCATTTTCTCCCCTTCGTTTATAATATATACCTTTCTCTGGCTGCTATAAGGTTTAATCGCCACATCGCCATTGATCTGTCTGCGGATATCCTCCACGCCGATGCTTCCAGGCTTCTCATGGGATACATAGATAACGTCCGGCTGGTTTTTTCCCGCCATCTGTTTACAGGAATGGCACTCCCCGCATGGCTCCGGCATGCCGGAAGACATATCTTCCTTTTCACACTGCAATGCCGAAGCAAAAACCTTTGCAATAAATTCCTTTCCAGAATTCTTTTCTCCATTCAGAATATATGCATGGGATACCTTATTCAGCTTCAATGCGTTCTGAAGATGCTCCTTTATTTGCTCCTGTCCTATAATATCCACAAATCTTGCCATTTATAAACCTCCTTAGGTGAAAATATCCAAAAGCAGCCCTCTGATCTCACCTATTTTGCTTAGTATATTTAAATTATCTTTTTCATCTTTTACCAGCTCCTGTGCCAGTTCATCCAATTTTTCATCCACAAGGCGCACGATACCGTATACCCTGTGGCGTCCCCGCCTGTCCAGAAAATTTTCCCTGGAAAAAGAATGGGAACGGTTTATAATCTCATTTAAAAAATCCTTTACCAGCCCCCGATACCGTTTCATATCCCGGATATCCCGGTGTTTTGCCAGTTTATCCCCCTGCATCGTGATCTCTTCCATCAGGGAAGTAAGCCGTACTTGAAGTTCCTGCTCTTCGATATGGCTGACCAATGTAAACTTAAAAGCCCCGTCTCCCTGCTGCTGTTGAACCGGTTGTTCCACCTGCATCGGTTTATTGATCTGATTAACCTTGATATCCATACAAACTCCTCCCCGTCCCGGAACTTACACTTCAATAACACGGATCATATTTGTATTACCCGCTATTCCCAGCGGCACTCCGGCAGTCAGAACTGCTACATCCCCTTTCTTTACATACCCATTGTCTTCTACCGCATGAATCGCCTCATTGAATAAGTCATCTGCATTTTCTTCTTTTTCAATTAAAAGCGGCACCACTCCCCATGATAAATTGAGCTGTCTGCACACCCTTGGATTCACAGCGCATGCAATCACCGGACAACATGGCTTATATCTGGCTATCATTCCTGCCGTAAATCCCGACATCGTTACGGTAACAATAGCCGCCGCATGCAGATCCGATGCCGTCGTACATGTAGCATGGGAAATCGCCGCCGTTACATCGGGAAAAACAGTACTAATCCGTTTTTTCATCCGGGAAACATAATCAATATCCTGTTCCGAGCGTTCTGCGATTTTAGCCATAGTCTTTACGGCCTCCACCGGATATGCCCCTGCCGCGCTTTCGCCGGAAAGCATAATAGCTGTAGTCCCGTCATAAATTGCATTGGCAATATCCGTCACTTCCGCTCTCGTCGGTCTTGGATTCCTGATCATGGATTCCAGCATCTGCGTTGCCGTAATAACATGTTTTCCCTGCTCTTCCGCCATTTTTATCATTTTTTTCTGCAATACCGGAACTTCTTCCAGAGGAATCTCTACGCCCATGTCTCCTCTGGCTACCATGATCCCATCCGATACGGATAAGATCTCCTCCAGATTTTGAATTCCCTGCATGTTTTCAATCTTAGCAATTACTTTCATAAAGCTGTTTTGCTCTTTCAGAATCTTTCTCAGTTCCAAAATATCCTCTTTACACCTCACAAAAGAAGCCGCAATAAAATCATATCCCAATTCACAGCCGAAGATAATATCTTCCCTGTCAGTATCGCTAATATACGGCATGGACAAAACAGCATTCGGAACATTTATTCCTTTATGATTAGATACCCATCCTCCATTAATTACCGTACATACAATTTCCTCTTCCCCTATTTCATCCACTGTCATCTCAATCAATCCATCATCGATCAAAATGGACATTCCCTCTTTTATATCATTTTTCAAATTTTTATAGGTAATGGAGGCTTTTTCAGAATTCCCCATGACTTCTTCCGTCGTCAATACAAATTTTTGCCCTTCTTTTAACTCCGCTTTCCCCCCGGTAAAATCCCGAAGCCTGATCTCAGGGCCTTTCGTATCGAGCAATGTAGCTACCGGAAGTTTTAACTCCCCGCTTATCTTTATCACTCTCGCAAATTTCTTTTTATGCTCCTCATGACTTCCATGAGAAAAATTAAAACGTGCTACGTCCATACCCGCCAGCATTAATTCCCGCAGTTTATCTTCACTTTCACTCGCCGGTCCTATCGTACAAATAATTTTTGTTCTTCTCATATTGTCTCCTTTACTTATGATCTGTTTTTTATTTCTGAAAATGCCGTTTCCATAGCTTTTGCATTCTACGCATCTTTTATTACCCTGATGCAGCCTCTTTCTATTCCTTGAATCTGGATACCCATTCTTTCATATGATAAAAGCTCTCCTATTATTTCTTCATTCAATCTTTCCCCAGGAGCGGCAAGCGGAATGCCCGGCGGATACAGATTAATAAATTCAGCCGCTATCCGTCCACAGCCCTCTCTCAGTTCTACAGACTCCTGCCCGCTTTCATATGCTTCAAAAATGGACATAACCGTCTCATTTCTGCCATCAATCACCGGCGGTATCCATCCATCTTTTTCTTTGGAAATGTCCGTTGCTTTTACCCATTGATCCATTTCCAATAACGCCTTTTCCAAGCGTTCTATTCCCTCCTGCGTATCCATCATAGAAAGAATTGCAAGCGTATATCTTCCAGCCGCCATTTCCATTTGCAAATGATATTTTTCTTTTAAAATCTGATAAAGATCCTGTCCGGCCAATATCCCCTTTTCGGCATATATTATGACTTTGCACGGATCTGTTCCCTCTTTTTCTTCTATCCTTATAAAATGATTTTCCCTAACCTTCTCTAACATTCTGTCCCTAATATATTTCAACCGGGCCAACCGTTCTGTACCTTCCCTTTCCAGTATATCCAGACAGCTTTCCATAGATGCCATCAATACATAAGACGGGCTGCTTGTCTGAAAAATCCTCAAAAATCTTTCCAGCTTTCCTCTGTCAACAAGATGCCCACTCACGTGCAGCAAAGCGGTCTGCGTCATAGACGGCAATGTCTTATGCAGACTATGAATCACGAGATCCGCGCCTAACTTTATCGAATTTTCCGGATAATCTTTCTGAAATCCAAAATGCCCCCCATGGGCTTCATCCACAATAAGCGGTTTTCCATATTTATGCGCAATATCTGCTATTTTTTTTACGTCCGACACGACTCCTTCATATGTGGGGGACGTTATAATAACCGCTTCCACATCCGGCAGTTGCTTCAGCGCCCTCTCCACCGATTCGGGCTTCACTTCTCCGGCCGCTTTACATTTCCCCCAAAGTTCAGGGTAAAGATACGTAATTTTCAGTTCTTGCAAATATGCGCCATGATATACTGACTTATGGCAGTTCCTTGCCATAAGAACTCTTCCGCCTCTTCCGCACACGGCGGAAACAGCACTTAATATTCCGCATGTGCTTCCATTTACAAGAAAATATGTTTTTTCCGCTCCATAAAGCGCGGCAGCCCTTTTCTGCTCTCTTTTTAAAATTCCTTCCGCCTGATGAAGATTATCAAATCCGTCTATTTCCGTAAGATCAATGCCATATGCTCCGGCTAAAATTCCCTCTGCTGATTCCGGATTTCTCTTATGCCCTGGCATATGAAATGGATAATAATCCGAATTCTCATATTCAACCAATCGTTTGTATAATTCTGCCACTTTTTTATCCCTGACACTGTACCGTCATCCCTTCCTTATGAAAGGATCTTCCTGATTTCTTATTTGCTATATAGCGTCTATGCTCTCTGTGGAATTTCATCGTTTCCAGCAAAGAACAGTATTTATCAGCGGTAGTTACGATCCATGCCTCTCTGCATCGAGGAGGGATCACTGTCAGCGGCCACATATGCTTTTTAATAATGTCTTTTTCTCTTTCCGTAAGATTATATTCCCTGGAAGCATTCCTAAGCGCTATACCCGGATGATAAAAACCATGAAGGCGCTTAATATCCCTGTGGTACTTATCATGCCAGTCATAAAGAAAATAATCATGGAGCAGCGCTCCTCTCACAAGATCCCGCTGATTGCAGGATATGTTCAGCTTCCGGCTGATCGTGAGACTATAGATCGCCACATTAATACAATGACTGTTTACTGTCATATTTCCATGTTGAATATAATCTCTTGTTTTCAGAAAATTATCGGACATCAGGATATCGTTTCCGTATTCCTTTAACAATCCGTTCCATTCCTTCTGCTTCTCGAAAAACTTCCTGAATTTTTCTCTTTCCCTCTCGTTCACCCTTCTCTTACTTTTCATTTTCATAACCATGCCTTTTCCATAACATGTAACTTTTAAACTCATACCTCAAGTTATTCACACCCTTTCTGCTTAATAATAACATACAACAGGGAATCCAGTATATACATATTCATAAATTATTTTTGCATTTTCAAAAGGAAGATTAATACAGCCATGGGATCCATTTGTCAAATAAATATCACCTCCAAAAGAACTCCTCCACGTAGCGTCATGCATACCTATATTCCCATTAAAAGGCATCCAATAATTTACCGGTGTTTCATAACCCGGCCCCCTAAGTACCGCATTTTTGGTTTTATATGTCAATCCGAAAACGCCCGCCGGGGTATTCCATCCTCTGGACGCATTTCCTGATACGAAATCGCTCTCCAGAATCATTTTTTCTTCTACATAAAGATAAAGATGCTGGTTTCCCAAATCAATTTCCACATATGTATTTCCAATGTCCTTATCTCCAGGCTGTGCTGCCGTATAGCTATATACCGGCTCCCGTTCTATTACCTCCCCCTTTTTCAAATCTTCAATTAATTCATTTTTCTCCTCATCCTTATTCGTTTTCCACCCATATGCACCGCTTTTCAGTTCTATCTCTCTCCCATCCGTTGTATGAAATATCCTGTTTTTTCCATAAGTATCATATTTTTTTGCCTGCTCCGCTATAAATTCCCCTATTTTTTCTTCATCCAGTTCTACCGAATTCCCATCAATAATCACCCAGTCATGAATCATATGCGCATCTACCAAGACTTCGTTTCCATTCCAGTTATATACAATCTCCGACTGCATATATTTATTTGCCTTATCCCTTGCACCTGTTAATATTTTATTTTCTTCCTCCGTCTTTGCCACTCTGTAACAGCCCTTCTCTTCCAAATCTATTTTTCTTTCCAATAATACAAGAGCTTCTTCTATCGTCTCCTTCATTTTTTCCTTTACAATCTGCGTGCCCGGATCAGCCTCTATAATTACATATTCTTTTTCTTTCTCCGAATATGTAAGATAAGCATCCTTAGGCATTTTAATATTTTTCATCTGAAAAAAAACAAGTTCTTCTATTCTTTGCTCCAAGGCTTCCTTATCATATACGGCCTTCCATGGAAAATCATAACGGTATTCCTGAAAAAATCCCAATATCCACCACTCCGGCTTCTGTTCCTTTTTTATCTTTATTAAGGTATCGTCAATTAGAAAACGCATATTGATCTCCGCCGGTACAATAGCGTCCTCCATCTCTTCTCGTCCGTATATTTCCAAAATATAATTATTAATACGGGAATATAATAATTCCTCCACTTCCATAGGAGTCTTATATCCCATATCTTCCCCGCCTATCATTGTATGATAATAATAATGGTTTTCAAAATATAAAGAAATGGCAGCGTAGGTCATTCCAATTAAAACTAATATGGAAACCAATGCAGCTATTCCCAACTTTTTCCATGGCAGTCTCTTTCCCTTCATATCTATCCTCCTAATATAAGTATATCGGATAAATTTTATTCTAATTAATATAATGAAATGCACAAAAGGACATAAAAAATTGCCCCGGGCATAACAAGCCCGAAGCAATCACCTACAATGAGACATCGGGGATTCGAACCCCGGACAACTTGATTAAAAGTCAAGTGCTCTACCAACTGAGCTAATATCCCATATTTATATAAAAATAATGCCCAGAACCGGAATCGAACCAGTGACACGAGGATTTTCAGTCCTCTGCTCTACCAACTGAGCTATCTGGGCA
>ERZ808040.485-NODE-485-length-33856-cov-4.904941_pt1 | contig 33856 bp, 37 predicted proteins | sample MGYA00380191_ERZ808040 | MGnify/ENA primary metagenome ERZ808040 (study PRJEB31490, sample SAMN06133395) | mouse gut metagenome | isolation source: J6 | host: mice | place: China: Chengdu | collected 2015-05 ...
GAACCCTCGCGCCGCTATTAACGACCTACTCCCTTTCCAGGGGAGCCCCTTCAGCCAGCTTGGGTATTTCTCCATACTATAGCCGCACCTGCCTATCGGTGCAACTTCCCAAAATATTGAATTCACATTGTTCTGATGAACTCAAGCGGAGAATGTGGGATTCGAACCCACGGTTCCTTTCGGAATCACTGGTTTTCAAGACCAGCGCCTTAAACCACTCGGCCAACTCTCCGAACAACGCTTGACCATAATACCACAGCTTTCTTTTGATGTCAAGGGCTTTTTTTATTTTTTTCCAAACACGTTTTTTCTGCTTCCATAAGAAATGCACGTGCCACAACCATATCGTCCGGTGTTGTCAGCTTGATGTTGCGGTAATCCCCATCAACCACAGCAGCTTTCATGCCAAGCATGCGCTCCACCAAAACGGCATCATCCGTGATCCCAAGCAACTGCCCGCACGTGTCCCCCTGCGCCGCAAGCTGCCCATACTTCCCGAACGCTTCCCACAACAGCCCGGCGCGGAACGCCTGCGGGGTCTGTACCGCGTACAATTCTTCCCGCTGAAGTGTCCCGGCAGCAAACCCATCCCTTACCTGCTTGATGGTATCCTTTACCGGAACTGCCGGAACCGCACACCCGTTTTTTTTCGCCGCATCCGCCATCCTTTCGGCCAGTTCCGGCGTGCCAAAAGGCCTGGCACCATCATGTACCAGAACGATCCAAGCCTCCCTGCCGGATTCACCGCACGCTTCCATAATATAGCGCATCCCCGCGTATACCGAATCACACCGCTGGCTGCCGCCCACGATGACCGCCGCCACCTTGCAAAATCCGTATTTCCGGACTATCTGTGTCTGCGCATATTCTTCCGCCCCTGCCTGAACCACCAGAACAACTGCGTCCACCACGCTTTGCTCAAATGCCGCCAGCGTATGGCAGAGCACTGGCTTTCCGCCAAGAAGCCGGTATTGTTTTGCAATATCCCCGCCCATACGGCTGCCGTTTCCGGCCGCCAGCACGATCGCATAAATCCTCTCCATCAGCGCTCCCCGATCTTTAAATTCGGCACGGCGTTCAGATCCAATCCGCTGCGCACGCCCTTCTTGTACTCATAGTATGCTGCCACGCCGATCATCGCCGCATTGTCCGTGCAAAAAATCGGTGACGGCCGGTAAAACTTTAGCCCATGTCTCTTACAGGCGCTCTCCATCGCCGCCCTGAGCGCAGAATTTGAGGCTACGCCGCCCGCGAGCGCCACACGTTCCATACGGTATTCTTTTGCCGCTGTTACTGCCCGCTCCGTCAGCACATCCACGACCGCCTGCTGGAAGGATGCCGCAACATCCGCACGGTTCACTTCCTCCCCTTTCATTTCACACGTGTTCAGATAATTCAGCACCGCCGATTTTAAACCGCTGAAACTGAAATCAAAAGGTGCCCCCTCAATATGGGCGCGCGGAAAAGCAACCGCTTCCGGATTGCCCTCCTTCGCGAGCGCATCGATCTTTGGGCCGCCCGGATATCCAAGCCCGATCGCGCGTGCCACTTTATCGTACGCCTCCCCCGCGGCATCGTCATGTGTACGTCCGATGACTTCGTATACCCCGTAGTCCTTCACAAGGACAAGATGTGTATGTCCCCCGGATACGATCAGGCACAAAAACGGCGGGCATAACTCCGGATTCTCAATGAAATTCGCCGACACATGCCCTTCGATATGGTGAACCCCGATCAGCGGCTTTTTTGCCGCATAGGCGATCGCCTTTGCTTCCGCCACACCGACAAGCAGCGCACCGACAAGCCCCGGCCCATATGTCACGCCAACCGCGTCCAGGTCCGCAAGCCCCACACCGGCCTGAAAGAGCGCCTCCCCGATCACTTGGTTGATTTTTTCGATATGCTTCCTTGACGCAATCTCCGGCACGACCCCCCCATAGAGCGTGTGCAGCGCAATCTGGGAAGAGATCACATTGGATAGAACTGTCCGCCCGTTCTTTACAACCGCCGCTGCTGTCTCGTCACAGGAGGATTCCACCGCCAATATCAAAATATCTTTTTCATTTTCCATCATCCGGCTCCTCATTATTCCATAGCATCCTTATCCGTCAAACGCCATCCGAGTATTTTCCACTTGCCGGAAACATCTTTGCGCAGGATGAACTCCTCATAAACTTTAAGATAGTCATTGTCCTCCTTCTCCGTGTAGGAGGCAATGACCCTGGAGTAATCTTTCCCCTCATCCGACCATGTGATGATATTTCCGGCCTGCTCTACCTGATAGCTCGTGATCGTGCACTTGCGCGCCGCAAAATCATTGATCTCCTCCTTTAAATCCGCAAGATGCGTCTCACGCGGGTTCTCCGCCAGCAATTCATCGTCGAAAAGCCTGCGCATCTGGTCAAGCAGGCGGCCAAGCTGGTCTTCCGTGAGTACTTCATTATAATAGCTCTTTAATATGCGGCTGTAAAACTTTACAACTTCCCGCGCCGTGACCGGATAACCGGTATCAAGGTTCTTTTCCAGCAGGCTGTCCACCTCGGTCTTGTCCTTCCCGCCCTCGTAGTTGTCCGCGTTCTTCCTCGCAGAAATGAAAAAATATCCCCCCACGATAACAGCCGCCACCACAATCATCACAATTACCGTCACAATCGTATTTTTCTTTTTCTTCATGATTTCCCTCCCTCGTCCTTCTCAAATTCCAGCGTTACACTCTTCCCGTCCTTGCCCGGAAAAGTATTCGCGAATATCCGGCGCGTGTCTTTTAAAAATTCCTCCGGATGGGTCAGGGACGGGCTGTAATGGGTAAGCCAAAGCTCGCGCACCCCTGCCTCCTTTGCAAGCTCCGCCGCCTCATAAAACGTCATATGCTTATGCTCGCACGCCTTGCCCTCCTTCCCTTTTTCCCCGTACATCCCCTCACATATCAAAAGATCCGCCCCCTCCGCCGACTGGGCAATCGCCGGCACCGGTCTTGTATCCGTACAGTAAGTAAGCTTAATCCCTTTCCTTGCCGGTCCAAGGATCATATCCTGCGTGTACGTCCTCCCATCCCGCTCAAGCACCATCCCTTTTTGCAGGCGGCTCCAAAACTCCTTCGGGACATGGTTTTCCTCCGCTTTTTCCGGCATAAACCTGCCGCTGCGCCTCACATGGACCGTGTAGCCGTAGCAGATGACATTGTGGTTCACGCGAAATGCCTCGATAGAATATGCCCCGACCACAAGCTTTTGCACATTCTGTGTCAATTCGATAAACTTTAGGGGAAACGGCAGTTCCGGTGCAATCACGCGCAGTGCACCGACCACCCTCTCCAGGCCTTTCGGGCCAACAAGCGTCAACGGTTCTTTGCGCTCCGCGTTCCCCATTGACAAAAGCAGGCCCGGAAGCCCGCTGATATGGTCACCATGATAATGTGTAAAACAGATGATATCAATATCATGGAAGCTCCAGCCTTTCTCCCGGATCGCGATCTGTGTGCCCTCGCCGCAGTCGACCAGCAGGCTGCTCCCGTTTAAGCGTGTCATAAGTGCCGTCAGCCAGCGCCCCGGCAGAGGCATCATTCCGCTGGTTCCCAACAAACAAACATCTAACATATATTCCTGTCCATTTCTTTCCGTTTTGTTTTATATTACCATATTCCTTCCATTTCCGCAAGAGGGAACATCGCGCAAGACCGGGGCATGCGTGCCGCCGCGGCGGCTATTTTCCTTGTGCATCCCTGCGCAATCCGGCAGGGAGATGACCTTTCCCCTGCCCTCCGTGCCCGCGCCCCGCTTTTGCGGCATGTTACCCCTGCATGGGGCTTCGCATAAAAAACGCGAGGTTTACATCACCTCGCGCTTCTCCGTCACTGTTACCGGAACCTGAAAGCCAGACGCTATCTTGTCACAGCATTCCTCGCACAGAACAAAGCTGTGCACCTGGAGATCCTTCTTTGAAAAATATCCCCATTCTTTGCTGGCAACAAACGCATCCTCCACCAGAATCCCGTTTTCCGTTTTCAATTCACGGCCGCAGCCATTGCACCGCAATTTTGTTCCCTGCTGTTCTTCCATGCTCTTACCCATGCCCTTTTCACCACCTGAATGTATGCCCAAAGTATCTATTGGTATCCCCATCATAACATATTTCCATGTCGAAACATAGTGGGAATTGCTGCTAAATCGGCACGGGCATTATTCCGAACCGGGGCGGTACCACATGATCAGCGCATCCTCATCCGGCTTTGTATAAAAGCCGGGACGTACCCCTGCGTCCCGAAAGCCAAGCTTACGGTACAGCGCGACCGCGGGTGTGTTGCCGATGCGTACCTCCAAAGTGAACGCAGCCACGCCAAGCTTTTTCCCCTCCAAAATCAACATTTTTAACATCGCCTCCGCCACTCCGCGCCGTCTTGCTTCCTTCCTCACGGCAACATTGCAGATATCCGCCTCGTCAAGCACACTCCACAGCCCGCAATACGCCAAAACCTGTCCGTCTTCCTCCACGACAAGATAACAATTTTCCTTTTTTTGACAGCTGTCCGCAAATCCCTGCCGGCTCCACGGCTCGCTGAAAATTTCCTGTTCGAGCGCCGCAACTTGGTCAAGGTCGCGCTCCTGCATCCTGCGAATCTCCATAAAACTCCTGTTTCTCCTATTTCAAGTCCTGCTCTCCCAAACGTCCCTGCACACAGGGGAATTTTCCGGCATGCTACCCGCCCGCAATGTCCCCCGCCCGCTTGTTTTGGCTGGCGCGTTTTCAGTCTCACCCACAGACACCCTGTACACAAAGGGATTTCCCGGCATGCCACCCGCCCGCAATGTCCCCCGCTCACTTGCTTTGGCTGGCGCTGGTTTTCAGTCCCGCGCCTGCCCCGAAAGTCTCTCCGCACGCTCCCGCTCCGCCTGGGAAGGCCGCAGATACACGGGTGCGTGCTCCGCCGCGGAACAGAATCTGCCCTCCGCATAGTAACGGACGGCAAGCGCACCGACCGCACCCGCACGCTGCCTTGCCAGATGTGCCGGGGCAAAGGAATACGGAACCTCAATCTGTTCCCGGATCATCCCGCCATATACGGCGACACCGTCCCCGAGGAAAATAACCGGCCTGCCATTCTTATTCACCCTGTCCACAACCTCCTGTGCCACCGCGATCTCCTGCTCCCGCAGCACGAGGAGCTCTTCCCCCTCAAAAGTATAAAGCCCGGTATAAACCTGCCCGCGCCTCGCATCCATCAGCGGGCACACCAGACGCTCCGTCCCGAAAAGATTGTACGCGAGCGCATCGACCGTGGGCACACCAACCACCGGCTTATTTAATGCCAGGGCAAGCCCTTTTGCCGTCGCCGCACCGATGCGCAGCCCGGTAAACGAACCGGGGCCTTCCGCCACCGCCACCGCATCAATCTCCGAAAGTTCCTGCTGTGTCATCCGCACAATCTCGTCGATCATCGGCAAAAGCGTCTGCGAATGTGTTTTCTTATAATCCACCGTATATTCCGCGACCAGCACGTCATCCGCAAGAAGCGCCGCCGATGCCACCAATCCCGAACTGTCAATCGCCAATATTTTCATCTAAACACCTCATTTCTGCGATATTCCGGTTTTCCGGACAGTGATCCGCCGAAAATCAACCCCCTTCCCCATATCCTTCTCCAGCCGGATCCATAATGCCTGAGCCGGCAAAATCTCCCGTATCAGGGATGCCCACTCGACCAAGCACACCCCCTGCCCGTAAAAATAATCCTCATATCCGATTTCTTCCATCTCTGCCACATCCGCAATCCGGTACACATCAAAATGATAGAGCGGCAGCCGCCCCTGCTCATACACCTGCACGATCGTAAATGTCGGGCTGCTCACCGGTTCCGTGATGCCAAGCCCCTTGGCAAAACCCTTTGTAAACACTGTTTTCCCGGTGCCCAAGTCGCCGTCCAGACAGAGGATCATGCCCGGGAACGCGTCCTTTGCAAGCCGTGCTGCAATCTGTGCCGTCTGCGCGGCATCCGCGCTCTCGTATACCTCACAGGCCATCCCTGTATTTTCCGCCCTGCATTCCCCCAAGGTTCTCCCCCTCCCGTTTCTCAACCCTTAAACTTGCACTTACAGATCTCTGGTTTTGTATATTCTTTGACCGCCGCACGCAGTGCCGCCTCCTGCCCGGAAAGATCTTCCTTCGGGAAAATGTAAGCGCGCGTCAGCGACAGATAAATGTAAAAATCCTTTCCCGTCTCCACTACCCGGCGCAGTTCATCCCACGCAACCGAGAGCATTTCCTCCCCCTGCGCCACCGTCAGCCCCCCGCTGCTGACCGTATAGTCAAGAGGCTTCGCAAACATCGGCGTAAGTTTCACCTGCTTCGCGGCTTTATAATATAAGTAAAGGGGATTGATCACCGTGAACAATGCCGCCACAATGGCAAGTGCTGCCTTTGAGGCCGTACTCTCCCCCACGCCGGCGACCAGAAGGGCAAGCGCCCCCCCGCTGATGACAAAATTGATAACGCCGGACATTCCCGCATAGCCATGATGTATCAGAAAACGGTACATCGTCTTCACCTTCATCTTTACACTGAATCTGATTTCCTGCATAATTTTCAAACCTTCCTGCCTTTTACTGTAATACTTCCGGTAACCTTCCCACCCGGCTGATTTCCCGCGACAGTCCTATTATAACAGATTTCAAAAAAAATGCAATCGTATCCGGCAGCCTAGCAGAAGATGTGCGGGGTCAATTTTTCCATCTGCGCTTTTTTCTGCTGCATGGAAGGATGCACATAGACAGAAAGCGTCGTTGTAATGCTGGAATGCCCAAGGATTTCCGAGAGCGACTTTGTGTCAAACCCCATCTCGACACAGCGTGTGGCAAAGGTATGCCGCAGGGTATGGAAGGTGTGGCGGTCAATTTTATTTCGTGCAAGGTATTTCTGGTAACGCACGTAATACTGATGCGGTTCCGTATGTTTCCTCTTTCCTGTCAGCAGATAGCAGTCCGCGCCGCATCGCTGCCGCTCCATGTACTCCAAAAGAAACCCCGGCAGGGGAATTACCCGGACAGAACATTCTGTCTTTGGCTCACTCAACACTACCTTCGTTTTTCCCTTTGCTCCCGGTTCCAGATTGTCGATGCGCTCCACGGTCCGGCTGATGCTTACGGTGGCATTGGGAAAATCAACATCCCCCCACCGCAGGCCGCACAATTCCCCAATCCGCACGCCTGTAAACAACGTGAAAAGAATCCCAAGGCTCACCGTGTCATCGGAATTAAGCAGCTGCCGTTCGATCCGAATCCTGTTCTCATCCGTCAGTATCTTAGCGGCTTTCCCTTTTTTCGGCGGATAGCGAAGACGGTTGCCATCCGGGCATACCACACCGTTTTCCGTTCCGTATTTTAAAATGGATTTGAGCACACACAGTATATCGGTGACTGTTTTTGGGGCAAGCGCGGTGCCGCCCGTCCCACCCCGCAAAAGCAGATTTGCTGTCAGCCCGTTCAAATATCCCTGGTCCATTTTGTCCAATCTTTGTTTATCGATCATCGGCAGGAGATACTTGTTTACAATGCGGTAGTAACGTGTGTAGGTGGATTCCTTCACATTGATCCGGATATCGGAGAGCCATGCCTTTGCAAGCCCGCCAAACTCGCTTTCCTGTCCGTATCCTTCAAACTTTGTGCCCCGGTTCAATGCCTGCAGCGCAGCTTTCTTTTTCACTTTTACCTCGTTGTAGGTTGCACCGTACACATAACAGTATTTCGCTTTCCCATTCTCCCTGTGATGGATGTAGCGAGCCTCCCACCGCCCATCCTTGCGCTTAAAAATGTTCTCTCCTTTTCTCGGCATACAAAGACCCCTTTCATGTTGAATTGTGTCGTTTTATCTGACTGCTAAATTATGATAACATAAAGGTCACTTTTCTGCCCTTTTATTAATTCTCCTCCTCCCAAACCCCGCTGTCATACTTTTTCATTTCGCTCATATATTTTATCAAAGCTTTCCAGTTGGAGCAAAAATACAGCCGCCCCATAGACGCGGCAGATCGTGAGGTATTCCATTGCAAACGAAAATCCTTGTCCTTCGCAAAAACCGGCTGCTGATCGGGCTTGCCCTGTTCGCCGCCGCCGCATTGCTCGTATTCTTCCTCCTAAAGCGAAACGGCGCACCGGCCTCCGGCATTTCCGGGAACGGGCGCGCTTCCGTCGATGAATACTACCGCACGGAGGCTACATATCGCGCGGGTGTCTACACCTGCGGTATCTCCCTGAACGATACGGTCTTAAGTCTTGAGATTGTGCTCGACAAAGACCATATCAACTCCATGCGCCTCATCAATTTAGAAGATTCCGTGGCAACCATGTACCCGCTGATGGAACCTGCCTTAAACGCACTCGCCGAACAGCTGACCGGGGGAGTTGCGCCGGAGGATATCGTGCTGAGCGACGAGACAAAATATACGCAGCTTCTTCTGATGGAAGTCATCAACCAGACGCTCGCGAAAGCGGCACTCGAATAAACGCATGTCCATATGACCAGACAGGAGGCATTCCACCGGAAATTTGCCGGCAGAGCCGTGCGGGGCATCCGTCGGCCTTGCCGGCAAACTTCCTTTGGATGCCCCTGTCCTGCCAGGCATAGGATATTTTCCCTCCCATCCACCCCACTGCCAGTTCCGCCGTACATTTCCTTTGCGGTTCTTCCTGCCGATACAAAAATCCGCACAAAAAAACTGCCAACAGGCCTTCCCTGCCGGCAGAAACAATTTTGCTGCATTTTTATGGTTCCGCGATATGTATTTTTTTGCCCATCTCCAATCCGATCAGAAACAATTCCAACGTTTGCGGGTTTGTATTCCTGTACTTCAAATGGTAAAAAATCTGCCCGATTGCTTCCACAAGCTCCTTTTGGTTCTCCGCAAAATAATCCGCGTTTTCATCGCAGCAGCCACATGCCTGCAAAAGAAGCGACAAAGCAAATTTCTCATTTACATACCGTTCCCTCTCACCGCAGCCCGCCATCCTTTGAAACGGCTTCCGCTTGATACACCAGGAAGCTGTATAGGCAATAAATTTGATATAATTCACCCGGCTGATATCCTGGAAATGTTTCAGCCTCGCGATATCCACCAAAATGTCGATCAGACAATACTCAAAAATACTATCAGCTTCTTTGTTTCTTTCTCGTCCATCGCAAATCCCCTGCCATTCACTGTCCTCCGCATCTTGTTGTCAATATTTTATGTTTCCAATCGGCCTATTCTTTATTCGGTATAACCCCATCCAAATATTGTAAAACACTTTTCCGCGTCCACAGGCCGCACTTCCACCACATGCTCCGCCGCTTCCTTCCCACTATGTACGATCACGGCATTGCAATGGTTCCAACCAACCTCAAGGGGGTCAACCGTGCGTGTGACTGCCCCATCCACCAAAACCTGTGCCTTCCCAAACTTCTGGTTCCCGGCATCCTTATAGATGAAAAGCAGATCTTTGCAGTATATTTTCATACGGTACGGAGCATCCTTCCCGTCCCCCGCATGCATCCAGTTTTCCGGATATTCCGGTGTCGCAAAGGAATCCTCATTGCGCTCGGCATAGTGCAGCTCGCAGTCCGTCCCCAAAAAACTCCCCGCCTCCACCGCAATGCCGGATACGGTATCCTTTTTTGTGAACACCTTCAGCTTCTCGTAAGTATCCCCGTAGACTGGCGTGACCGAAAAATCAATATCCTGCCCGGCATCCGCCGCCTGATCCGCGCGCTCCCAGAGGTAGTCAAGACAGTCCGTCATAACGCGGTGCCCCTCATTGCTCGGGTGGTACAGATCATAAAAATACTGGTGTTTTGTGATGACCGGCTTCTCGTCGTAAAACTGCGGCGTGACCGCGTTCTTTAGGCTGACCACCGGAAAGCCGTAGCGCTCCCCGACCGGCGCGAGGCGCTCCTGCAGGTTAAAGTCATCCATGAATACCGCAAAGAGAAGCACGACGGCAGGCGCACCCGGTCCTTTCGCCGCCATCCGCGCCAAACTTTCATAGCAGACCCCTTTTGTCTCGTCGCCAGCGTCGTTGACCGCAAACTCGATCACAACAAGATCCGGGCCGCCAGCCGGGATCTCGTCCAAAACCTCGTCCTCATAGCGGCAAAGCCCAAGCTCGGACGGCGTTCCACCCAAACCCGCCTTAACGAAATGCACGTTAGAACCGTCCCCCGCGCCGAAGCGGTCCTGAAACGCCTTGTAGGAGCGGTACGCGTAACTGTTTGTTGCGATCGGCTTCGCCCCTGCGCCCTGCGTGATGGACCCGCCGATGTAAGCGACTGTTACGTCCTCCCCCGCGCGCGCCTTCTCGATCGCCCGCTTTAAGCGGAACAGGTTGCCCTCCTGCACCAAAGAGCGGGCAATCATCGCCCGGTAGCCCTCCGAAGAAAAATCTACCGGGTCATCAAGCGTCAGTTCCGGCACCTCATAGCCGTCATTCAGATAAAAGGCAATCGTCATCTTCGCCGTCATATACTTCGGAAATTCCATGCCGAACGAAGCAAGCACCGTGTCAAGCTCCGCCGCCGGATAGTCCGCGAGAAGAATCAGCGTCTCCGCACCGTCAAGCGGAACCTCTGCACGGTAGCAAGTCCCCGCATAATCGTTCTCCCTCCGGCAGTTCAGCGTAAACTGCAGGGATTCCCCAATATTTTCCTTTTCCTGCGCGACCGCCGCCACACCAATGCTGTGCACATACTTGCGCAGTCCCTTGCAGGTCTGCATCTCCTGCGCCATCTCCTGCGGCACATCCGGCATGATCGCACCAATCTTCGCCGGAACTCTTCCCTCAAGGAAGCTGATCTCCGCAAATTTCCCGTCCGCGCGCTTCGTCCCCTCGATCACGTCATCAAGCATCAGATAGACCGCCGGTCTTTTTTTCGTCGGATCCTTCGGTGCCTTTGGCCCGTTTTGCCCATTGACATTCCCCATTGTCATCATCCCCCGTTTCCATACTGTTTCCGGCATATCATGCCGCACTGTAAACCATCTCCGGTTTCCCTCCCAACAGTATAGCCTCACGCCGCATTTACCGCAAGCAATATGATGCGGCATTCCTCTCATTTCTTGCTCATTTCATTTTTTGTAAAAAGAGCATCCCGGAAAATCTACGGCAGCCCTTCCCCTGCTTTTTTCCTTCGGGCATGACCCGAAATTCTCCGGAAAACATAAAAGTAACTCACCGCCAGCACAAGATCCGCACCGGCCCACGCCATGATTTCCGCAAAGAAAATCCCGTTTTCCCCCACCATGCGCGGCATAAAGAGCGCCGAGAGCGTGCGCATCAAAAATTCCGCGATTCCGGAAAGCATCGGCAGGAACGTATTGCCCATCCCCTGGATTGCGGAGCGCGTCACATGCAAAATATAAAGAACCGGAAGAAACAGGCTCATGACCGCCAGATACCGGTACGCCACCACCAGGGTCTGTTCGAATTTGTCCGGTTCCTCCCTGGAAATAAACGCGCCCAGGATCCCCTTCCCGAATAAAAGCATCACCGCCGCGATGACGACCGAAGTGGCGATGGCGATCCAAACTGCCGCACGCATCCCGCTTTTGATCCTTTCATGCTTCCCGGCTCCCGCGTTCTGCCCGACATATGTCACCATCGTATAACCGTAGGAGGTCGCCGCAATTTCAAGCAGCCCATAAAGCTTGTTTGTCGCGGTAAAGCCTGCGATAAAGACCACCCCGAAATCATTGACCACCGACTGCACGATCATGCCGCCCACTGCAATCACTGCGTTCTGGAACGCCATCGGCATGCCGAGCAGCATAAGCCTGCCTCCCTGCGCCCTTTGCCGAAACGGTGCAAAATCCTCCCTTGAAAACGTAAAAACCTCACCGCCGACCCGGTACATGTGGTACAGGCAGTAAAGGCTTGAAATAACCTGCGCAATCAGGGTTGCCGCGGCAGCACCTGCGATCCCCCAGCCAAACCCCATAACAAACAAAACATCCAGTGCGATGTTGACGGCAGATGCCACCACCATCGCGACCAGCGGTGTCCTCGCGTCCCCCATCGAGCGCAGGATACATGCAAGCATATTGTAAAGCATCACAACCGGGATTCCGGCAAAGATGACCCGCAGATACAAAAGCGCGCCGCCCATAATCTCCTCCGGCGTTTTTAACAGCATAAGGATCGGGCGCGCAAGCCCCTGCCCTGCGATGAGCAAAACGAGGGACAGCACCGCCGCCAGCACCGCGGAATCCGCGATCGTCCTGCGCAGCTGCCCTTTATGTTCCGCGCCGAACTCCTGCGCCATCCGGATGGCAAATCCCTGCGTGAAGCCCTGGATGATCCCGAGCATCATCCAGTTTGTCCAGTCCGCCGCCCCCACTGCCGCCAGCGCATCGACCCCGAGATATTTCCCGACCACCATCGTATCCACGACCGTGTAGAGCTGTTGGAAAATATTTCCTGCCATCAGCGGGAGTGCAAACATGAAGATCAGTCCGGCAGGCCTGCCCTTTGTCATATTTTTTGTGTAAGAAGCCATAAACCCTCCGCAGCTAAGCGACCGCCGCATCCTCCCGGTATTTCTTCCCGGCAAGTTCCCGCGCGATGAAGACAAAGGAAACTGCTGCCGCCATCCCGTCCGCGACCGGCCCCGCGTAAAGGATCCCGTCAATTCCGACCGCAAGCGGCAATGCCACGATCAGCGGCAGCAGGAAAATAATCTGGCGCGTCAGCGACAAAAACATCCCCTTTAGCGGCTTCCCGACCGCGGTGAAGCAGTTGGATGTCAGCGGCTTCAAAAAATTGAGAAACGTGAAAAACAAAAAAACCCGGAAATAGCTGACGGAAAACGCGATATACTCCTCCGAGCCCTCCCCGAATACCTCGATGATCTGGCGCGGAACCGCCTGGAACAACACAAACGCCACGGTAGAAATCACAAAACCGACCGCTGCCGATGTAAGAAAAGCCTTTTTCGCGCGCCCGTATTTCCCCGCGCCGTAATTAAAACTGATGATTGGCTGCAATCCCTGCGACAGGCCGATGATAAAGGAAAAGTACACCTGGTTGACCTTCGAGATGATACCCGCACAGGCCAGCGGCACTTCCTCGCCATAGTTGGACTGCCCGCCGTAATACGTCAGGGATTTGTTCATGACAAGCTGCACTACCATCATCGCGAGCTGGTTGCTGCACGGTGCCGCGCCGAGCGATGCCACGCGCGACACGTATTTTTTGTGCAGGCGCAGGTGCCTTGCCTGCACCGTAACCGTCTTACAGTGCGACAGATAGTACATTGCCAGAAGGCAGGAGACAAACTGCCCGATGATGGTCGCAAGCGCCGCCCCCGCCATCCCCATCCTGAAACCGAACACAAAAAGCGCGTCCAGCACCGTATTGATCACAGCGCCGACAATATTGCACAGCATCGAAAAATTCGGGCTGCCGTCCGCGCGGATGAGATGCCCGCCGCCGCTCGCGAAAATAATCATGGGAAAGCCGATGGAAGTGATCCTCACATAAGTGCGGGCATAGCCCATGATGCTCTCCGGCGCACCGAAAAAGCGCAGCATCGGGTCTAGGAAAAGCTGCGTCACTAAAAACAGGAGCGTCCCGAGCGCAAACATCCCCGTCATCGCGTTGCCCATATAATAAACTGCCTTCTCGTCATCCCCCGCACCCTTCGCCAGATTAAATGCTGCCGCGCCGCCAATGCCGAACAGCAGCGCGATCGCGATACAGCAGGTCGTGAGCGGGAACGCGATGTTTGTCGCCGCGTTCCCAAGTTCCCCGACACTGTTGCCGATGAAATACTGGTCCACGATATTGTAGAGCGCGCTCGTGAGCATCGCCACAATGCTCGGCACGGTAAATTTCATCAAAAGGCTGCGAACCGGCAGGATGCCAAGCGGATTTTCCCTAAGTTTCTCCTGTTCCTTCATAGTAATCTGACTCCATTTCTCAAAACATTATCCATTGGTTCCTAAATTTCATAATAAGTTCTGTCTTTTCCGGGAACAAGGCAGGTTTGGCCAAGCGATGTCCTGTCCGTGGTCACAGCAGGCTTTTACGCAGTTCCTCCCCGCTCTTCGCGCTTAAATACGCCGGTGCAATATCAAACAATGTCTTGCAGCCCGTCACGCCCTCAAGGCTTAACCGGTGCGCCGCACGCGCACACGCAACCAGTACGCTCGCCGTAAATTCCGGGTTGGAATCCAGCTTTAATTGGTACTCGACCACATGCTTATGCTCCTTCTCCCACCCGGTCACACCGCTGCGGATCACAACACCGCCGTGCGGGATGCCGCTGTGGTTTGTAAGAAGCTCCTCCTCGCTGATAAAATGCACCGTCGTATCATAGTCGGCAAAATAATTCGGCATGGTCTTAATCTCCTGCTCCACCCTTGCCGCATCCGCGCCTTCTTCCAGCACGACAAAACATTCTCTCGTATGCTTCTGCCTCGTTGTAAGCTCCGGGTTCTCACCCGCGCGCACAGAAGCGAGCGCAGCAGGCACAGGAACCGTATACTGCTTTGCGTTCTTCACGCCGGCGATGCGGCGCACCGCATCGGAATGCCCCTGGCTGACACCCCTGCCCCAAAACGTATAATCCTTCCCCTCCGGCAAAACCGCGCCCGCGTACAGACGGTTTAGCGAAAACATGCCCGGATCCCAGCCCGCGCTGATGACTGCCACATGACCGCCCTCCTTCGCCGCAGCATCCACCCCCTCAAAATGCTCCGGGATGCGCGCGTGCGTATCAAAGCTGTCCACAACGTTAAAATATTTTGCATATTCCACCGTCTGCACCGGCAGATCCGTGGCGCTCCCGCCGCAGAGAACCATCACATCAATCCGGCCCCTAAAGTCCGCCGCCGTACCGATTTGGTGCACCGCCACGCCTTCCGTCAGAATGGACACCGTCTCCGGTGCCCTGCGGGTAAACACCGCCGCAAGCTCCATATCCTTATTCTGGCGGATCGCGCACTCCACACCGCGCCCCAGATTACCGTAACCTAAAATCCCGATCCTCGTACTCATAATTTCCTCTCCTTCTGCCGCGAAAAGCGGCGCACTGTGACCTTGCATTTCGTGGGCGCAGCGGATCCGCACAAAAAAACGGACACTAAAACGCTCCGATCCACTCTGTTTCCATACTTTATCACAACTTTCCCCAAGGTTCAAGCAATTTCGGACAAAAACGAAAAAAGGGGAAGGGATGCCGCCCGGACAATGGGAAGAATGTACACAAAGTCCTGGCGTTCCGCAGAAAAAGCACGCGGAACTGCCTCGCAGCCAAGGCGCGGGAACTGTAAAAATATTCCTGACACCCATTCTGTGGTTGCAAATGAGGGACAGAGGCAGTATAATTCAGAAATACAAATATTAGGGGGCAGGTGATAAAATGCAGACATATGAAATCACTCTAATAGAATTAAATACGCAATATCCGTTTTCGGTACAAGTTGAAGTTGATGAGGCAGAGACCACCGGGGATATCACAATTTTTGCCAGAGTCGGGAATCATAAATTTGAATCTGCAAGCGATGCTTACCTACCCGCATTTCAGGAATTTCGAGACAAATTACTCACCGCAGGATATGGAATAAAATGCAACGGCTCACGGATCAATGCTGTCCAATCCGGAATGATGGAAGCAACCGATAAGGTTTACCTTGTTGAAATGGGACGGCAGGCACTGACAAAAGATATTGTTCCTATTTGGGATTATGCTGATCTTGACATTTTTCCGAATACAGAACAGCAAAAGAAATTTTTTAAGCAATGGACAGCCAAACGGTAAGTTTACCGGGGGAGGATTCTTTGTCATGCTTCCGGTACGGAAACAGGTAAGACCCGACCTTGACCATGCCTTTTTGCTCGCCCCGGACAAGGTCCGCCTGCTGCGCATACACTGCCAGCCGCCCGAACGCCTGCGGCATTACAGCACCGAGCCGGTCGTCTCCGATGAAATGCAGCTTTCCTTTATCAACCGCCTGCTCCTGTTTGATGTGGGGCACACCCCGTCCTACCTGCTCGCGGCAGCCTACTGCCATGAGCGCATGGGAGACCATAAAAAAGCCTGCGCCCTGCTGACGGAGCTGACCCATAGAAAGCCGCCGCAGGCGGTGGATTTTTCACTTTCCTTTGAGGAAATCCGGAAACGGCTTTTGCCGGATGCAAACCTGCAGGAAGAACTCGAGCGCGACTGCAAAACCTATATCCGCGAATTTATTGCCGACAACCCGAAGAAAAAATTCCGTCAGGCAGAGCTATGTTACAAGAAAAAGCGCACCATGACGGCAGGCCAGGTGCGCTATGAAAAAAACGATCTTTCGCTATTGGTGGATCGCGCGGCGCGTCCGGTGCAGTAGACCGCGCAGCTTCTTTTTCTGGAGGAAAAGGTCATAACTCTTGATGATAAGAACGGAACATTTTGCCGTATCCATCACGCGGTCCGTGCGCAGCCCGGTCACCATCTCCTGAATGCCCCAGTCAAGCGAAGCACCCATGACCACAAGATCGTACTGCCCCGAAAACTCGACGACCTTCTCAACCAACGCGCCCTCGCAGACCACGATCTGAACCGGCTGGTCAAAGCGCTCCGTGGAACCCATCAGATATTTTTCTGTGTCTGCCTTATCCTCCCCGTGATCGATCACGTGCAGGAGCGTAATCTTCGCGTCATATGCTTTCGCGATGCGGTTGACGACTTTCGCCGTCATCTGGGAATATTTACCGCCGCCGTAAGGAAAGAGGATCCGTTTAAACTCCATGCCGGAAGCATGCTTTTCCTGGATTTCCCCCGCGTCTGCGTCTCTGTGGTAAATCCGCAGCAATCCCACATCCGCCGGAGCTTCCTGCAGCATCCGGTATGTGATATTGCCGTACATGTATTTCACCAGACCCGCCCCGTGCCAGCCCATCAGTACGAGCGGGTTCTTTTCCTTGTGAACCACACTCATGACTGCGTGGAATACATCCCTCGAATGGATCAGCACCGGTTTCATACCCGGCTCACCCTCATATTGTTTCAACAGGGCGATCACCGCCTCGTCGCCGCTTTGGTTTCGCTGCATCGCCTCGTAATCCGAGATTGTCAGAAGATTATCCGGAATCACGTTCACCTTGACCGGAACTACCGTCGTGCTGGTTTCCGCCGCCGCGATCCTCCTGCCGAAATCAAGCAGCCCCTGCGCCGTGACCGGGTTTGACACCGGGATGATGATCTCATTTTCCCGCTCAGCGCCCTTGTCCTCACGAATTTCCGGGATATCCACGGTCGCGATCCCTTTGGTCGCGTATTTCAGTTTTGGCATAACCAGATAGTAATACAACACCCCCGCGGCAATCACACCAAGTGCGATGACAAGCGCGATAAAATCCGAAATCGCAAGCTGGACGATCAAAAACAAGTTTACCCCGATGCCGAGCAGCGGCGTGACCGGAAACAGCGGCACCCTAAATTTCCGCTCCAGCTCCGGCTTTTTCCTGCGGAAAATGATCAGCGCCACATTCACCAGACTGTAACCGGTCAGCGAAAAAATACTGGTCACAGTGGAGATATGCTCCAGGTCGCGGATGGAAACTGCTGCCACGACAATCACCGAGGTCGCAATGATTGAGACCACCGGGGTCTTCGTCCGGCGGTTCACGGTCTTAAAAATGCCCGGCAGGCGGTTGTCGCGCGCCATCGCGAATGAAGTGCGCGAAGAAGCCATAACCGCCGTATTGATCGAGGAGAGTGTCGCGAGGATACCCGCAAACGCGAAAAGATAACCGCCAAACTTCCCGCCGATCTTCATCGCCGTATCGATCATCGGCGTATCCGTCACCTCGGGCACAAGCTCATTCCACGGCAGGATACCGCTCCCGATGAAAAACACCGAAGTCTTGATAAAAATCACGGCGGCAATGGAAATCAGGATTGCTTTCGGAATCGTTTTTTCCGGTTCGATGACCTCCTCACTCGCCGTCGTGATCAGCCCATAGCCGATGTAGGTCATGTACAGGAAGCCCATCGCGTTGAACACACCGGACATCCCAAACGGCGTGAATGGTTTCTGGTTGCCCATGTCGATATGGAACACGCCAACGACCACATAGAGCATCAGCAGGGCGATCAGCACCGTCGTAATGATATTCTGCAGGTTGCCGGAGCTTTTCGTCCCCCGGATATTCGTAAAGGCAACATATACCACCAGCACATACGCGGTCGCCATCTGCGGGATAAACGGGAAAATGTAATGGACAAAATTCCCGAACCCGAGCGCAAACAGGCCGCAGGACATCGCGTAGCCGAGCCAGAATCCCCAGCCGCAGATAAAACCGATGATATTGTTCCCGGTCGCCTCCTTCACGTAGACATAGCCGCCCCCCGCCTTGGGCACCACCGTCACCAGCTCGGCAAACGACAGCCCCGTAAAGACAGCGGCAATCCCCGCCAGGAAAATGGCGAGGGATGCGCCCGGTCCTGCCGTCTGATAGCTGGTTCCTGCCAAAACAAAGATGGCAGATCCGATCATCGTGCCGATGCTGATCATCAGCGCGGAGTACATACCGAGTGTCCGGTCCAGTTTTTGCTTCATAAGCTCCTCGATTCCGCAGGTCTTTCCATTCCGTCTGATTTGGTTTTCGCCTTATGCGGAAAGCAAAAAAGAATGTAACCTGCCGCTTTTTCTTATGTTATTGTAAACTTTTTGAATGGAGAAATCAAGGTTTTATGGCTTTTTCTTTTTGGCTGCGGGACGCTGTTTTACTGGCGGCACGGCTTGCGTAGTTTAGCCCGTAGGCTGCGGCAGCTTTTCGAAATCAATTTTTACGTTCTGATATGCTGCCATCAGGACAAATCAAAGTTTCGTCCAAATCAATCAAAATCATTTTAGAATTACAGTCTATACCTCCTACATTGTTATTATTTATCAAAAATTCCTATCAAACTTCATTACAGTTTCACGGTTGAGATTGTCATTATATATATCCGACTCAAAAAACTTTCCACCACAAACATTCTTTAGATATCCTTCTTTTAATTCCATGGCCATAAAGGCAGGGTAATTATAGCCTTCCGCATCCGATATGCCATAAACGACCGCCTCCTTAAAACCAAACTGTGGATAGTATTCCGGCCTTCCAAAAAATAGAACAGCACCGAAACCAAGCTTTTGGGCTTTCTCGATCATTGTACGGATAAGGGCTTGACCAACACCTTGGCGCTGATATTCAGGCAGCACACTCAAAGGGCCAAAATTAAGGACAGGAAGCATATCGCTTTCCTTTTTAACAACTGCTTTACTGCAAATAATATGTCCTACTATCGTTCCGTTTTTTAGTTGCGCAACCAAACTCAATTCAGCAATGCCATCACGTTGCCTTAACTCATGAACCATCCAATGTTCATAAGGACAGCCAATTTTACCACGCAGTATTCGCTCGGGATAATTAAACGCTGCTCTTGTTATTTCTTCTACTTTCCGGTAATCTTTTTCTTCTTCCCGCCTAACTATTATATCTTCCATGTGATATCCTCCATAAATTCAGGTTTGTCTTTTTGATTATACCACTTTCACCACTCACTTGCCACATAAATTAAAGGGCATGACAATCGCCACGCCCCACTTTCGACCTCACTAACACCTTCGGCCTTCTATTTTTATCCTTTTTAATCTATTCCGCTTCTCATGCAAGCCATCCCGTTCATTACAGAATTCTTTCATGTGCTCCAACTGCGCCCGTACTCCCTCCCGGCAGTCCGGCTCAATCTTCTTATATTCCCAGTCATATTACGGATTTGTATTATTGTTTTTCTTATATCTGCCCGACAGACATATCCAGTCTATCAGATTTTGCACTTTTTTGTCCGTTTCGTAAAGGTCTGTTTCTGCTACGATTTTAGCGCACAGCCGTATCATAACTTTTTCTCTATATCCGTCATAATCCTATCAATCTTCACTTACCTGCCGGCTCATTTCAAAGGTAGGTTTCGGGCGTTGATTTGCCCGTTCTTGCTGTTCTAATGTCTTTGACCGCGCGTCTTCCCCGCTTTTCACACACCTGGCATTACAGCAAAATATCCACCTTCCGGTAGTACGGTATGGTGACCTGGCTTTCTTTTTTTGCAGAATCTGCCCTTTCTGCTTCGTCTTCCCCTGCCTGCCGCCATTTTACAGGTTCTTCCGTTTTCCCTTCCGGCCTGCCCGCATCGGCGGTTTTCTTTCCCGTAGTTCCCAACGCCCCTGTCTCCGGCTGCCCATATTTTGCGTTTTTCGCAGCCACTTTGTGCTCTGCACCGGCTTTTTCTTCCTGCTTCTCTTTTTCCGCCTTTCTCTCGGCACGCGCATCTTTTGCGGCCTCGGAAAGCTCTTCTCCCGCCCGGTTCAGGCTCTGCGCCTGTTCCTTTGCAAGCTCCTCCATGCGTTTTTCAATATCTGCCACGCTCTCCTGTTTTTTCTCCGTCGCTGCTCCCCTGGCCGAATGCTTGATCTCGCTCTTTAACACATTCGCCCTTGACTCCATCGCCAAAGCCACATTGCCCTGCACCTTTGCCTGTCCCACCGCGCGCTCTGCTGAGATCATGGCTTCCATGCTTCCCTTCGTCAGTCCTGCGTCCGGCTTTCCGCCCGGTGCATTTTCTGCCGCACGTTCCGCCTCCTGCTTTCTTGCCTGTGCCGACTGCTTTACCTGCTGTTGTTTCTCTTGGCGCAATTCCATCTCATGCTGGCGCAGCTGTGCATTCAGATCCGTAATCTGCTGCTGGATTTCCTTGCGCCGCTCCATTTTTTCTTCCGGCTCCATGTCCTTATTTGCCGCAAGCTCCTGCAGCTGCTTCTGCGCGTTTGCAATCTGCGCGCGCAGGTTTTTGCTTACCGGGTCGCTTGCCTGCGCGGTGAGACCGCCCCCCATGTTTTCCTTTAATGTCCCGTCAATTCTCATCGTCTCATCCTCCTATTTCAAATCCTGCCCGCCCGCACCGCAACCGGAAAGCTTCCCCCTATGTCGTGCGGGAATATGCTGCTTGCCAAAAACCAGTACTGTCTTTGTTTATATTTCGGTCAGTTTTTCCTTGCACTTAACCGTTTTGTTGTGGAAGTCCCATTTTCTGTTGTAAGGCAACATACTGTGAGGTAACATCTTTTACCCTGCACTTATTTCCGGTTCCGTTCCACAGCCGCATCCCCCATTCCCTTCTCTTCCTCCCACATACCATCCCCTTCCGGCATCGGGAACATCAACATCACACTCAGGCGCACACATTCCCCCTCCTGTACCATATCCACATCCCCGCAATATTTCCGCGCTACCCTGCGGATATTTGCCAGCCCAAAGCCATGTCCCCCCGCATCCTGCTTTGTGCTGCGCGGCAGAGCGTCCTCCCCGTCAAATTCAAGCCTCCCGGAAAATCGGTTTTCTACCTCTGCCATAAACACATTCTTCCTGTGCCATGACCTGACCTTCACATAAGGAAAAGGGGCAGACTTTGCCGCCTCAATGGCATTGGTAAGGGAATTGTCCAGGATCACGCTGACATCAAAGGCATTTAACCCCCACCCCTCCGGATAGCGGAAATCATTTATAAACTCAATCCCTGCCTCCTGCGCCTGCCGTTTCTTTTCCGCCAAAATAATATCCGTCACGGGGCTGCCGCTTCCCATCTTATCTACTGCCGCATCGGCATCCGCACACAAAAACTCCTCCCGCAGTTTCCGAAAATACCGCCTTAACTCCTCCCCCTCATTTTTCAGGAATAAATTTTCCAATACCGTCACATGGTTTCCCATGTCATGCCGAAGCCCCCGCATCTTTCCGTAAAGTTTTTCCGCCTCGCTGATATGCTGTTTTAAGCGCACTGCCTGTTCCGCTAAAACGGCATCCTCTTTTTCCCTTTGCTGCGCTTCCCTGATTTTCTGGTATACCATGACCGTAAACAGCACCGTCAAAAAAGAAATCATCTGATACAAAACTTTCAGCCATTGAAATTCCCCGTGCGCATTCCAAAGATACTGCCCGGTATCCTCAAGATAAGTCTCCACCGCAAATGCCAGGACAAACCGCCCCGCAAGCACCAAAAGCAGCGGCGAAAGCAACAGAACGAGTTCTTTTTTTGTGACATCTTCCTCCTTTCGGCCATATACCCGGTGAACCAGCTTCACCATAAAATGCAGCAGAATGCCCTGCAGGACACAGTGCAGGACTTGCACCATGATATAGGCCAGGAAGCACAGCAATTCTTTGTCCTGCATATACTCCCTCAGCAAAACCAACTCAAAACAGGCATTCCACGGAATCAGCGCAAATCCGTATTCCAGCCAGAATAACAGGCACATCACAGCTGACAAAAATATCTTCTGTGCCGCATTCCTTCTGTCAAACAGATACATCACCACAAAAGCCGCCGCCATCCCGCAAATATCCGTATAACGGAGCTCACAAGATGTCAGCCAGAGGAACAGTATCACCGCAAAATAAACAATCCCCGCCCATTGCGCCGCCGCTTTTCTTTTTAAAAACGGCCGGACAAAGCGGCATAAAAAATTCCCTTCCAGCATAGTCTCGGCAATATCGGCCAGGCGCGATACGATCTCCCAATAGAACTCAATCCCCTCCAAACAAATCCCTCTTTTCCATCTGTCTGCCATCCGCCCCGGTGACTAGGTCCTTGCCTCTGCTATCCACCTGACTGCCCTGTTTTATGTATCTGCTATCCGCCTGGCTGGCCGGTCTTTTGCAACTGCAATTCACCTGGCTGTCCTGTTTTTCTGTATCTGCGGCCTGTCCGGCTGCCCCCAATCTCTGGTTGTAGCGCATAAAGCTCTTGACAAAGGCGGAATAATTTTGTTTTGCCATCAGCGCGCGCCCTTTTTCCAGCACGATCTCCGTCGCATTGTAACGCTCCACATATTTAAAATTGACCAAATAAGCCCGGTGCGGACGGAAAAAAGACTCTCCCGCTATTTTTTCCAGTTCTGAAAGTTTCCCGTAATATTCCAAGTCACCCTCCCGCCCGTGCAGTGTGACCTTGCGGTTAAATACCTCTGCATAAATAATATCATCCAGCAGCACTCTCGTGGAAAGCCCTCCGTTTTTCACCAGCAAGAAACGGCTTTCACCCGCTCCCCCCTGCCCGGTTTCTTCCATGCCGTCCGTATGTCCCCTCCGGTAATCCGCCTGCCCTGCTTCCCTTCGCTGCATTTCCTCCCACTGTGCCGCTGCCATACCAAGCACTTCAAAAAACTTCCCATCTTCAAACGGTTTTACCAGATAATGGAATGCCCCAACATCAAAAGCCTCAAACACATATTCCCGGACGGCAGTCAAAAAAATAAGGATGGTTTTCTTGTTTCTTTTCCGCAGTACACGCGCTATCTCCATCCCGTTTGAACCTGTAAGCCGGATATCCAAAAACAGGATATCGCCGGGTTCCTCTGCATAAAGCAGTTCCTCCCCGGACGCAAAAAGGGAAATCTCCGCTTCCGGATAACACTCCCTGACCTCGCGCGCGACCAAATCCCGCACCGCCGGTTCATCATCACAGACCGATACCCTCATCCTTACCCTCCATGCTGAAAACTCTATTTTAATTATATCGGCTTTTTAGCGGGAATTCGATATGAAAATGTTGTAAACGGACGTTTTTTTGTTGTGGAACAGGGGAATGTCTTTTTGTCAATGGGCATCTGCTGTCCAACCGGCATATCCTTAACCTGTATGCATGTCTTTAGAGCCCCGACAGGTCATCCCCTGCTCAACCAGCATATCCCCTCGTGGAACAAGACCCAGATAAGTTTTTCCGCGAAACTTATGATGATCACATCAGTAGAATAAAATGCCTCTCCGTACCGGCTTTTAAAACCACCCACAAAATCCGTGATCTCGTCCGCTTCTACCAGAAACGGACCGCATTTTTTCTCGTAGCAATAATCCGTTATGATACAGAGTTCCCCGCGCATGCGGTGCAGCTCTTGCAGGAATTTTAACGACTCCAAATCTTCCAAATGGATGATTTCTCCGATCTCCCTGCGTTTTATGACGTTAAAATAAAGGTCGTCCGCGCATTTTAGACTTTTACCGAAAGCTTGATGTAATTGATCGTGAAAGTTAGCCCAAGGGATGTTATTTTTCATGGGATTGCCTCCTTTGTCCGGAATGGCTGCGATGGCGTGTAGCTGTCAGGGCGGATATGAAAAACCCGGATGCGGATACGGTATCCTCCATATCATATTTTTAATACACATAAGATTTCCCGGAAAATCCGACCATCGTAAAGCACAAAACAACTGGCTCTGTTATACCCGCAAAGTCCTCGGAACCAAAGCACACCGTCTGGTCCATCCAGAAATCGACTTTTTGGATTTCAATACGTATACTGCCCATCTCTTTTTTCTTATGTTTGGCCTAACGCAATGTATTATCAGTATTTATCTCAGGGAATGTATCGGGTCATTAAACCCTTCGTACGCCTTTTCCCATGCAACCATCCGCTCCTCTTCCGGGATGGAATCCAAAAAATTAAACTTTCCATCCTTTATGACAAAGCAGTTACGAAAAGCCTCCTCCTTTTCTAAAATCATCTTCAGGTCAACACACCACGGATATTTAAAATTGACCTCCAATGGTTTATGCTTCGTCTTCCGCCCTTGGGATATCCAGACTTTTCTTTTGTACTCCAACCGTAACCAAGATAAAACTTTTATCGTTACCACACTCAAATCTTCTATACTCATTTGTATTCCTGTCGTCAGTAAAGTGGAATTATCCCGCTTTTTCATATATTGTACCATCTTATCTACGATATCCACATCCAACCTCCTTATTGCAGCCATGTTTTCGTTATGGAACCCAAAACATGGCTACCTACTTTTTAAATTTCCAACGTCATCTTTCATATTTCATCCAAATATGAACCATCGATTAAATTCAAAATATCATCCTTCTTAATGTTTTCCATCTTCCTGGCATTGTTCCCAAATGATGGCGGCGGTACAGTAACATTCCACCTGGCCCCGTCACCAAGATTCTTCACCTTCTTTGCAACGCCCCCGGCTGTGTTCCCGATGCCTGCAGCCACCTGCTTTCCAGCCCCGCCAAAGACCGCGCCGACCCACCGCGCCCCCGACAAACCGCAGCAGCGCCCCGAAAAAATGCCCGCTCGGGTCGGTGTCGCGGCGGGTTGTTCGCGCAGTAGGTGTAACGGTGCAGGCTCAGCGTGTCACCCGCACGACCGCCGTAGGGATCCCCGGTCAGGAACCTTGCTGTCATGCGGGCATAATTATCCTCATTCAATTATAGATAATTTTTTAGGATAACACAACCGCTTAAGTTAAGTCATAAGACGAAAACCCAAATCTATTCAAAATATACTGTAGCTTCAGGAAATCATCCCTATTTCTTTTTTTATGAAAAATCCCTTTTTTATCAAAAAGAACTTTCACTTTGTCCTTACAGTAAAACACAAAATATGGGATCTTTTCCAAAGAATCTCTTGCTGCAACACAATACGAATCCTCCCTGCCAATCCCATGTTCTGCACACCATTCATCCTTGCATTCCTCGAATGATATTTCATATCCATCCGTAAATAGTATACCATATCGCGTTATCTCCCGGATATTACTATAACTATACTCTTTCATAAGCATATCCTTTAATTAGAATAATTATATATTTTTATAAGTGTTTTTTGCAAACCTGTTTTAATTGCTGCCAACCATCTATGATGCCCATTTACAATCTCTCGCTCACCGTTTTCTAACTTTTATACTCAATTGGAAGATTCATTTTGCCCGTTTGATTTATCTACTAAATATACTTTTAAACTGCAGACACGCAAGATACAATTTTAGGTTTAGTAAAATCACCCAACAGAATAACCCAAAATTAGCATGTAATTCTTCGATTTTCTTTGAGAAGAGGACTGCAAGCAAGAAATCCCTGCAAACTACTTTCCTATCCCTTTCCATCACAATCCCCTTCTACATCTTGAACTTAAAAAACAATTTGCCACTCTCGCTTAATATCTTATTACACTGCCAGTCAACTATCAAATCCAAACCATCATTTACGGTAGATTTCCACATTCTGGGGCGTATCATAACCCAAAATATCAATCACAAGCGAAAAGATATCCATATCCTTCGTATACTCGATTCGTTGCTCTATGCGTCCATCATTCTCAAATATATAAATTGAGAATCTGTTCAGTTCACATATCTTACCCAAAAATCTTATCACGATATGCGATCTTAGGATTTTCTCCTGCACATGAAATGCCTCCATATCATTGTTTTCCTTCGCTTTCATCATATTCTCCCTCCCAAGAGTAATATATTTAAACGGAGGAGACCAGTCCAAAAATTGATCTAAGATAACACCTATATGCAAGATAACCTGATCATCTGCAATTGGATTTTCGTCATATACCTGCCGAGGGCTATCTATATCCGAACCGGCAAGTACGGACAATCTTCCCTCAAAGGTAAAATTGGAATCCCTTAACCCTGCTTCTTGCAAATCTTTTTTGAAATCCTAATAAAAGCATTATAATGTCCCGCATCTACATCTCCTTTTATAAAATTCTTCGTATTGTCCAAAACCCTATTCACATAACTATCTATGGCTATTTTTTGAGTCTCCAGATAATCTGGATGGGAAGCCGTCCTATAAATGTCAATAAAGTCATCATCCTCCCACCAACCCGGAATAAACATTGTTCCATGTGTACAATGACGGCATTCACTGCACCACATCCATGCTGTCCCCTTTTTCCCTTGATAACGGTGAACATAAATATGTGCATGTCTTTTTTTGCATATAGGGCATTTGCACGGGTATCGGTCAGATTTATTTAAAAACCCGCACCATAAATCATCTATCTCATCTCTATCATCCTTCCACATATTACCTTTCACCTCTTATATATTCTGCTAATGCATTCCCTGCCAAATATGCACCTGGATGTGTTCCCCACGGTGCATCCGGAGCAATTCCCCCTTTTAACCAATCCCTTGCATGATATAATTCATGCGCTACAGTATTCGCCAGTGATAGTTATAACCAATAACATGGATAACCGCATTTGTCTATGTCGTGTATAGACAAATAAGGCAGATTATCAAGGCAACGGAATACTGAAAAGTTATCTGCGAACGGCCTTCAGAAATTATGTATAAAACTATATTTTTACAACAGTTTTTTTATTTGTCTTTGAGCCATTTCTCTTATAATATTATTCGGATGTTCACATAGTATTTTTTTCAAGTTCGAAAGTTGTTCCGTTATTCACTTGAAATTTGACCATTATTCCTTTATAGTCACTTGAAAATGATTTTGTCGGCGAAATAAAAGTTTCCCCGGTTGGCGGTATTTCTTCTGTAAGTCTTAAATAGTCATAATCTTGTTGATACATGGTACGATAGTAGGTTTCAGTACTTTTTATCCTGCTTTCCAGCCCCCGCTAAAGTCCGCGCCGACACCACTGACCGCCACGCTCCCAAAGAACCACAACAAGCCCCCGAAGAAGTATCACCATTCATTTCGACAGGTGTACCAAAGTTGGATAAACCCATCATCCCAAATAAATCCCTATACCTTCATATAACTCAAAATAGCCTCTAACTGCTCCTTTGCTGGCTTTATCAATGGCGCTAATAATTCGTCGATCCGCTCGGTATTTATCACTCCCATCCGTAACTCATTAAATATATGTTCTCTTTCCTCCCATTCCACTGCCGTACTGCTACACGAAATATCATCTTCATCCGTTAACCTTTCAAATAATTCCAACAAACTCATCCTTCCCTCTTTAAACATTAGATAATAATACCCAACAACCATTTCTTCTATATAAAAATTATTACTTCCATCAAATACCTCCATGTACCATTGTTCTCTAAGTGCCACGCCTACCTCACTTTCGTCTTCTGCGACCGAAATATCATAGACAAAATCCTCTAGTTCATCATGCGATACTATCAATTCATCCGCCCAAGCCTGCCATTGTTCTTTTTGCCAATACCCGCTTGATACAACCACATTCAAATAATGTGCTATTAGCATAGTTACTGCTCCTCTACTCTTCATGCGAATTTTTTATTCTATATAATTCTGTTTTCTGCAACTCACAAAAAATCACTTTTAAAATTCACTTATTTTTCCGAAGATCCTTGATAAATTCACTTTACATTGATATAGATACCTTCAAAAACCACTATCTCCCCTGATAAAAATAACTCAAAAGTTACATTTTATCAAGGGATTAAAAACACCACATGCTATAATTAATATCATCTCGCAATCTTAATCTGCATAAAATATCGCTTTTACTTTTTTATCTCATTGGTGTATTAGGATGCAAGCCGGGTATGGCATGACCATGCTTATTTATGTCTTTCAACGGATCAGTAAAATGATGATTTGGATTGGTGTGTTCTGGTATCCAAGGCATCTTATGGTCTGTAAAATCGTTATTTCCTAATTTCCTAATAGTCAAGCCCTCCCGGGTCTTTCCCGTCAACAAGAACCCGTTTGGCTGCATCCTCCACACTATCCCAGAGGGCTTCCGTCGCCGCGGCTTTCACCACCTTCTTTGCAGCGCCCCCGGCTGTGTTCCCAATGCCATAAGCCACCTGCTTTCCAGCCCCGCCAAAGACTGTGCCGACTGCGCCGACACCGCCAACCACCGCGCCCCCGACAAACCGCAGCAACGCCCTGAAGAATACCCGCTCGGGTCGGTGTAGCGCAGCGGGTTGTTCACGCAGTAGGTGATCCTCTCCCGTCCGCCCAGCTGGCAAGGTTTATGCTGTAGGTATTGTGTGCCGTAATGACCCCCGTCCGCGTCCGCCTCGAGGATGACACGGCTGCCCTCATAGAAATACTGGGTGTAGCTCACCCGCCGAGCCTGTGGGTCTGCTTTGCCACGCGGCAGTCCCCCGCGTCGTTAGGCGACAGAGGTGTCACCGAACCGGTACGATACCAGACAGTTGAAGCCGTCATACGTGTACCGGCGGATGGCGGAGCCGGACACGGTCTTCTGCGCTGCTGCCGGCAAGGTTCCTCCTGTACTTCCGTATAAATAGATTCGTCAAGTGTCAACAATAAACTTCTCCCAACCCATCTCCCTTATTTCATCTAATGATGCACTCCTAACTCTCGCCTCAGGACACGAACATCTCCGCCCATTTATATTGTTTAAGGCATCCTGTGGCGTTTTCCACTCTGCAAGACATTCTTCACACATTACCAAGTATTCATTATCAATAAAATCTTTATCAATTTCCAATCTGCCATATCCACGGCAAATTGGACATTGACCAATATAATATATTTCTTCCAAAATGCATTTACCCCTTACTATCATCATTCATTTTGGCAGGTGTACCAAATATTTCATTTGCACTTTAGTATAATCAGTTGGATAAACCCATCATCCCAAATGATTTCCTATACCCTCATATAACTCAAAATAGCCTCTAACTGTTCCTTTGCTGGCTTTATCAATGGCGCTAATAATTTATCGATCCGCTCGGTATTTATTATTCCAACAAATTTAATTTTTCTCGTCTTCCCTGTCGTGATCCCATAATACGCACCCTTTTGCTTTCCGTGGGCTGCATGGTAAAATACTATTCTCTTCATGATTTTCTTGTATAAAATTCCTTTTGATGCTTTTTCATACGGCCACCACAAGACTGCCCGGATTTTGCGCCATCATAAACAGACCATACTGTCATGACCGCTGTCTATATAGGCGGCTGCAATACTAATAATTTTTATACCACTTCAACCCTTCTATGTTCTCTACCATATCACATTCCCCTGTTAGCAGATTCACATACACAACTGCCACGGTAGTGAGCGGATCCTCCAGCAGCTTATCCCTGCAAAGATCATCTTCCCCTCCCTTCCATACAAAGAATGTGAGGGTTTCGTCTTCAACCGAATTCCCATGCCACAATTCATCAAGATGATCCCTAACCACTGTCCTGTTTATATAGGTATCCAGAAAATACTTTTTTGCCAAGGCTACCGCCTGATCATGTTTCATCAGTTCCACCTCTTTTTTCTGTTGTTTCATAGCAAATTTAATTTTTTTGACACACTTTTCCAGCACCGCCATCCAATTTTCAGCCTGGGCACACACATCCATAAAATCTGACTGGGCATAATATGTGATCTGGCCATCGGCATCGACCGATTTCTCTGACCTTATTGTAATCGACTTTCCTTCAAGAAAAAACAGGTATTCTTCTTTTTCTTTCATTCTTCCATCAGCTCCTTTTATCCCCGTCCCGCAGACTATCAGCAAATATGCAATAAGCCTACGGGCACTGAAGGATCATATTATTTAACATTTATTTTTGTGTAATAGTCTGTGTTCACAAGGCAAATTCATCATGGGTATATACAGCCACTGCCACCATACTCCACAACCTTGGCCATCCACCATCCCTTTGTCCTGACAACAGTTTTAGAAAATACAATCGCTTAAGCATATTGGGGTATGGGGGCAATGATAGATCCTGCCCGCCCTGCTTCAGCCGGATAGGTGTCTGCATTACTAATCATCTTTATGCCACCCTAACTCTGCCTTGTTCTCTATCATATCACATTCCCCGGTTAGCAGATTCACATATACAATCGCCACGGTAGTGGGCGGATCCTCCGGCAGCCTATCCTGATCATACGCATGATCCTTATCCCCGCACTTCTTTACAGTGAATGTTAGGGTTTCGCCTTCAACCATATACCCAGGCCAGAATTCGTCAAGATGTTCCTTAATTACAGTTCTGTTTGTATAGTTTTCAAAAAAATATTTTTCTGCCAGGGCTGCTGCCTGGTCATCTTTCATCAGTTTCACCTCTTTATTCTGCTGTTTCATGGCCAGTTTAATTTTTTTGACACACTTTTCCAGTGCTGCCTCCAAATTTTCAGCCAGTGTATAATATACACGTCTAAAATTTGACTCTGCCCAATATACGATCTGGCCATCGACATCAACCGATTTCCCTATCCTTATCATAATCGGTCTTCCTTCAAGAAAAAACAGGTATTCTTCGTTATCCTTCATTTTTCTGCCAACTCCTTTTGCCCATCGTCCCGTAGGCTATCAACAAATATACAATAGCCTACGGGCATTTGCAGATTTAATTGTCTAACATCCATTCCTTTGAAAATTTCTTGTACTTCCCAAGCGAATTTACGGTTGTACTAAATTCCTGATTCATAAACTCTCTCAGAATAATTCTATCCTGCACGGATTCCTTTAAGATTACTTCCGATATTCCCGGATGGGAATGTGCAGACCAGCGCCACCCTTTTGCAGAAAATTCCTTTGCGATACTAGGATCTGTAGCCTGCTTTGCCACATGGTAGTCCCCCGCGTCGTAGGTGTAGGCGGCAGAGGTGTTACCCGACTGGTATCTTTATGTTTAATAGACATTTATTTATCTTTCAAATATGTAGTTCATAAAACTATCAGCTCACATATCTTTCCCCCAGAAATCTATCATCTTATTTGGTTCTAGGATCTCTGTCTTCTTGTAAAATATCTCTATACCTTTCTCTTTCCGTACTCTTTCATATCAAACATTTCAGGATAATATCACTTTAATTGAGTTAATAATCCAAGAATCTATTCATGACATATAAATTCCAATTCTCACTAAATTCAATCTGCTATACATCCATAAATGCCTCATTAATATCTGCATAAATAGCATTTCCGTTTTCCAACATTTTTTTCACCAATTCCTCGTGAAGCTCATCATCACATACCAATAACATCTTTCGTTCTCTTTTATTTACAATTGAATAACCAAATCTTGTATTAACAAGAACATAGTCTACTTTTTTTTCTTCCCATAAGTAAGAATAATCATCTAAATCCATTAACATACTCTCCTCTTAATTTTATTCCATCCACCCCGAATTTTACAGTTTTTTCCTTCCCGATAGGAATAATCTCAGAAATCTCTTGCGGGGAGCCATTGATTTTCAAATCCTCAAGAACTTTAATATCCGCAGTGCTTGGTTTTCATGGATGGGCAAGGTGACACCATTCGGCACAAACTCCTTCACCAACCTTATACCAAGGTCGTAGGCGAAAATTCTTCCTACTTATTTCATTCAATATAATGAATTACATTATTACTTTTTAACGTAGGATTAAAAATCTGCGTAATTATTGCATGACCAACCTTCTTACTCCCCTCATACATCTCTATTTTCTTCCCAACCCACAGGCAATTAGGATAAAACTGCGGAGATATAAATGCTATCATTCCTTTGATTTCATCTACGCCATTTTTTATCTCATAATAACTGTGCACTCCTGTTGTTAAATATCCTGTTTTAACCATATGAGTCGGTCTATACCCTTCATAAATATTATTTTTTCTGTCACCAATAAAATGAAATGTCGCTTCAACATCATACTTAAACTGCATAGTCATCCACTCCTCTTAATAAGAATGTTCAATTTTAATAATACTCTTATTAAAAGAATCCAATATTTCTGGTTCGACAACTGGTGTACCTGACTTAAAAAAATGCATATCCAAATTCATATGGTATAATCGATTGTACATATTTTCCGGAATAGTAACTTTCATGATAGCCGCATTATCTCGATTAATAGATTCATTGGCAAACTCTAATGTTTCGTTAAAATCATTGCCAAATTCTTTGGCTGCCATAGTCCTCTCTTCTATTCCCTTAAATTTTCGAGTTGACATTAAATCCTTATATTCTCCTAAGCCAACTGCTCTGTATATATTCCTTGTTTTTTCTGCATTATTTTTAGTTGTCTTTATTGCACTTTCCAAAAAAAGTATTGTTCCCTATCTGCCCTTTAGCCTTTATGCCCGTATCTTCCGCAAAAAACTGCAGGTTCAGCTTCCTCCATGGGGTATCCTCCGATGCTTTCCCTGCCACCTGCCCCTTGGCATGATCCCCAAGGTAATCCATGAAGCTCCGGTCTGTACCGCCATACTTCCAGACCTCCTGCATCTCCCATTTCGTATCCTTGGTGACCACCCGGATATTGCTCACATGGTTCGGGCAGTCCGGCACATGAAATAGTACGCTTCCTCCCGGTCACCCGGCTGGCAAGGTTGATGCTGTAGGTATTGTGTGCTGTGATGGCTCCGTCCGCGTCCGTATTTAAATGTATATGTTATGTCTATTGTAATATAAATGATTATTTATTCACATAATTATAAAATATTTATCATTCTAGCAAAAATCTTTCGTTCGTCAATAAATTAATTTTCTCATAAACTACTCCATGCCAATTTCGAAGATATATAATCCATTCATCCTTATCTGGAATCACAAGCGTTGTACATGCATCTGGGAATGTTTGTTTTATTTTCAAATTTATTATATCCACATGCCATTCCCCCATCCCATTCTCAACACAGGATTCCATATGATACAAGACAGTTCCAGTGATTTCAAAATCTTCTTCTTGTCCTTCAATGTATAGTTTTGTAAGATACATCACATCACCAAGACATAAATTGGTTTTAAAATCAATTTCTTGTGCTTTGCAAATGATTCCGATCATTTTAACCCCCTCCATAAGTCTTCCATGTAGTCTCTAGCCAATTTTATTTCCTTGTCATTAAATAAATGTAAATTTTTCATTATTCGCTTATATACATATTCTTCTCTTGCCAGTTTTCCAAAAGCTACATAGTTTTCCCTTCCTACATTTGCAAACTGGTAGCCCGCATAGGTGATGCTGTTGTCCGCGTCACCCTCCACCGAGATGGGTGTGCCAAAGGCATCGTAACGGTATCTTACTACCTCCCCGCCATTAACCCCGGACAGCCCCACGACATCGCCATGTGCATTGTAGAAGTAATAGTACCCTTCCTCCCCGG
>ERZ808040.486-NODE-486-length-33766-cov-7.686604_pt1 | contig 33766 bp, 22 predicted proteins | sample MGYA00380191_ERZ808040 | MGnify/ENA primary metagenome ERZ808040 (study PRJEB31490, sample SAMN06133395) | mouse gut metagenome | isolation source: J6 | host: mice | place: China: Chengdu | collected 2015-05 ...
CTGACGCGGGATGAGGCGGTGGCAATCGCGGCAAAGGACGCGGGAGTGCAGGTGAATGAGCTGAGGGATCTGAGCGTCGATCTGGATTACGAGGATGGAATCCGGGTCTACGAGATTGAGTTCGAAACCGTGGATCTGGAGTGCGAGTATAAAATCGCGGTATCAGACGGAACAATTATAGAAAGAGAGATTGATAACGAGCACCGCAGCGGCTACGATCAGCATCACTGACCGGGAGCGGAAAAAAAGAGATACAAAGAAATAGAGAAACGCAGTCAGAAAATCCTGTGCATAAAGGGCAGTAAGCCTTTGGTGCGCAGGATTTTCTTGTCCGTTCTGCGGGCAGCAAATGAACAGGCTGCAAAAAATCTGTGCAGGGCAAGCTCGGGATAGAAATTCCAGGGCCAATATGAAAACAAGAAAAGGAACACTTTTTTGCTTCAATGTGCAATAAAATAGTGCATGGGATGCAATATTACAGTGCAATACTTGTTAAGAAAATGGTGCATAATAGTGCGTAAGAAAACTGCAATTTACCTTTTTTGTGGAAAAAGCATAAAAAAAGCTTGATAAACTAACTGCCATGTGTTAAAATGTTCTTATCGAATCAAGCTGTTCTGCAGAGAGGGTTCAACAAAACGTCAAAAAACCGGAATGACAAAATTATGCAAAATCTATTTGCATATTTGAGCGGACGACAGGCGGAAGGAGCCGGATCGATACAAGAGCAGGGAGCAGGGAGCAGGGAGGGGGGAGACCATGAAAAAGGTAACGATTCAGGATGTCGCGCGCGCGCTGAATCTGTCGAGAAACACAGTGGCACGCGCGCTGAACAACAGCGAAACAGTGGCGTACGAGACGCGATACATGGTGATTGAAAAGGCATGCGAGATGGGATATCAGAAGGTCTCTCCTGCGGCGCTGAACGAGTTTAAGCGGATCGGAGCGCAGACGGAGGGAAGCACAATTATCGTGCTTGCCCGGCGGGAAATTTCCGTATTCTGGAACAGCATTATCATGGGAATCTCCGACGCAGCCAATCAGAACGGCTGCAGGCTGCGTTTTGATTTTATCAGCGCGGAGGATGAGCGGAGACTGACGCTGCCCGCGGATTTTCAGGAGGGTGTGGACGGAGTGCTGCTCATCAGCGTTTTTTCGGATCGGTATCTGGCGGAAATCCTGAAGCTGGGTCTGCCGGTGGTAGGCCTTGACTGTCCGGTAAACGCGGACTGGGGAAAGGGGCTGGATGTCGTAATCTCCGAGGGGAGGGAGAGCGTCCGCAGACTTGTGCAGAAACTGATCGACCAGGGGCTTCGGCGCATCGGCTTTATCGGGGACATCACCTACTGCCGGTCCATCAAGGATCGCTATCTCGGCTATCTTGCGGCGCTCAAGGACAACGGCATCGCGGAGGAAAAGGCGCTTATCGCCACGGAGCACACGGAATGGCGCTATTATATTGAGCAGGATGTGGAGCAGTATCTGGACGGTCTGGATCGTATGCCGGATGCGATTGTCTGTGCAAACGATGTGATTGCCATCCTGCTGGTTCGGGCGCTTCGAGCCAGGGGACTGTCGGTGCCGGAGGACGTCGCCGTCACAGGCTTTGACAACCAGGAGGAGCTGTCGCGGGTGGAGGCGTTTCTTACGACGGTACGTGTGGGAAACACAAGGCTGGGCAAGCGGCTTGCCTGTCAGCTGTTGTTCCGGCTGGAGCATCCGGAGCTGCCGAATGAGACGGTTACGGTGGATACAGAGCTGATTTTCCGGGAGTCCTCAAACCGGTTTCTTCCGCACAGCGATCAAAAGCAGATGGAGGAAATTGGGAAAAATGCTGAGTGAGAGGAATCGGGGGGCAATAAGTTAAGATGTTCTGTGCAAATTTCACAAAAAGGCTCTTGCCGAAAACGTATTAGTATGATATCATTGCAGATGATATCATTTTATTGCTTGTATAATTTGATGATAATTCCGCCGGTTTTAGGGCGAAAAATTGGGCCGGATGTATGATGCCGGGATAAATCGGAGCGGCGGAGCCGCATCGGGCCCGCCTGCGGTATTTTACAGGGGGAAATTCATGAAAAAGAAAAACGGTGCAATATGGATATCATCATTGCTTGCGGCCTGTCTGGCGGCTGGATGCGGGGAGAAGGCCGGAGCCGGCGATGCGGCACCGACGGCCGAGGTTCAGAGCGGAACAGAAAATGCAACGCCGTCCGCCCGTCCCGACGGAGTGACGCCGCCCGCCTCTTCCCAGAACGAAAAGGACGATGCAGCACAGGGAGAAGCTTTCGATCCGTCGCAGGAAGGCGAAACGGCAGGAGAACCCACCAGGATGCCGCCGGTCACGGCGCCGGACGTACGCTATGAAGCGGAAGACGGAAAGCTTTCCGGAGGCGCAAGGGTGGAGAAGGGAAAGAAAGGGTTCACCGGGAGCGGTTATGTCGGAGGCTTTGAGAACGAGGGGGATGGCTGTACCTTTGTGGTGGAGGTGGAACAGGAGGGCTTTTATGATCTCGAGTTTGTGACTGCCTCGCAGGGAGGACAGAAGGAGAACTACGTCACCCTGGACGGACAGATGCTCGGAACGGTAAGCTCCGTTTCGGCGGATTTCCAGACAACGGTGATGGAACGTACATATCTGACGGCGGGGCAGCATGAGATCGCCGTGTCAAAATACTGGGGGTGGATCTGTGTGGATGCAATGGTTCTCAGCGCCTCGGAGGAGCTTCCGGCGGACCTGTATCAGGTGGAGGCAAAGCTTGTCAATCCGGATGCGTCCGACAGTGCAAAGCGCCTGATGAAATATCTGACGGATATATATGGAAAGAAAATTCTTTCCGGGCAGTACTCCGACAAGGGAATGTACGGTCTGGAGCGGGCCGCGATCTGGCGGGCGACCGACGGGGAATATCCGGCGGTGCTCGGTCTGGATATGATCGAATATTCGCCGTCCAGAGCGGCGAACGGCAGCACCTCCAAAGCGGTGGAATACGCGATCGAGTACTGGGAGGCCGGCGGTATCGTGACTTTTGCCTGGCATTGGAACGTACCGGAGAAATATCTTACGGATATCTGGTGGAAGGGGTTCAATACGGAATCGGTTAATATTGACCTTGCAAAGATTATGAACGGCGAGGACGAGGAGGGTTACGAGCTTCTGCTCTCGGATATCGACGTGATTGCCGGGCAGCTCAAGCGCCTGCAGGAGGCGGATGTGCCGGTGCTGTGGCGGCCGCTGCACGAGGCGTCGGGCGGTTGGTTCTGGTGGGGGGCTGCCGGAGCCGACGCATACAAAAAGCTTTATGTGCTGCTTTACGACCGGCTGACAAATTACCACGGGCTGAACAATCTGATCTGGCTGTGGAACGGCCAGTCAGCGGACTGGTATCCGGGCGACGAATACGTCGACATCATCGGCGAGGATCTTTATCCCGGGGAGAGGGTATATACCTCCCAGGTTAAAAAGTTCCTGGAGGCAGCGGCGTATTCCGATGAGCGGAAAATGGTTGTGCTCTCGGAGAACGGCTGTCTGTTCGATCCGGATCTCGCCATAAGGGACGGCGCGATGTGGGGCTTTTTCGCCACCTGGGGCGGCGAGTTCGTACTGAAGGACGCCAGTCTCAATTTCCTTTCCGAGAAATATACGGAAGCGGAGATGGTAAAAAAGGTGTACGGACACGATGCCGTAATCAATCTTTCCGAGCTGCCGGATCTGAAAAATTATCCGCTCCCGTGACGGCTGTTTCGAGAGGGAGAACGCGGCGGCAGTAATGCACTGTATTTTGCAGGAACCGGCGGACAGCGGACGGCCTGCGTGTCTGCCCGGATCCGGCAGAAGGAAGAGCAGGCGGGCTGATTGGCGGCGGCAATTCTCATATTGCCGGTAAGTACGGTGGAATCCTGGGCAGGCATGCGGTTTTGCGGACGCCCTGCAGGAAAGGGGTAAGGCTTTGGGAGGCTTTTTTTCGACGGAGGGCCCGGTGTTTCAGCTTCTGGATCGCATAGGACATCTGGTTCTGCTGAATTTTATATGGCTGCTGTGCTGTCTGCCGGTCGTCACCATAATTCCGGCAACCACCGCATTTTATTACGCGACGGTCAAGTCGGTGCGCCGCGGCCGGGGATATCCGCTGCGGGAGTACTGGAATTCATTCCGCAGCAATCTGAAGCGTGGAATACCGCTTAATCTCGTGCTTCTGGCCCTGGGGCTGCTGCTCGTGTACAATCAGAAGGCGGCTGCCGCAGCCGGAACCGCCGAAGGAGCGGTGTTCTCGATGATATATCTTGTTCTGCTGTTTTTTTTCACCGGATTTCTGGTCTATATCTGTCCGGTGCTTTCGAGGTTTTCCATACGGATGCGCCGTCTGGCCGGCATGGCATCCGGCATGGTATTCAGGCATCTGCCTGTTACGATACTGCTTGTCGCCGGAACCGCAGGCTGCGGAATGCTGCTGCTCTCCGCGCTTCTGGTGACCGATCCGCAGCAGGGGGGAGCGGCGCCGACCGCTGCGCTGTTGCTTCTGCTGCCGGGCGGATGGTGCTATCTTTCAACGTTTCTTGTGGAGCCGGTACTGAAAAAGTACATGCCGCCGCAGCCGGAGGGGGACAGCTCATGGTACTACGAATAATAAAGAAGGGGAGGATGTTGGGTATGAAAACGCGAAAAAGACTCACCGCATTTTTATTGGCAGCGGCAGTTCTCATATCGCCGGCAGGTACCGCGGAAGCAAAGACGGATACGGCTCTGGACGCTTATGAGGATATCGTCGGAACGTATTCCATCGACGATGCCATGCTCGGCTATGAAGAGTATGTGTCGCAGTTTGAGAATGTGAGGCCGGCGGAGACCTATGTGATCGACGCTGCGGACTGCGTCCGCTATACCGACGGCACGACGGACGAAAACGGCAGCGAGACAGACAGCAGGCCGGAGATCTATCAGGATTACGAGGGGATGGAGGGCGCTTCCATCCGGACAGAGGAATCAGGGCTGGTAGAGTTCGAGGTCGATATAAAGACAGAGGGTTTTTACGATATTTCGCTGGATTACTTCCCGATCAAGGGAAACAGTGCGGATATTCAGCGGGCGTTTTTCATTGACGGGCAGCTTCTCTACAAGGAGCTGGCGCTTGTGGAGTTTCAGCGTGTATGGAAAAATACGGTTGACACTTACAAGACGGACGACGAAGGCATTCTCGTGAAGGAGTGGGGCAAGGACAATCAGGGGAACGATCTGAAGCCCTCGATGGAGGAAGCGCCGGAGTGGATGACAGGTTATCTGCACGACGCGGACGGATATATTACAAACCGGCTTTCGGTGCATTTTACGGCGGGAAAGCACACGATTACGATTGTTTCCCGGCGCGAGCCCGTGCTGCTGCGCAGGCTGACGCTGAGCAATTCCCCGGCCGTATCGGGCTATGCGGAGAAAAAAGCGGCCTGGGATGCGGCGGGAGCCTCCGATACGTCGGGACAGTATATCCGCATCGAGGCGGAGAATGCGACAAAGACGTCCTCGCAGATGCTCTATCCGGTGCAGGATCAGTCCTCCCCTGGCGTGTATCCGGCCAGTGCGAAGGAACTTCTGAACAATGCGATCGGCGGAAATTCCTGGAGACTGGTTAACCAGTGGCTTGAGTGGGAATTTGAAGTGCCGGAGAGCGGCTACTACAATATCGGTTTTCATGCCAGACAGAATTTTGTCAAGGGGCTCTATGTATCAAGAAAGATTATGATCGACGGAGAGGTTCCGTTCGAAGAGCTGAGCGATTACGGCTTTAAATATTCGCAGACCTGGCGTGTGGATACCCTCTCGGATGAGAACGGGGAGGCTTACCGGATCTATCTCGAGGCGGGCAGGCACACACTGCGGATGCAGACGGTGCTCGGCGAATTCTCCAATATTATCAGCCGTGTTTCTGACAGTACAAAGAAACTGAATGCCATCTACCGCAAGATTATCCGCATTACCGGCGTAACGCCGGACTCCTACCGCGACTATCAGATCGAAGCATCCCTTCCGGAAATCAAGGAGGAGATGAAGGTGGTGAGGGATCAGCTTGACGGCGTGTTAAAGGAGCTCCGCGCCGTTACGGGAAAGAGCAGCGACAAGGAAACCGCCCTGATAACAATGCGGGATCAGCTTGATGAGCTGATCAAGGACCCGGAGCGTTTCGTAAAAGTTATTTCCTCCTACAAGATCAATGTCCGGGCTCTCGGCACATGGGTGACTTCGGCGCTGGAGCAGCCTCTGCAGCTCGACACGATCTATATCTGCTCTCCGGGAGAGAAGATGAAGGCGGAGAACAATGGATTTTGGTCAAGAATTCTCTATGAATTAACCAGGCTTTACTATTCATTCATTGTTGACTACAACCAGATTGGCAATGTTGCGGCGAGCGATGCCCGCTCCATTACGCTGTGGGTCGGCTCGGGCCGCGACCAGGCGAACGTAATCAAAACGCTGATTGACAAAACCTTTACAAGCGAGAAGGGCATCAGCGTCAATGTGATGATCGTTGATATGGGGACGCTGCTGCAGGCTACGCTGGCCGGGCAGGGGCCTGATGTTGCAATACAGGTCGGAAATGATCTGCCGATGAATTACGGTCTGCGAAACGCGGTGGCGGATCTGAGCCAGTTTGACGATCTCGAGGAGGTTACGGGGCGGTTTTATCCGAGTGCGATGGCGCCGTACCAGTTCGGCGGCGCAACCTACGGCCTGCCGGAGACTCAGACCTTCCCGATGATGTTTTACCGCAGGGATATTTTAAAGGAGCTCGGGCTTGAGGTTCCGAAGACCTGGGATGAAGTAAAGGTCGTAATGACGGTTTTAAGCAAAAACCAGATGGAAATCGGCATGCTTCCGGGCGAGAACATTTTCGCGATGCTCCTGTATCAGAACGGCGGCTCCTATTATAACGAGGATGCATCCCGCTCAGCGCTCGATTCGGACGAGGCGATCAACGCGTTCAAGGACTATTGCGAGTTTTACACGGATTACAAGCTTGACAAGGCCACCGTGGTAGATGAGCGGTTCCGTCTCGGCGAGTGCCCGATCATTATTTCGGACTACACGCTGTACAACAATCTTCAGGTGTCAGCGCCGGATATCAAGGGTCTCTGGGGCATGGCTCCGGTGCCGGGCATAGTAATGGAGGACGGCACAATCAATAACGCCGTCGGCAGTACCGGTCAGGCCTGCGTTGTCATGAAATCCAGCAAGGATCTCGAGGCTTCCTGGGAATTCCTGAAATGGTGGACTTCGGCGGATACGCAGATTGCATACGGGCGTGAGATGGAGTCCCTGATGGGTTCCGCGGCGCGTATTGCCACTGCGAATATCGAGGCGTTCGAGGCGCTGCCTTGGCCGAATACGGAGCGCGAGGCGCTGATGGAGCAGTTCAGCAAGGTTGAGGGCATCCCTCAGGTGCCGGGCGGCTATTTCTCCTGGAGAAATGTCAACAATGCATTTTACAGTGTGACGACGGAGAGCGATTCCGTATCGCCCCGCGAGGAGCTGATGGATAAGGTGCTCCTGATCAACGCGGAGATTGATTATAAGCGGGAGGAATTCGGACTGCCGCTGTACAGGGAAAATGAGTAGAGGGGAGGAAGCTTCTGATGGCAAAAAATGCTGCGATAAATAAAGCTGCCGTGGACGGCGTGCCGGCGGCAGGCATCGACGCGAATCTCGAAAAGGCGAAAAAACAGGGGCGGCTCTGGTTCCGCATCAAAAGAAGTAAGACCTCCTATCTGATGATGGCTCCGTACCTGATCCTGTTCACCTTCTTCACGATTGCGCCGGTGCTCGTCTCGATGGGTCTGAGTTTTACCTACTTCAACATGCTGGAGGCGCCGGACTTTGTCGGCTGGAAAAACTATATCAAGCTCTTTCTGGACGATGATATTTTCATGATCGCCCTGAAAAATACACTTTTGTTTGCTGTGATCACCGGGCCCGTCAGCTACATTCTGTGCGTGCTGTTCGCGTGGATCATCAATGAATTCCGCGGGAAGATGAGGGCATTCCTCACCCTGATTTTCTACGCTCCGTCGATCTGCGGCCAGGCGTATCTGGTGTGGAATATCATCCTGAACCCGGGCAAGACCGGCTGGCTGAACGGCGTGCTGATCAAGTGGGGCTTTATCGACGAGCCGATCCTGTGGATGCAGACGGAAAAATACGTGCTTCCGGTTCTGGTTATCGTACAGCTGTGGCTGTCGCTCGGCACCGGCTTCCTGTCCTTTATCGCAGGTCTTCAGACCGTGGACAAATCGCTGTACGAGGCGGCCGCGATGGACGGCGTGAAAAACCGCTGGCAGGAGCTTTGGTATGTCACGCTGCCTTCCATGAAGCCGCAGCTGATGTTCGGCGCGGTTATGCAGATTACGCAGTCGTTCGCCGTGGCGGATATCTCGATACAGCTCGCCGGAAATCCGTCGGTCAACTATGCCGGAGCTACGGTTGTGACGCATCTGCTCGACTACGGTACGACCCGGTTTGAGATGGGCTATGCGTCGGCAATTGCGACGGTGCTGTTCCTGCTGATGGTGGGAACCAACAAGCTGGTACAGAAAATATTAGGAAGGGTGGGAGAGTAATTGGCAGACAAAGCGGAATACAAAAAACCGAAAAGGGTTAATTACAAAAAGCAAAAGCAGCTGAACCGCTCCAAGGCCGGAAACGGGTTACTATTCTTCCTGATGTTTATCTGCGGAATCTTTATGGCGCTGCCGCTTATAATGATCGTCAACAACGCCCTGAAACCGCTGGATGAAATATTTCAGTATCCCCCGAAGATTTTTGTAAAAAATCCGACGACAGAGAACTTCAGCGACCTGTTTATTCTGATGAACGATTCCTGGGTGCCGTTTTCGAGGTATATCCTCAACACGATCCTGATTACGGCCGGCGGCACCGTGGGGCACGTCATCGTGGCATCCTTCGCTGCGTACCCTCTGGCGAAGCATAATTTCCCGGGCAAGAAGATTATCTTCTCGCTGGTTGTGCTTTCCATGATGTTTTCCTACAATGTCACGCAGATTCCGAACTATATGATTGTAACCTGGCTCGGGATGAACAATACATACCTGGCCGTGATCCTGCCGCCGTGGCAGTACGGCATGGGCCTCTATCTGATGAAGCAGTTTATGGAGCAGATACCGAATTCTCTCCTGGAGTCCGCGAGACTGGACGGCGCTTCGGAGATTAAGACTTTCTGGACCATGGTAATGCCGAACGTAAAGCCGGCATGGCTGACGCTGGCAATCTTCCAGTTCCAGCAGATGTGGGCGCAGACCGGAAACCAGTTCCTCCGCAGCGAGGAGCTCAAGCCGCTGCAGTACGCGCTTCAGCAGATTACAGCGGGCGGCACGGCGAGAGCCGGTGCGGCGGCAGCCGTATCGTTTGTCATTGCAGCCATTCCGATTGCGTTTTTCCTGATCTGTCAGAGCAACGTTATCGAAACCATGACCACATCCGGCATGAAGGATTAAGGAGGGGAGAAGATGAAGAAAATGAATTTGTGGAAAAAGATAGTCATCACAGCCCTTTCTGTCTGCATGCTTGTCCCGTCCGTCCCGGCGGCGGCCGACAGCACGGTGCCTTACGACTCCTACAATTATGATTACTGGGAGGATATCAAGTTCACCCCTGCGCCGTACATTCCGGATCGCAGCGTATCCGGCACGACGCTCGGCGTCGGCACTCTTGTAAATCCGCAGGATCTCTGCGTTTCGCCGAACGGCAGCATCTACATAGCCGATACCGGAAACCATCGGATTTTGGAAGTGGACGCCTCGCTCTCAAAGACGGTGCGCGTGATAGACTCGTTTGACCGCGACGGAACACAGGAGAAATTCAATTCTCCTTACGGCGTATGCGTATCAAAGAACGGCCAGATCTATATCGCCGATTCGGAGAATCACCGGATTGTCGTGCTGGAAGAGTCAGATCTCTCCTTTGTCCGGATTATTGAAAATCCGACCTCCGACGTGCTGGAGGAAAATTTTGTCTTTACACCGCTCAAGGTGACGGTTGATTATGCGGATCGCGTATACAGCATTGCGAAGGGCATGTTCCAGGGGATTATGGTATTTGAGGGCGAGGGGGAATTTACCGGATTCTTCGGAACCATCGAGGTCAATATAACGACCTGGGAGAAGATCTGGAGAAAGCTTTCGACCAAGGCGCAGAGAAGCAAGCAGGTGCTCTTTATCCCGACCGAGTTCACCGGCATTGATATTGACGCGGACGGTTTTGTCTACGCCTCGAACATCGACCAGAACGGCATTCAGGCAGTGCGCCGGCTGAACCCGAAGGGCGAGGACGTCATCAAGAAGGGCGAGAACCTGAATGTCGGCGGTGATCTTCAGACGGTCAGCCTCTCAATGTCGGATTACGGCGGCGTATCCACGATTGTTGATGTCGTCTACCGGGGAAAGGGGATTTATTCATTGCTGGATTCCCGGCGCGGAAGAATTTTTACCTACGATCACGAGGGAAACCTCCTCTATATTTTCGGAGGGCTCGGCACGCAGGCCGGCACCTTTACAACTCCGGTGGCCATCGAGGCGGTCGGAGATAAAATCATCGTGCTGGACGCAAACCGCAGGGAACTGCTTGTGTTTAAGGAGACGCAGTACGGCGATCTTATCAACCGGGCCGTGGCGCTGCGCTACGACGACGACGAGACGCTGGCGGTCGATCTGTGGAAGCAGGTGCTGATGCTGGACGAGAACAATGAGCTCGCGAACGTCGGCATCGGAAAGGCATATCTGACGGCCGGCGACAACGAGTCGGCGATGAAATATCTCAAGCTCGGCATGAGCCGGAAGTATTATTCCGTCGCTTACCGCAGATACCGCAACGATTTTCTGAAGAAATACCTCGGCTTTATCCTGACCGGCATTGTGCTTCTGACGGCAGCGGTCGTGCTGGTGAACAGACATATCAAAAAGAAAAAAGGAGTCTACGAGGAAGAGGGAGGTGCGTTTGACGTATGAGAAAGTATTTTTCCAAGGCAAAGGTTCAGTATCTGTTTTATACGCTGACGCATCCGATGGACGGCTTCTATGAGATACGCCACAGGGGACGCGGGAGCGTGCCGCTCGCGGTGCTTTCCGTCATCCTGTTCAGCTTCGTTTTCTCGATGAACAAGATGCTGGCGAGCTTTATCGTCAATGATACCGATCCGCGGACGGTCGACAGCCTCAACAACCTGAGCGGCGTGCTGCTGCTGTATCTGCTGTTCTGCGTGGGCAACTGGTCCATCACCTGCCTGATGAACGGCGAGGGAAGGCTGAAGGATATCGCGACCACTCTGGGCTATTCTCTGGTGCCGATGACGGCGAGCTATGTAATCGCAACCATCGTATCGCAGGTGCTGGCGCAGAATGAGGAGGGCTTCTACAGCATTATCATTACGCTCGGAACCATGTGGACGGTGCTGCTGGCGCTGGCGGGCATTATGATTATCCATAATTACAGTCTCGGAAAGACTCTGCTGACGATTATTCTGACGGTTGTCGCAATGCTGATTATCGTGTTTATCGTTATGATGCTTTCCGATCTCGTAAATCAGGTATACAACTTTATTTACAGCATTTACACGGAATTGCTGTTTCGCAGTTAGGAGGGTACGGCATGAAAAAAATGAGTATTATCAAAAAGATTATTCTCGCTGCCGTGTCCGCTGTGGCAGTTATTGCACTGATCTATTTCGCCTACACGACCATCCATTACCGTATGTTCCGCGACTACCAGGACTATCTGAGCGATAATGAACCCTATGAGGAAGGCGCACCGTTCCAGCCGCTGGCCGGGGACGGCAGGATAAAAGGAATGGAGCTTGCCGCGCAGAACGGGCAGCTGGAGCTGTATATCAACAAAGCCACTGCCGAATTCGCCGTTTATGACCGGCGCACCGACGCGGTGGTGTATTCCAATCCGGAAGATGCGGATCAGGACGCGCTTGCGAGCAAGACGAACAAAGCTTATCTGAAGTCCCAGCTGATCGTTGACTTTTACAATGCAAACCGGAAGAGCACCACTTACAATTCCTTTGAGTATTGTACTTCGCTCGGGCAGTTTGCGCTGGAAAGCATTCCGGACGGCGTGCGCGTGATCTATACGATCGGCGATATGAGCAGCAAGACGGGAATTGTCCCGATTTATATCACTTCGGAGCGTCTGGAAAGCTTCCTTGCGAACCTTTCGGAAAAGGATGCAAAGTATGTGCGGTTCCGCTTTACGGAGAAATCCGATATTGACGGCTTTCTGATGCTTCCGGAGAGCGTGCAGACGGCTCCGGCGCAGATGCGGAAGCTGAATGAACATATGGCGAATGCGGGCTATACGGAGGAGGAATGCCGGGCGGATATGGAAGCGGCCGGTGCGGTCGTCGAAGTGCCGACGAATTTCGTGATCCCGGTGGAGTACACGCTGCAGGAGGACGGTCTGCGTGTGCGCATTCCGGTGGAGCAGATTCAGGAGCACGGCGACGGAATGCTGTACCGCATCCAGCTGCTGCGGTTTTTCGGGGCTTCCGGCATGGATGAGGACGGCTATATTGTCGTGCCGAACGGTGCGGGCTCCATTATCAATTTCAACAACGGAAAGACGGATGCAGGCGAGTACAACCAGTTTATCTACGGCATCGATCCGGTGGCGGCTGAGTATCTGGTGCGCGAGAACACGGAGCAGGTGAGAATGCCGGTTTTCGGAATGTACTACCGCAACACCGGCACCGGCATGCTTGCCGTGATCGAGAAAAGCGAGAGCCATGCCGCAGTGACGGCGAGCATCTCGGGGAAAGCCAATTCCTACAATTATGTATATCCGACCTTCACCCTGCGCGGTTCCGATACGCTGGCCATGTTCGGCACCACCGGAAACGAGGCCGATATTCCGATTATCGAGAAGAATATCTACGGTTCGGATATTATTGTCCGCTACAGCATGATGACGAAGGAACATGACGGCTACTCCGGCATGGCAAGGTACTACAGAGAAAAGCTGGAGGCGGAGGGGAAGCTGAAAAGACTTGCACAGACATCCGATATCCCGTTCTATATGGATCTGATCGGCGGAGTGAAGAAGACGGCGTATTTTCTCGGCTCGCAGTATCTCGATGTATTCCCGATGACGGACTACGAGGAGGCGGAAAAGATTGTAGATGATCTGGCCGCCGGCGGCGTACACCGGCTGGTAGTCAATTATCAGGGATGGTTCAACGATGGCTATTACCACGACGCAGCAAGCAAGATCAAGCTGGTAAAGGAACTCGGGAGCAAAAAGGAGCTTGAGAAGCTGACGGATAAGATCGAGGCGGCCGGCGGAAGACTTTACGGCGACGTGGCGTTCCAGAAGCTTTCCTTTATCGCAGACAACTACGACTATACAAGGGAATCTTCAAGATATTACGGCGCGGGCTATACCGTTTCGTTCGGCCAGGTCAATCCGATTTCGCTGAAGCAGACATCGGGACTCGGCTACCGCGAGACCCTGTACAATATTATTTCGCCGAAATTCCTTGTGCGGTATGTCAGCAAATTTTCGGACAGGATTAACAAATACGATATTTCCGGCATTTCCCTGCGCGATCTGACCGATATGCTGGCCTCGGATAAGCGGCGGACGGAGGTGATCGTGCGCGACGAGGCGCTCGATATCGTCGAGGCAATGATTCAGAAGCTCGGCGGCACCGGCAAGGCGCTGATGGGAAGCGGCGGAAACGCCTACTCGTGGGCTTATATGAACGACCTGATCAACATCCCGACCTCGGGCAACGATTTCGCCATTATCGATCAGGATATCCCGTTCTATCAGATGGTGGTACACGGCTATATCGACTATTCCGGCAGCGCCATCAACCTGGATGATTCTTTTGACCGGGTGGACAGCGTCCTGACCATGATCGAGTACGGGGCCGCTCCTCATTTCACCTTTACCTGGGAGTCTTCAAGCGAGATGAAATACACGGGCTTGAACAGCATGTACAGCACAACGTACAAAAACCGCAGCGATGTCGACGGCAGCGGAACGCTCTATTCCTGGGATGAGCTGGCGAAGAGCGTTTACGCAGAGGTGAACGCGGTGCTGAGACAGGTGAGCTCGGCGGCAATGACCAGGCATGAGTTTCTTCCGTCCGGTGTTGCAAAAATAACCTACGACAACGGCGTGATCATCTATGTCAACCGTCAGAGCAGCGCGGCGGACGCGGACGGCGAGATGCTGGCGGCAAAAAGCTATCAGGTTAGGGGGGCAGGGAAATGAACGAAAATAAAAAAAGAAAAATGACCCTGGCGACAAAGCGCTCCATCGTCGGCCTGCTTTTCGTATCTCCGTGGCTGATCGGCTTTCTGGTCTTTTATGTGCGAAGCCTGATTATGTCCGTGCAGTTCAGCCTCAGCACCGTTTCCGTCAATACGGCGAGCGGCGGCTATCAGCTGGAATTCCTGGGGATCAAGAATTTTATCTACGCATTCACCGAGCATGCGAGCTTCTCGCAGACTCTCGTGACTTCGCTGCAGGATATTCTGATCGACGTTCCCCTGATTGTATTTTTCAGCTTGTTCATGGCGATGCTGCTGAACAAGAAATTTACGGGAAGAACGCTGATCCGCGCAATTTTCTTTCTGCCGGTCATTATGAATTCGGAGGCGATCACCTCCGCAATCGACGCGGTGCGCGAGCTGATGATGGGCGGGCTTTCGGCTACGTCCGGCGCGATGGCCGACGCGGCTGAAAGCGGCGTAAACATGGATTACTACATCAGCCTGTTCAAGGAGCTGGCGCTGCCGGATTCCCTGCTCGACTACATTGTCGGGGCAGTCAGCCGGATCAACGATATTATTTCCGCCTCGGGCGTACAGATCGTTATCTTTATCGCGGCGCTGCAGTCAATTCCGTCCTCCCTCTATGAAGTGGCGAAAATCGAGGGCGCAACGGGCTATGAGACCTTCTGGAAGGTTACCTTCCCTATGGTAATGCCGCATATTATCACAAACATCGTTTATACCGTGGTCGATTCGTTTGTCAACAGCGAGATCGTCGATATGGCCTACGAAACGGCGTTCCGCCAGCAGAACTGGGGACTTTCCGCGGCGATGAGTCTTATCACGACAACGATTGTGTGCCTGATACTTGGAATTGTGTGCGGCTTCATACAGAAGCGTACGTTCTACTATAACTAGGAAGGGAGGGAATAACATGCAGCTTGCAGAAAAATATAAGACAAAGCTTCAGAACTTAAGGGATGATAAGCAGTTTGCGAACGACAGGCGAAAGGCTGCCAGGGTATCCAAAAAGGTTATTCTCGGCCTTTTCAAGGCGGTGGTTCTGATCGGAATCAGCTACCTGATTTTGAGCCCGCTGATCGGTATGATAAGCAGTTCCTTTTTCTCAGATTCGGACCGTTACAATCCGATGGTTTACCTGTTTCCGGCGAATCCGACACTCGAGCGCTACACGATGTCGATCAAGGTGCTCAAGTATGGAAAAATGCTGCTCACCTCTCTGATTTACGATGTGTCGCTGATGGCGATTCAGCTGGTAATCTGTTCTCTGGTCGGATATGGTTTTGCGCGGTTTAATTTTCCATTCAAAAAGGTGCTGTTCGGCTGCGTGGTCATTATGATCGTGCTTCCGGTAAACACCATTATGGTTCCGCTGTACATGACCTTCCGCAACTTCGGTCCGCTGAACCTGCTTTCCACGCCGTGGCCGGTGGTTTTAATGACCCTGTTCGGCTGCGGTCTCCGCTCGGGGCTGTATATCTATATCTTCAACCAGTTTTTCCGCGGGCTTCCGAAGGAAATCGAGGAGGCGGCATTTGTGGACGGCGCGGGAATGTTCTATACCTATTCGCGCATTATGCTTGTCAATGCCATGCCGTCGGTTATTACCGTGTCGATTTTTTCGCTTGTATGGCAGTACAATGATACTTTCTACGCGAGAATGTTTACGATGAACGCGGATATGCTGATCAGCATGAAAATATCATCGTTCACAAACACGATATCCAATTCCTTTAAGATCATTGACCCTTCGATTTTAAAGCTTTACACCTACGCGGGTGTTATTCTGATGATTCTGCCGGTCATGCTGATCTATGTGCTTCTGCAGAAGAGATTTATCGAGGGCGTGGAGCGGAGCGGTATTGTCGGATAAACGGCAGTAATTCTGTTATCGCAGAAATGCTGTAATGGAAATAGCATATATTTCACAAGATTAAGGAGGAAAGGTATGTTTAAGAAAAAAGTTTTGTTGTCCTTCGGTCTGATCCTCGCGCTTGCGGCGGCAGGCTGCGGGGAGAAGGCAGGGGAGAAGACCACTCCGACGCCGGAGCCGACAAAGCAGGCGGAGCCGACCAAGGACACCGACCCGACGCCGGAACCGACCAAAGAGGCCGACCCGACGCCGGAGCCGACCAAGGCGCCGGAACCAACGCCGCTTCCGTCTTACCAGGCAGGCCACGTAGTGGATTTTGAGGACGGGAATTTCGGCTTTGTCGATGTGAAATCGACGCCGAACAGCACCGAGGTGGAACTCTCGGTTGTCGATTACAACGGTTCCAAAGCGCTGCAGGCAGTTCCTGCGGATGGCAAGGTGCCGTATGTTGCAATTGACATTTCCAGCCTTGCCGGAGATGCGATTGAAAGCGTGCGCTCAATCGAATTGGACATGGGAATCTTAAATGATTCCGGAAGCTTTTATTCGGCGTCCGGCTACTGCTACTACTATATCGGCGAGGAGAATACCGAGAAGAACGCGCCGTGGTCCGTATATCTGGAGAATAAAAATCCGAAGAGGGCCGTGGTCAATCTTGCTGATGACGAGAGCTTCAAGCTCGGCGCCAAGAACATCATTATCCTGACGAAGGAGACCGACAACGCTCAGCTGAAGGCCGGCTCACCTTGTACGATGTATATTGACAACATTGTGCTGAAGGATGCGGACGGCAAGGAGCTTGCTCTGAACACTGCAGCAGAGTTTGACGCGCCGGACGGTTTCGGCGAAAAGGACTGGAGCAATCTTACTCCGGTCAAGAATGAGGTTGTGCTGGCCGGCATGGAGGAGACAACGAACAGCAGCTGGTGGCCGACGAGCGGTATTACGACCGATCCGGCGCAGGCGGATGCACACTATGTGGACCCGGAGACCTTCGGACCGGGCCAGATTATGACCATCTATCTCAGCTTTGACCTGTCGAAGGTAACGGAGGAATGGCAGAGGAAGGTGCAGCTGATCGGTCAGTCCTGGACCGTGGAGAATTCCGAGGTTCCGCAGCCGGGCTGGGAGGCGCTTGTGGAGAAGGATATTGCGGAGGTGAGCGTCGGATCGGATTCCAACGGCCCGACCTGGTCGTTCAAGATCTACAATCTTCCGATGAACAATTCCTACACGATTGCACAGATCAGTTACGATACCGTTGCATCCTATCTCGGCGAGGACTGGTTCAAGTATGTGAAGTTCCTTGGCGTAGGAGATTACGGCTTTGATCTTACGGTTTCGGCCGTGACGGTCGGTGAAGAGAAAAAGGTGCTTCCGGCGACTCAGAACGACGTTGAGATTGAGGGCTTTGCTGCCAAGGCGGCCGGCTGGGCGCAGGCAGGCGTGAAGACCGTGAATGCGGGCGGCACATTTGACGTCAGCCTGTTAAAGCCGGGCTGTGTTGTCACCATCAATTACAAGTCTCAGGGAAGCATGTGGCTTGTGGCTAATCCGCTCCCTGACACAGACGCTCCGTACGGCTGGAAGAGAGTCGCGTATGACGAAGCAGCCGGCAAGGCGCTCGGTAAGTTCAATGACGACAACACCCAGGTTCAGATTACCTACGAGCAGATTGTAGAGGCACTCGGTACGGAGGATTTCTCCACGCTCCAGGATCTGCAGTGCGAATCCAATGAGGAGTGGGAGGTCTACAGCGTGACGATCGGCGAGTATGCGCCGGAGCCGTACAAGTACAAGGACGAGGTAATGATCGACGGTACTGCGGTAAAAGAGAGCGGCTGGGCGCAGGCAGGCGTAAACCGCGTGGCGGACGGCGGCACGTTTGATTATACGCAGCTTGCACCGGGCAAGGTGATCAACATCCACTACAAGGACAACGGCGCGAACTATTGGCTTGTCGTAAATGCCGGCGCAGATGCTCCGTACGGCTGGAAGCGGATCGGCGTGGATGAGGGCAACGGCTATGTTAATACCTGTCGTGTGGACAGAACAAACTGCATCGTGCAGATTACCTACGAGGAGCTTGTCGCTGCGCTCGGCTCCGACGATCTCTCGTGGATCACCCAGCTTCAGGCAGAGTCCTCTGAGGCGTGGGAGATTTACGGCATCGGTATCGCAACGCTTGTCGAGTAAGATTTAACCGGAGGCTTCGAACTGTATTTCCGGACATACCGCGGCCCGACTGCGGCATGTCCGGGGCTTAAAAAAATTTATGGAGGGAAAAGCATGTTGAAAAAGAAAATGAGAAGAGCTGCGTCGCTTGCCCTTGCGGGTACCATGGTGCTTTCGCTGGCAGCGTGCGGAGGAAAAGAAGAAGAGGAGAACAAGAATACGCCGGTTCCGACGCAGGCAACGCAGCCGGGCAGCGACGACAAGCAGCCGGACGGAGATAATGACCAGCAGGGCGATAATCCGGAAAACCCGGTTGCCGTAAATGCGGTGGAACCGCATCAGGGCTCCACGCCGAGAACGATCCGGATCGGTACCTGGTACGACCACTATTATGACAGTACGCATGACGATATTTATGACAATCCGGAGGTAACCAACCCGGAGACTTCTCTGATGCAGCTGGAAAATGTGCGCAGGATAGAGAAGAAATACAACATAAGAATCGAGTATGTCAATCTGACCTGGGACGGTATTATGGAGAGTATCAACACATCCATTCTGTCCGGTACTCCGGACTGCGATGTCTATGAGGTCGATCTCCAGTTCGGTATCCCGGCAGTGCTGAACGGCTACGCTGCCGCGCTGGAGGATATTGTTCCGAAGACGGATGATATCTTTACCGATCAGATCGTATTTAAATATCTTCAGACGCCGGGCAGCGACAAATCCTATCTGTTCACCGGCAATGCGCTTAACTGCGGCGCGTATCCGCTCGGATTCAACAAGACAATGCTCGATGAGGCGAACCTGGAAAATCCGCAGGATCTCTACGACAGAGGTGAGTGGACCTGGGAAAAGTTCCGCGAATACTGCCGGATTCTGACGAAGGATACCGACGGCGACAACAATATCGACCAGTGGGGCTACAGCGGCTGGTGGAGCACGATGCTTGACAACCTTCTGATGTCCAACGGCGCGCATATTGCGGGCGGCAAGACAGAGGAGCTGAGTTCTCCGGCAACGATTGAGGCGCTGGATTTCATGTACCAGCTCTATCAGGGCGACAAGACCGCGAAGCCTTGGAACGGCGATGACTGGGATATCAACACGAGCGTTTATACAACCGGAACGGTAGGCTTCTGGACGACAGCTACCTGGGTACAGAATAACTTTGGTCTTTCCTCCGACGTCGGCTTTGAGATCGGTATTGTTCCGTGGCCGATCGGACCGCACGGAAATCAGGAGACAAACAGCCAGATTGCCGTATCGGGCAACTGGATGATGATTCCGCTGGGCGTTGAGAGACCGGAGCTTGTATACGAGGTGCTGAAGGAGTACACCAACTGGTACAACGGCGATCTGGAGTACCGTGACGAAACAGAATGGCATGAAGATAAAGTGGAGACCGAGAGAAACTTCGAGTATATCAAGATGATGGGCCAGACGATGCCGTGGTTCGATTTCTGGGCAAAGATCAAAGAACTTGAGGCAGGTCAGCGCATGGTCGGCATGTACGTGGATCAGATTATGACTGCCGCTCAGGTTGCGGAGCAGTATAAGCAGATTGTGCAGGATTATCTTGATCTGTATCTGAACTGACCCGGTTGGCCGGATAAAATAGTATGAACGCCGCTCTGCGGCGGAAGAAATTATCCTTCGGGGGCTGCTGCAAAATACTGCGATTTGCAGCAGCCCCCTTTGCGGTGCCGGTTTTGTTAAAAAACAGTGAAAAGGGAATTTGATGCAGTAATGCAAAATGATGCATAAATGGTGCAAAATAATGCAAATTATCTCTTGATTTTTTTGAAAATATCGATTATAATGGGGTTATCAAAGAAAAAGCAAAATCTAAATGGTGCATTATAGTGCGAAATAAAATAGCATCAGTTACGGAAAACTGTGCAATGCATCCGGGAAAAGATTATAATTAAGGAAAGGGGATTACAGCAATGAGTGAAGTGAAAATGTTTACGGAGAATCTGCCGAATATTCCGTGGCAGGAGAAGCCGGAGGGATATGTGGGGCCGGTCTGGAGATACACCGAAAATCCGATCGTAAACCGCAATCCGATTCCGGGCGTGGCAAGGATTTTCAACAGTGCGGTCGTGCCTTATGAGGGAGCATTTATCGGGGTGTTCCGCGCGGAGCAGACAGACGGCGTACCGCATCTGTATCTCGGGCGAAGCCGGGATGCGATCCACTGGGAATTTGAGAAGGAAAAGATTCAGATGGTGAATGAGAAGGGGGAACCTTACATGCCGCGGTACGCTTACGATCCGCGCCTTGTAAAAGTGGAGGACGCCTACTACATTATCTGGTGCACTGATTTCTACGGCGCGGCGCTCGGCCTCGCAAAGACCACGGATTTCAAAACTTTTGTACGCCTCGACAATCCGTTTATTCCGTTCAACCGCAACGGCGTTCTGTTTCCGAGGAAAATCAACGGCAATTATGTGCTGCTTTCCCGGCCGAGCGATTCCGGCCATACGCCGTTCGGAGATATTTTTGTCAGCGAAAGCCCAGATCTGGTGTACTGGGGCAAGCATAAGCATGTGATGACCCGCGGCTACAATCAGTGGTGGCAGAGCCTGAAGATCGGCGGGGGCGCTGCTCCGATCGAGACAAGCGAGGGATGGCTTCTGTTCTATCACGGCGTAACGGGCACCTGCAACGGCTATGTGTACAGCATGGGAGCAGCCATTCTTGATATTGACAATCCTTCCGTTGTAAAATACCGTACGAAAGATTTTATTCTCACGCCGGAAGAGTGGTACGAGGAGCGCGGTTTTGTAGGGAACGTTGTATTCCCGTGCGCGGCTCTCACCGATGCGGAGAGCGGAAAAATTGCCATCTATTACGGCGCAGCGGACAGTTATGTCGGGCTTGCGTTCACAACCGTGGATGAGATCGTTACATACATTAAGGAGCACCACACGGACAACGGCGATGACGGAACCATCGGCATTATCTGATTTGGGCGGCGATAAGTAATCCGAAAAGCGTATGACGCCGCACCGTGTCGGAAGGAGGCTGTCGCAATACGGCAATTTATGGTGATATTTGGAAGAGCTGTCCGATAGCTCTGTCCGCATATTGCCCGGCTGCCGTATTCTGCTGCAGCCCCTTTTGGCGTTCAGAAATTTGGCGAATTTTTGGCCGCAGCCGTCAGAAAGAGGAAAGGAGTCCGCTATGGAGTGGAAGCAGGTCTGTGACAGAGGAATTATCAACGGAGGAAATTTGTATCGCTTCGGAAAGGTTTTTACGCGCGCGGAGAACGGCGAGAGGCTGAAAATCGGGTTTCTTGGCGGTTCCATAACACAGGGGGCGCTTGCAAAGACGCCGCAGGGGTGTTATGCATATCTTGTATATCGCTGGTGGCAGGAGCATTTTCCGGATGCACAATTTGAGTACATCAATGCCGGGATCGGTGCGACAAGCTCCCAGTTCGGTGCAGCGCGCGTGCAGAGCGATCTGCTGCGATATAAACCGGATGTTATCTTTTTGGAATTTTCTGTAAATGACGCCGACAGCGAATTTTTCCGGGAAACCTTTGAGGGAACCGTCCGCAGAATCCTGACGGCGGAGTCGAAGCCGGCGCTGTTTATGTTTAACAACGTGCATTACAATGACGGAAGCAGCGCGCAGCGGGTTCATAATGAGATCGGGAAGGCTTATGGACTGCCGATAATCTCGATAAGGGAGTCGATCTATGAGGAGCTTGCGGCCGGGCGCTTGCCGGTGCCGGATATTACACCGGATAATCTGCATCCGAACGACAGGGGGCACCGCATGGTTGCGGATGTGATCTGCAATCTGCTCGACCGCATCCGCACGGCCTGCAGCGGTACGGCGGCCTGTCAGAAATGCGGGAACAACGGTGCGGCGGATGAAGCAGCATCCGGAACCTGCAAAGGAGAGGATGCCGTAATCTGTGATCTGCTCACAGGGAACGGTTATTTCCCGCTGCTCGGCGGAAAGAGGGTTCCTTTTGAGCAGACGCCATACATCATGCCGGAGCAGCCGCTGACAGCAAACCGCTTTGAGCATTACAGACGGTATCAGAACTTGGATCTGCCCGGGGCAAAGATTCACGGTTTTACAGCGGATTACAGGCCGCAGGACGGTGTGGCCGACGTGTTTAAAAACGGCTGGTCGGCGATGGAGGAAGGCAGCAGCTTCGAAGCTGTCGTGGAAGCCTCCTGTATTTCCGTGCAGTTCCGGCGCACGGTCAGCAAACCTGCGCCGGTTGCCCGGGCGGTTGTGGATGGAAACGAGGAAAATGCGGTGGTGCTTGATGCAAATTTTGACCTGACCTGGGGCGATTTCTGCTGTCTGACAGATATTGCGGAGGGACTTCCTTACGGTGAGCACAGGCTTCGTATTACGATTGTGCAGAAGCCGGAACAGCCGGCAAACGACTTTTATCTGATTTCGATTCTGTGCGCTTAACCGGGCAGCGCCGGCGGCAGTTCCGGGTCCGGCATAAAACAAAAAATTGCTGCGAGGGCGGGCCGGTACAAAAACCCGGTCGGGGGATTGGCAGGGAGGAAACAGCGATGGATATGGGAAAACGCGCAGAGGAGCATCTGCGCACAAAAATCCTTCCGTTCTGGAAGGGGCTGAAGGACGAAGAGTTCGGCGGTTTTTACGGATATGTGGATTTTGACCGGAAGATTGACAGACAGGCAGTCAAGGGCTGTATTCTGAACAGCCGCATTCTCTGGTTTTTTTCTAACGCAGCAGTGGCGCTGCACGATGATTCTCTGCTGGCTTACGCGGATCATGCCTGGCGCTTTTTGACCGATCGCTGCATGGATCGGGAGAACGGCGGCGTTTACTGGTCGCTTAATTATGACGGCACGCCGGCAGATACAACAAAACATACCTACAACCAGGCGTTTGCCGTTTATGCGCTGGCTTCGTACTATGCAGCGTCCGGACGGACGGAGGCGCTTCAGCAGGCAAACGGGCTGCTCCGTCTGATCGAAGAAAAATGTACGGATGAGATCGGTTATCTTGAGGCATTCGACCGGCAGTTCCGGCCGGTCGAGAACGACAAGCTTTCGGAGAACGGGGTGGTTGCTGAGAAAACAATGAATACGCTGCTCCATGTGTTTGAGGCCTACACGGAAATGTGCCGCGTCTCGGACTGCCCGCGCGCGGCAAAGCGGCTGGAATTTATGATGAATACGATAGCCGAAAAGATTTACAACCCGCAGCTGCGGCGGCAGGAAGTCTTTTTTGACCGTGAGCTGAACAGCATACTGGATCTGCATTCCTACGGGCATGATATCGAGACGGCCTGGCTGGTGGATCGCGGGCTTGAGGTGCTCGGAAACGACGCCATGACTGCCAGGCTTTCCCCGATAACGAGAGCGCTGACTGCGCGTATCTATGAGCGTGCATATACCGGACATTCGCTGCTGAACGAATGTGAGCGGGGCGCGGACAATACCTCCCGGATCTGGTGGGTGCAGGCGGAGGCGGTGATCGGTTTTTACAACGGCTGGCAGAAAGAGCCGGAGCGCACGGAATATCTGGAAGCCGCTGAGGATATTTTCGGTTATATTATGGAGAAGCTGGTCGATCCGCGCGAGGGTTCCGAGTGGTACTGGGAGGTCGATGAAAACGGCGTGCCGGCAAGCAGAAAGCCGATTGTGGAGCCGTGGAAATGCCCGTATCACAACGGCAGAATGTGCATGGAGCTGATGAAGCGCTGTGCGGAGAAATGAAAGGGATAAGCCGAAGGGAGGCTGATTATGCACAAACAATATTATGTGGAAAAAGCAAAATATGAAAGAATTGTAGACCGCCAGAATAAGAAGACGGCGGATTACAACGGGATCTACGACCGCTATAAGTTCCCTGTGCTGACCAGGGAGCATATCCCGGTATTCTGGAGATATGACCTGGATGAGAAAACAAATCCGTATTTCATGGAGCGGCTCGGCGTGAACGCCGTTTTTAATTCCGGAGCGATCGAGCTTGACGGGAAATATTATCTTGTGGCCCGTGTGGAGGGGGCAGACCGCAAATCTTTCTTTGCGGTAGCAGAGAGCAGCAGCCCGGTATCCGGCTTCCGGTTCCGGGATTATCCGGTGAGACTGCCGGACACCTGCCCGGAGGAGACAAATGTCTACGACATGCGACTTACAAAGCATGAGGACGGCTATATCTACGGCATATTCTGCTCGGAGAGCAAGGATGCGAAAAATCCGGATCTGTCGGCGGCCGTAGCGGCTGCGGGCATTGTGCGCACGAAGGATCTGGAAAGCTGGGAGCGCCTGCCGAATCTGAAAACGCTCCGCTCCCCGCAGCAGAGAAATGTAGTACTGCACCCGGAGTTTGTAAACGGGAAATACGCGTTTTATACGCGGCCGATGGATGATTTTATTGATACCGGGTCCGGCGGCGGCATCGGCTTCGGCCTCTGCGGCGATATTGCGAATGCCGTGATTGACGAGGAGATTATCACAAGCCGCAGAAAATACCACACGATTACCGAAGCAAAAAACGGGGCGGGAGCTGTTCCGATCCGCACTGACCGCGGCTGGATACATATTGCGCACGGCGTGCGCAACACAGCGGCGGGCCTGCGCTATGTGATTTATGCATTTGCAACCGATCTGCAGGAGCCGTGGAAGGTAATTGCGGAGCCGTCCGGCCTGCTGATCGGGCCGCGCGGGGACGAGCGCGTCGGGGATGTGTCCAATGTCGTATTTACAAACGGCGCGATTGCGCGCAGAAACGGCGATGTGTATATTTATTATGCCTCCTCCGATACAAGGCTGCATGTTGCCTACACCACAAAGGAGCGTCTGACAGACTATGTTTTCAACACGCCGCAGGACCCTCTGCGCTCGGTGGACTGCGTGGAACAGCGCTGCGGGATGATTCGGAAGAATCTTGAGATCCTTAAGCAGGAGAAGTAATCGCGGATTGGAATACAGGGATTTCTGTCTGTTCAGGCCACGGACATAGATGCGTCCATGCGGACAAGCCACATGATGCTTAAGGAAAACTTTTTGTTTCCAAATAAGTTGGAATATGGTATAATATCCGCAAGGCATTATACACGCGCCGGTTCGCCGTCCAACCGGGGGAGGACATCTTCCGTGGCGGACCGTGTGCCTCTTCCGAAGGGATCAAATCGGAATAACGTGGTATAATGACGGTGACCGGCAGCAGGCAGGACGGGATATTCGGGCATTATTTCCGTGCGCGCAATGCCGAAAATCTGAGAAAGGAAGTAAAACGATGGGCTACTTGGAGAAATATCAGGAATGGTGCAGCAACCCGTACTTTGACGACGCGACGAGAGCAGAGCTCAAGGCGCTGGAGGGGAACAACGCGGAGATCGAGGATCGCTTCTACCGCGATCTGGAGTTCGGCACGGGCGGTCTGCGCGGCGTGATCGGTGCGGGCACAAACCGCATGAACCTCTATACCGTGCGCAAGGCGACGCAGGGGCTTGCCAATTTTATTATCAGAGAGGGCGGCCAGGACAAGGGCATTGCAATCGCCTACGACTCGCGCCGCATGTCCATTGAGTTTTCGGAGGAGGTAGCGCTCTGCATGTGCGCGAACGGCATCAAAGCGTACCGTTTCGAGTCGCTCCGCCCGACCCCGATGCTTTCCTACGCGCTCCGGGAGCTCGGCTGCATCGCCGGTGTTGTCATTACGGCGAGCCACAACCCGGCAGAGTACAACGGCTACAAGGTATACTGGGAGGACGGCGCCCAGATTACCTACCCGAAGGACGAGCAGATTATCACCGGGGTGAATAATGTCACCGATTTCAACAACGTAAAGACAATGAGCCGCGCAGAGGCTGAGGCGAAGGGACTTTATCACGAGATCGGCAGGGAAATAGACGACAAATACACCGAGACGCTTAAAAAGCTTGTTATCCACCCGGATATCGTAAAGGAAATGGGGAAGGATCTCGGCATTGTCTACACGCCGCTGCACGGCACGGGCAATCTTCCGGTGCGCCGCGTCCTGGCGGAACTCGGTTTTGAGAAAGTTTACGTGGTTGAGGAGCAGGAAAAGCCGGACGGCAATTTCCCGACCGTGCCGTATCCGAACCCGGAGGATGCGAAGGCGTTCGCGCTCGCGCTTAAGCTGGCGAAAGAGAAAGATGCGGAGCTTGTGCTCGCAACCGACCCGGATGCGGATCGCCTCGGCGTTTACGCGAAGGATTCCAGAACCGGGGAGTATCACAGCTTTACCGGAAATATGTCCGGCATGCTCATCTGCGATTATCTTCTGAGCCAGAAGAAGGCGCTCGGCACAATCGCGGAGGACGGTGTGCTCGTCAAGACAATTGTTTCCACCAATATGGCGGACAAGGTAGCAGAGGAGTACGGCATCCGGCTGATCGAGGTGCTGACGGGCTTTAAGTATATCGGCGAGCAGATCAAGCTTTTCGAGCAGACCGGACACGGCACCTACGAATTCGGCTTTGAGGAGAGCTACGGCTGTCTGATCGGCACGCATGCGCGCGACAAGGATGCCGTAGTGGCGGTTATGATGCTCTGTGAGGCTGCCGCATACTACAAGAAGCAGGGGCTTACGCTCTGGGATCAGATGCTCAATATCTATGAGAAATACGGCTACTTTAAGGAGAGCCTGCAGACCCTGACCTTAAAGGGCATCGAGGGAGCGGAGAAGATCAAGCAGATGATGGAGGATATCCGCAGCAACCCGCCGATGCAGCTCGGCGATTACAAGGTTGTTGCCTTCCGTGATTACAAAGCGGACACGGTAAAGAAGCTTGCGACCGGCGAGGTTACAAAGACGGGGCTTCCGAAGTCGAACGTGCTTTACTTTGAGCTTGACAACGACGGCTGGGTATGCGTCAGACCGTCCGGCACCGAACCGAAGATCAAGTTCTATATCGGCGTGAAGGGCGGAAGCTTTGAGGACGCCGAGGCGAAGAACAAAAAGCTGACGGACGCGCTGATGGAGCTGGCAAAATAGAGGAGCCTGCCGAAGAGCGGCCGAAAAGCCGGCATGGGCAGAAGAAACTGCAGCCGGCGGGGATTTGATACCGCAGAAGGGCAGCGTGCCGGTCTGCGGGAAAGAAAACAAAAATTAGAAATCGGGCGGCGGAGCGAGGGCTGAGACTTTCGCTCCGTGCGCCCGATTTTTTCACTGCCGGCAAAAGGGTTAGCTTCCGGCATAAGCAAAGTTTCCTTCCGAAACTTTGCGGAAATGAGGGGATATGAGAAAGAGTAGAAGAACACGATTGGGAATGCTGCTTGCTGCAGCGCTGGTTTTTTCGGCCTGCGGCGGCCGGGAAGACAGTACGTCAGAGACGGATTTATCCTCGGGGAACGAAATAACGCCCGGCACCGAACGCCCGGACAGCGGGGAGAACGGAAGCGGGGCGGAAGGAGCAGAAAGCGTCGGCGGAGGCGGAAGCACGGAAAATGGCAGTACATCCGGCAGCATCTCGGAGCCGTTTTCTCTTCCCGCCGCAATTTCCGAGCAGGCAAAACAGGAGTACGGTCAGGCTACGGATCAGGAAAGGCGCGCCGTCCGCTCGGAGGGAAATGTCAGAAGGCTGCAGAAGGTATTCGGGAGGATGGCGGAAGGCGGGGAGGTCACAGTAGCCTATCTCGGCGGTTCGATCACGGAGGGTTATCTTGTCAATTCAAAGCAGAATTATGCCTATAAAACAACGGACTGGCTGAAGGAACTGTTCGCAAACGATAATATCCGCCGGGTAAACGCGGGGCTCTCCGGCACCTCCTCAACGATCGGACTGCTGCGCGTGCAGAAGGACGTGCTGGACGAAAAACCGGATCTGGTGTTTATTGAATTTGCAGTTAATGACGCAAACGATATAACAAGCAAACTGATGTATGAGAGTCTGGTGAACCGAATTGTAAATTCCGAGACGGCTCCTGCGGTCGTGCTTATTTTTACAGTGCTGGAAAACGGCTACACCTGCGAGGAGCATCAGGCGAAGGTCGGGGAGGCTTACGGGCTTCCGATGATTTCGGTAAACGCAGCGCTTTCACCGGAAATGGAATCCGGCGCGCTTGTCTGGTCGGATTACGCGCAGGACGAGGCGCATCCGAATAATCAGGGACATACCATGATTTCGAATTATATCCGCTGCCTCTTCACCGGCATAATGACAAAGCAGACGCTGGATTCGGAGCGGGATTATTCGGCATGCAGGGAATACGGCGCGCCTTATGCGGGGATGAATTTTTACAACAGTGAAAATCTGTATATCCCGGATACGGGCGGATTTATTGAGGCGAACTCCAATATTTCCCATTTCCCGCACGACTGGCTCTGGGGCCAGAAGGCGGGCAGTTCGCTGAAATTTACGATGACAGGAAAAAATCTTTTTCTGCTCTACAAGGAGGCAGACAGTATGAATATGGGAGCGCTGGAGGTCTATGTGGACGGAAAGCGCAGGATGACGGTGAATGCCAATGCGGCGGATGGCTGGAATAATCCGGAGGTCTGTCTGCTGCTGGACGGTCCGGAAGAACAGGAGCATGAGATCGAGCTGGTGATGGCGGAGGATTCGCAGGAAAAAGATTTCCATATTCTGGGATTCGGTACGACCGGAGAAATCCGTTCCGCTGAGCGCGTAAACGAGGAGGATATTCCGTACCTGGAGCGTGCCGTGGTGAACACGGGAAATACGTACGCACTGCAGGAGCTGATGAAGCGCGCCGAGGCGGGGGAAGAGCTGACAATCGGCTTTATCGGCGGTTCCATCACGCAGGGAGCCGGCGCTTCGAATGCGGATAAATGCTATGCCAGGCTTGTATTTGACTGGTGGAGCCGGACCTATCCGCAGGCTTCTTTCCGCTATGTCAACGCCGGCATCGGTGCGACCACTTCTCAGTTTGCCTGCGCGCGGGTAAAGGACGATCTGCTCTCGCAGGAACCGGATTTCGTGATTGTGGAATTTTCGGTCAATGACTCTGCGGGCGGTTTATATGCGGAAACCTACGAAAGTCTGCTCAATCTGCTGCTGCGCTCCGAGGCGGCTCCGGCGGTTATGGTGCTCAACATGGTGCAGTACGATAACGGGATCAACGCGCAGGCGATCCACAATGAAGCTGCAAGGCGCTACGGGCTGCCGATTGTCAGCATGAAGGACAGCATTTACAGCGAGATCCGGTTCGGCAGGCTGACAGCGGCGGAACTGTCCGAAGATATGCTGCATCCGAACGACCGGGGGCACGCTTACGGCGCGGAGATTGTGACCGCATTTCTGCAGAAGGTGAAGGACGGCGTTTATCACAGCGATGCGCCCGCCGGGCTGCCGTCGCTGCCGGACGGACTGATCAGCCTGACTTCGGTTCGTCTGGACAGCAGAAATGCAGATCCGGTGCTGAACGGTTTTACCAAGGATACGGCAGTTCAGAATGGTGTGGCGGACACATTTAAAAACGGTTATACAGCGAGGGAAGAGGGGGCCTCCATCCGGTTTGAAAACGTCTTCGGAAGCCGAATTGCGCTCCAGTACCGCAAAACAAACAGCCTCGGTGCACCGTTTGCCGTAGCTGTGATTGACGGAAACGAAGCGGAAGCAGTCAAACTGGACGGCAATTTCCCAGACGGCTGGGGAAACTGGCTGTACCTGCACAGCATTGCGGACGGGCTCGACCCATCCGTGCCGCACACCGTGGAGATACGCATTACGCAGGGGGCGGCAAAGGATTTTTATCTGGTGTCGGTGATTGCGAGCGGGCAGAAAACGGCAGAGTAAAAGAGGAAGCGCTGTGAGGCGGAAACCGAATCGGCCGGAACGGCAGGAGGCGCGGACGGTTAGTGTCCGCCGCCGTCCTGCCAGATTTTTTCTCCGAAGCTTTCCAGAAAGGCAGTGAGCTCATCGGCCATTTTTTCAGCCTCCGGCCTGCGGATATGGCCGGGTGTGCCGCATCCGTTGCTGGAATAGAGAAAATGCACTACCTTGGGATCCGCGATTTCCTTTACCGCCTCCTCAATGGCGTCGTCCCAGGCGGCGTCATGGCAGAGGATCGTGGTGGACAGCACAAACAGCGCGTCCGGATATTTTGCGCGAAGCTTCTTTACGAAGGCTTTGTAGTGCGATTTCCAGTGCGCGCTCTTTCCGGCGTCCTTTCCCATGTAATTTTCCGGGTTGGCATCGTTCTGGCCGAAGGCGATCAGGACGACATGCGGCGTATAGCGTGAGAAATCCCACGGCGTCACCGCTCCGAGATAGTCGCTGTAGCGAAGCTTGTCCCAGATACTTTCCATGCCCACGTAATCCGGGCCGTGGAAGTAGCCGGTGCCGTCCAGAAGCGCGGCGCCCCCCTGAGCGATATCGTGAAGCTCTGCGTTCAGCCGGCGCGCGGTGATAAATGCGTAGGAATGCCAGGCGTTAGAGTAAATGCCGTCATGGTTCTCCGGATCCGGTCTTCCGACATAGTCGAGCGCTTCGCTCACCTCGCCGGCGCTCACGGAATCGCCGTAGCATTCCATGCGGCGGGCCGGGCGGGCCGGAGGGGGCAGCAGTGCGGCTCCTTCCTCTATGTACAGGCCGAGGAAATCAAAATAATGGGAGGCATCCTGGCATTTATACAGAATAATTTCATGCTCTGCATCCGCCAGTCCCTTTGCAGCGGCAAGAACAAGCTCCGTCCCGTGCCGCTCGATTTCTATTTTTTCCTGCACCCTGCCGTCGATGACAACGCCGAGGTAATTGCGGTAGCAGCAGTGATGATTCATCAGCTTGACGGAGAAGGCCGTGCCGCGGAAGCGGAAGGCTGCGGAACTGCCCGCATAGATAAAGCACGGGCGCGTTTCGTCGGCAAAGTCGATTCTTCCCGTGTACTGAAAGGCTTTGTCGGCGGGAGAAATAAATCTGGTAAGCTCTTTTTTCATGGCAGGTAAAATCCTTTCGCTGAGATTCTTTTTTCCGGAACATCTTCTGCGGAATAAGCTTCCGGCGTGAGCCGGTTGCAGTCAATGTGCGGGCAGAGGTTCCGGCATCCTATTCCTGAAATCAGTATAGCCTCTGCAGGGAAGCACTGTCAAGCGTTTCCGCCGGGGTATACCATGTCCTGCTGATTTTTGCAATTTTCCCGAAAACAGCTTGAAAAAATATCCTGCCGGGGTTAAAATATAACTGGAAAATGCCGATAATGTCAGTAGAAGGAAGTCACCGGCACAGTTCGGCGGACGCGCATTACACGGAGGTAGGCGCATATTATAAACCAGCAGGGAGGTATAATTATGATTGGTGGAAATTATTTCAATTACAGCAGTCCTTTCTTCTCAAATTCGTCCATGGGCGGTACGAGCAGTCTGCTCAGCGATTACATGAGTCTGAAAAACGGCAGCTACAAAAAGCTTCTTCGCGCGTATTACGCAAAGCAGAACAGCGAGAGCGACAGCAGCACGAATAAGACCGGCAACAAGACCGCAAACAAGGAAGTATCCAAGGAACTCAAGGATATGCAGTCCGATTCCTCCGCACTGAAGACGGCGGCGGATGCGCTCACGAAGAAGAACTCCAATCTGTTCGAGCAGGTTACGAAGACGGTAAAAGACGAGAACGGCAAGGAAACCACGACAAAGGATTACGACTGGGATGCAATCACAAGTGCAGTAAAGTCCTTTACAACCGCTTACAACAACACGCTGGATTCTGCGGCGGATCAGGATAATGTTTTTGTTCTCCGCAAGGCGGCGATGATGACGAAAACCACGCAGGCAAACAAGAACATGCTCAGCCGCGTCGGCATCACGATCGGCAAGGACAACAAGCTCACGGTGGATGAGGAGAAGCTGAAGAAAGCGGATATCAGTGACCTGAAATCTCTGTTTTCCGGCAGCTACGGCTCCTACGCATCCAGCATCGGACAGAGAGCTTCCGACATCGAGAAGGTTACCGAGCAGATGATTAAAAATGCCGCCAAAGCCAATGCCAGTACATACACGCGTAATGGCAGCTACAGCTCGCTTGCAACCGGCGGAATTTACGACAGCTTTTTCTAAAAAATAGTGCGCGCCCGCATTGCCGGCCCGCAGAAATCGCCCGGGTTCCCAAAGCGGCAGATATGAAAACAACCAGCTGTTGAGACAGTATAGTCTCTACGGTTGGTTGTTTTTTTTCTGTTTTCATATTATGATAAATTCAGTATCCGGATATTGCTGATTAAAAAAGTGAATGATATGTTGGATGGAATGATGGAGGAAAATTATGGAGACGGAATTTGCAAAACGTCTGGCGATGCTTCGCCAGGAAAAGGGGCTGACCCAGCAGCGGCTGGCAGATAAGCTTGGGCTGACGGCGCAGGCGATATCCAAATACGAGACGGGCGGAAGCCTGCCGGAGATTGATACGCTGAAGGCGATTGCGACCGTACTCGGCTGTTCGACGGATTATCTTCTCGGACATGAGCTGATAAAGGAATCCCAGGTGGATATGCTGCTCCGCGAGCGCAGCGAGGAGATCGACCGTGCGCTGCACTGGGAGGCGCTGTACCTGAATGTCGGAAAAGGGAATGCCGGAATGGGGCCTCTGGTTGAGATGCTGATGGAAGAGAACAAGAATCATTATGACAGAATCCACCGGCTCCGGGTAAAGCTTGCGAGCGAATACGGCATTCTGATCCCTGTCATCCGGCTGAGAGATCAGGCGGGGCTGGCGGAGGACGAATATGAAATCGCATTGCATGGGAGAACGGTTCTCGGCCGCGGAGTCCTGAAATATCCGATGCAGTTCCATATCGGGGAAAAGGCGGCGGATGAAACACAGCTGGAAGGCGAAGAGCCGGTATGGCATAAGGCAGGAGTATGGTGTGCGGCCGGCACAAAGCAGAAAACCGGAGCCTCCCGGCCGGCAGAGGCAGGGCAGATGCCTGAAACCGGAGCGAAAGAGGGCGTGCAGGTACAAAACGGCACGGCGGCAGCGCAGGAAACGGCAGTGCCTTCCGGAGAGGACACGAAAATCTGTCAGCCGCTCACCTGCATGGATATTGTTGTTGCGCACCTGGAGAAGCTTATTCTGGAAAATTATGACAGGATTCTGAACAGGCAGCTTGTGTGGGAGCTGACGGAGAAGGCACGCAGCTGGTATCCGGCGTCGATCAGCGGCATCATCCCGGAAAAGGTAAGCCTTGCGAGACTGCAGCGGGCAGTCGCGGCACTGATCTGCGAGCGCATTCCGGTCAACCGCCTGGATATTATAATTGATTTCCTCGAGGAGCATCCGGAAAACAGCGGGGAGGATATCGGGAAGCTGAAGGAGCTGCTTCGCCTGTGAAAAATCCCGGGATGAACAAATAAGTTAAAGGGCATTCCATCGTTCACCGGATGGATGCCCTTTTTCGTAGTGTGCCCGGCGGCGCACGTTTCTAACCGGTGTAAGTCCGGAATCCGCCCGGTAGTGGGAAGGATATAGCCGAA
>ERZ808040.488-NODE-488-length-33697-cov-6.202380_pt1 | contig 33697 bp, 27 predicted proteins | sample MGYA00380191_ERZ808040 | MGnify/ENA primary metagenome ERZ808040 (study PRJEB31490, sample SAMN06133395) | mouse gut metagenome | isolation source: J6 | host: mice | place: China: Chengdu | collected 2015-05 ...
TCTTTCAATTTATTTTGTGTCGTGACTTAATAATATCAGAAAGGGTTCTTATTTTTCATTCAAAAAACAAAAAAGCCAAAGAACTTTTACAATCATAAAAGTTCTTTGGCTTTTCAAGTTAGAGGTGGGTTTTGTCCCAGCCTCTTCTTACAATAGTTATTTCTTTTGCATACCGAACCAATGACTTGGTTGTGGATCGATGTTATGGAATACATGTTTTAACTCTGTATATTCTTCTAATCCTTGAACACCTAACTCATGGCCAACACCTGATTGCTTATAACCGCCCCATGGTGCTTGTGCGAAGAAGATATTGAAGTCGTTAATCCAAACAGTTCCCATTCGGAATTGTGCAGCAACACGCTCTGCTTTCGCAATATCACTACTCCATACGCCACCTGACAATCCGTAAATTGAGTCATTCGCTAGATGAATTGCTTCTTCTTCTGTCGTGAATTTCTCAACCGTAATAACTGGACCGAATCCTTCCTTTTGTACAACATCCATATCTGTTGTACAGTTCGTTAACACCGTTGGTAAATAGAAGAATCCGTCTTGTAATTTAGCATCTGTTGGGCGACCGCCCCCTACAGCTAGTGTTGCGCCTTCTTTCACACCGGCATCAACATATTGTTCGACTTTCGCTAAATGCTCAGCTGAAATTAATGGACCCATTTCAGTGCCCTCTTCAAAACCGCTTCCAAGACGAATATTTTCAACACGTGTGACAAGTGCTTCAACAAACTCGTCATGAATACTTTCTTCTACAATTAATCTCGTTCCTGCTGAGCAAACTTGTCCAGCATGGTAGAAGACACCATCTAACGCTTGGTCTACTGCAGTATCAAATGCAGCATCTGCGAAAATAACGTTCGGGTTTTTTCCGCCTAATTCAAGCGCAGTCTTTTTCATATTCACACTTGCCGCTTGCATAATTTTACGACCTGTTTCTAACCCGCCTGTAAATGAAATTAAATCAACAGACATACTCTCGGATAATTCAGCACCTACTGAATGACCAGGTCCAAGCACTAAATTAACAACCCCTTTTGGCAGTCCAGCTTCTTCCATTAATTCAAACACTTTAATTGTTGTTAATGGTGTAATTTCACTTGGCTTCATCACAAGTGTATTCCCTGCAACAAGCGCTGGTGCTAACTTCCATGATGCTTGCAATAGTGGATAATTCCATGGTGTAATTTGACCACAAACCCCAATCGGTTCACGTACCATTTTACTAATTGTATTCGGAATTGGAGAGTCGATTATGACCCCTGCATCTTTTCCGGCAAGATCTGCGTAGTAATGGAAGACATCTGCAATCCCATCCATATCATCGCGACTCTCATCTACTGTTTTTCCAGTATCTAAAGATTCTAATCGTGCAAGTTCTTCTTTATCTCGTTCAATCAGTGTTGCAATTTTACGGACAACTTTTCCACGCACGACTGATGATGTACGTGGCCAATCCCCGTGATCAAATGCCTGACGAGCTGCTTGAATCGCTAGTTTTGCATCTTCACGATTGCCTTCTGTTACTTTTGCAATCACTTCTTGATTATATGGATTGATAATTTCTCGAACTGCTCCTGTCGTTGAAAGTACCCATTCTCCATTAATAAATTGTTTTAGTACATCCACAATAAACACTCCTTCGACTTTATCTATACGTTAATTTCATTAAATATAAATTTAATCTTTTGAATGTGTTTAGCGTATCATCTGAGAAAAACGTTGTCAATGTACCGAAAAATGCCCAAAGAGAATTTGACATTTATTCATGAAACGATTAGCATTAAGTTTGTAAAGAATAAATTTAACGAACTTAATAATATAAACGACGAGGTGAAAAGCATGACAAAATCGTTCGATGAACAAGCGAAACAACAAATCGATGCTGCCAAACATGAAATTATCTCATCAATCGCTGAAACAATGGATCTCTATGGTGTTACGCCTTCTGTAGGCACACTATACGCAACATTGTACTTAAATGATGAAATGAACTTAGATGAAATGCGTACAGAACTCAATATGAGTAAACCTAGCATGAGTACCGGTATTCGTAAACTTCATAACAACGGCATGGTCAAAAAAGTCCATCAAACAGAAACACGAAAACATGTCTACACTGCTGAAAAAGACTTTTTTAAATCTTTTATGTCGTATTACTGCCAAATGTGGCAACGTGAGGTCGACATGAATATGGCTGCCATTCATGAAGCAAAAGAACATCTTCAAGCTGTCATGGATGATGAAACCGTATCTGAAGAAGTGAAAAATGAAGCACAAGAATATTACACACTCATTGATCATTCACGTGTCTACTATAACTGGTTAGAAAAGCTAACACGAAGCGTGAAAACAGGTGAAATCTTTTCTTTCTTACCAAAAGACCCACTAGATGACGAATCTTAATAACAAAACGCATACAAACTCTCGTGCAGCATGATTGAGTAGGTGTGCGTTTTATTTTCATTGATCAACGAAATTATAATTTGAATGTGGAGGAACAATAAAATGAAGAAAATGTATGATTATATTGTTGTTGGCGGAGGGAGCGCAGGTGCGATTATTGCCAACCGATTAAGTGAAGATGCAAAAAACGAAGTACTCGTATTAGAAGCAGGACGTAGTGATTATCCTTGGGATCTACTCATCCAAATGCCCGCTGCGTTAATGTTCCCTGCTGGAAATCCATTTTATGATTGGCGTTATAAAACAGATCCCGAGCCACATATGGGAGGACGCCGCGTAAAACACGCTCGCGGGAAAGTCTTAGGTGGATCAAGCTCGATTAACGGTATGATTTATCAACGTGGAAACCCAATGGATTATGAACGTTGGGGTGCTGATGAAGGCATGGAAACTTGGAATTTTGCGCATTGTTTACCTTATTTTAAAAAAATGGAAAATGCTTTAGATTCGCCTCATGATGATATGCGTGGACATGACGGACCTATTACATTAACACGTGGTCCTGCGAAAAACCCATTATTTGAAGCGTTTTTCCAAGCAGGTGAACAAGCTGGTCATCCACGTACACCGGACGTAAATAGTTATCAGCAAGAAGGCTTTGGGCCATTTGACCGTCACATTTACAATGGACAACGCGTGTCTACTTCACATGCTTACTTGCGCCCAGCAAAACACCGTGAAAATTTGCATATTCAAACACGTGCATTCGTTGAAAAAGTGCTATTCGACGGTACGCGCGCAAAAGCTGTACAAGTAAGAATTGGGAAAAAACTTCATATTATTGAAGCAAATGAAATTATTTTATCCGGTGGCGCGTTTAATACACCACAATTGCTTCAATTATCAGGTATTGGTGAAGAAAAACATTTACGTTCACTTGGTATTACACCTGTTGTTCATTTGCCAGGAGTGGGTGAAAACTTACAAGATCACCTTGAAGTATATATTCAGTATGAATGTAAAGAGCCTGTATCAGAATTACCAAGTTTAAATAAGCTTAAAATGCCATTTATCGGCTTAGAATGGTTATTAAAACGAACAGGTCCCGCTTCAACAAGTCATTTCGAAGGCGGAGGATTTATTCGTTCAAACGAAGATGTTGATTATCCGAACTTAATGTATCATTTCTTGCCACTAGCCGTACGTTACGATGGGAAGAAAGCAGATGTTGATCATGGATTCCAAGTGCACGTCGGCCCGATGTATTCCGATGCAAGAGGTCATGTCAAAATTAAATCGACTGACCCACGAGAGCATCCAAGCATTCTATTCAATTATCTATCGACAGATCAAGACCGTCGTGAATGGGTTGAAGCAGTTCGCCGTACACGCGAAATTATGAAACAACCTGCTATGGAAAAGTTTAATGCAGGAGAAATCTCACCAGGACCTAAAGTACAGTCTGATCGTGAAATTTTAAACTGGGTTGCACGAGATGCAGAAACTGCATTGCACCCTTCTTGTACAGCTAAAATGGGACCAGCCACTGACCCAATGGCTGTTGTAGATCCTCATACGATGAAAGTACATGGTGTTGAAGGTTTACGTGTCGTTGACGCATCGGTTATGCCTTACGTGACAAACGGAAATATTCATGCACCAATTTTAATGTTAGCCGAAAAAGCAGCTGATCTCATCGCTGGTAAAGAGCCATTAGCACCAGAATATCGCGATTACTACCGTCACGAAAAAAACAACAAAGAAAACGTGACAGCATCGGTTGAATAATATACGCAAAAGTCGAGCAGCATCGTAAAGTTGCTCAACTTTTTTCGTGTTGAAAATAGGTGATAAAGTATATACTGTTTTATCCAACAAGCTTATACAATGCGTCATTTCTTCGTATATTGTGATTGCCTCCGATTTTTCATCATCTGTAATACAATTAACCTTTTTTCACTCAATATCAACACGCTCCTTCAGATGAATCGCCTAGCCAAATTCATGAAATATATAAACAAATCACTGTTTATTAAAAAGAGCGTCGAAGGAAATAGTAGACTTTAAGCAAAAAGCAGATTATTTAGCAATCCCTACTGAAATTGGCATGCATAATACACCTAAAAAAATCGATGACTGCATATTTCTGCAATCATCGATTTTTCATTTATTCATTTAATAGTTGGCAAAAAGCTTTTGTAATATATAGTAAGATTGTTTTAATCGTTCTTCAGAAAGCGGTTCATCCCAATTCTCCCAAGTATACCCTTTCAACTGTCCGACTGTTTGTTTTTTCATAGAAGGAAAAGCCTCCATTACTTCATCTTCACCGTTTAAAAACAAAGCACCAATGTAAATCTCTTCTACCTTTTTACTTGCTTCAATCCCCTCTTCATACAAGTCACCAATAAACTCTTTTTGACTTGGATCTTTTGCATGGATGAGTAACCAAGGGATTCGTAGCTCAATCATACCATCTTCATTCACATGATAATCTGCAAGCGAATCATAAGATTTCGACGCGGGATTGCCATTTCCTTCGATGAGTGTCCCAGTGTCATATGCACTAAATGGAAGTGTTTCGCCCTGTTGTGGTAAATAGAGCGACTTATTCAATGCATATTGTTCCGTTGTAAATATCCCACTATTCTTTTGTTGCTTTTTCACTTTTTCATCGAGCATTTTTAGTTCATATCCATATTGATATTTAAAGAAATCGTAATATTGGTCGACATAAAGGCTTGCGTCTCCCTTTTTTAATCGAATGATTTGTTCCAAACCGTTCGCAAAAGATAAACCTGGTAGATCTTCTATCGTTGTGTTTCCTTGATCTGGTACGACGTCTAAAAGAATGAGAGGATAGCCTTGTGCTTTTTCCTGAATATCTACTCGTACATAAAGATAACGTTCATCATGATCGACATATAATGCTTTCATCTTGCCCTCTTTGTTTTCATAAAGGGGATCATTTTCCCAATCCGTTTTATTTCCGTCTAATTTGATTTTCAAACGATCAAAGCTTAATAACCCAAATTGTTGCTCATTTGTTTGTGCATTCGACCAAAATGGTCTGCGATCTGGATTATCATAATCAACCGTATTCCATGTGCGCTTAAACCATTCATCTTGCCAAGTAAAGACGAGCCCACCAAGCATATCTTCTGCCATAATATCCTCGTATAATCGTTGGAGAATTTCACCTTGCTCTTGCTCAGAATGAAACCCTTGATTCCAGCCGAAAGGATTTTCATGCGTCAGTCCTCGAGATGCCGGAACACCGAACTCTGCAATTAATAATGGCAGTCGATGCGCTTTTTTCAAATCATGCAAATACCCGGCGTAACTATTTTTCTCTCCACGATGATCTTTAAATGCTAAATAATCTTGATCAAAATTAAAGAAATCTGGGTAGTAAGGATAAACATGATAAGATGCAAACTGACCAGGTTCTTTCATCTTTCCTTTCGTATAAATCACATTTGGATCGACACTCACTAAATCTTCGTCTTCATTTGGTTCGGCCGGATGATCTAAAATATCTGTCGTCACCCAATTCGTGAAACTCATCGGACGCATCCATTGATAATTGTCCATTTCATAAGCTGTCACATATTCCATTTGTTCTGCTAACCAATATTCAAATGCACGCGCATTTTTCGTTTCATAATACTCCCCTTTGAATTCTCCTAGTTCAGTGTAAGTTTCATTGGTATTCAATACCATATGTGGATACCATTCAATCCCAAGAATCCATCCGATAACATATTCAGAAACATCAGCACGATATGTACCAGAAGCATGACCTGGTCGTTCTTTCACAATTTTATTGCCATGTATTACATCAACAAGTGTTTTCATCTCCTGTTGAAAGTCATTTAAGTTTTCAGGCTCAAAAGCATCTAATGATTCTTCTAGTTTTTCTTCATTCATCCATGCACCATGAAATAAATATATTTTCTCTTCATGATGTTCATTATATCGTTTTAATGCGTTGTAAAAACCAGGTGGATGCAATGTATAGACACGTACAGTATTCGCATTCATTTCTCCAATTTGCTGGAACCAACGATAATATTCATCCTCGGTAATTGCTGCTTCTCCTGGAAATGCCCCTGGTTTCCCCATACCCATATTGACACCTTTAATGGTTATAGGTGTCCATTCGCCATCTTGTAAGATCTCAAACTGTTCTTTTGTCACTCGCGCATTGGTTTGAAGCGTTTCATCTTTTGAAGAGACCTGTTTCTCTTTGTTGTTCATTCCCGCAAACTCCTCTAGAATCTTTGCTGTCATCGGTACGTAAGCTGACCAATAAAAGCTTTCATCTGAAAACTTTTGAAGAAAACGATACACATTCGTTAATCCTTTCACATGATAAACATTCGGTGTTCTTTCAAGGTCATTATAATCTCCCGCAAAATAAACACTCATAGATTGGGGATGACGCCTTTCCACTACAGCTGCGAATGTTTCTGGAATTTCATGGTCTTTTAACAATTGTTTCCCTTTTGTCGTTAAGTTCCACTCATAATGAGCCAAAGTTTGCCCATCATTTGTAGGCGTCACAATATCAAACCAATAATTGTAACTTGGACTTTTTTTCAAGCCGAATTTCTGTTGACCTTCTTGTGTAAACACTAATTGAATATCACCATTTTTCACATGCTTTTCATCTTCCAGTACGATCACCTCACTCGTATGATCATTTACTAAAATAAAGCCGCCACCATTATACGCCCAGTCATTTTGAGCTGTTTTCACAATCCAGTTTGGAATTTCATCATTCTTTTCGGGGTTTAATTCATCAAAATAGCGACCTACCCAGCCCGACCAATCAATCCCTAAATAGTCTGTCACACGATCTTGCACTTTTTTTCCAGTAGGTGACGCAAATGTATTATATTCTGCAATGAGAAGACTTGGCTTCTCTTGATCTAAGCGCTTTAATATGGCATTCCATTCCTGTTCTTCTAGTCCACCATATACTTTTTCGGATAACTCCCCTTGCGCTGCGCGTTCTTCTGTTGCCAAATCTTCTTCATACACACCATACGTATCCGCTAAATAAATCACGTCATACGCATCATATTGTTCTGGTAATGCCTTAACTTGCCCTTCTCGATGAGGAGAAGGTGGTTGAAATCCATAATAATCTTTTTCATAATCATATTTTCCCGTTGCATCTTGCACATATTTTTTATGGTTTAATAACCATGTAATGCCTAAATGCTCACGATACGAATCGGTTGGGACTGTCTTATCAATAATTGCCACATTTAATGTCGTTTTTGGAGACATGAACCACCAAATGATGGGGGCAAACAATAACAACAACAATAGCGTAGCGACAATATAAAATCTTTTCATAACGGTTGGTTCACTCCCCTTTAAAAGCCTTCACGTTTCATATTTCCCCACTCTGTTCTCTTACCTAAAAACCGGAAAAACCCTTCCATTCTCCATAGTAGATTAAGCGGCCTATACCAAAATACTTCTGATAAAGCCAATACTAACAAGCGTAAAACATCTCGCATATTCGGATACTTTCGAATCGACCATGCATCTAACAAAACTGAAGCCATAGACAAAATGGCTCCATAAATGATAAACAATAACACTAAAATAATCGCTACTTCATAATAAATTTGTCCCATAAAAAACGCCACAACTATATACAAATAGCCACCTAATTCAATAATAGGTCCAATACATTCTACAATCCAAAAATACGGAAAAGAAATCAGACCAATCGAGCCATATTTCGGATTAAATGTCATTTTTTTATGTGTCCACAAACTATCAATTAACCCTTGTTGCCACCTTCTTCGCTGATTTCTCAGCATAGGAAAAGTTTGTGGGGCTTCTGTCCAACAAACCGGTTCAGCAACAAATTCGATCCTTTTCTTCAATTTCTCCTCTTTAATCATGCGATGGAGCTTTACAACAAGTTCCATATCTTCTCCAATTGTATCTTTCGTATAGCCTCCGACTTCAATTACCCATTTTTTTGAGAATACACTAAACGCTCCTGAAATGATGAGCACTAAATTAAATCGACTTAGCGCAATTCGTCCCATCATAAAGGCACGTAAATATTCAACGATTTGCATTGTCACAAGGTAATTTCTCGATAAATTTGATTGAAATACCGATCCTAATCGGACATCAAACCCGTTTGCAATTTGAATATTTCCACCTGCAGCAATCACTTCTTCATTCGATAAAATAATTGGTTGCATGACACGTAATAATGATCGCTCTTCTAATATTGAATCGCCATCGATTGAACAGAAGTAAGGATAGCGCGATAAATTAATCCCCGCATTCAATGCATCTGCCTTCCCACCATTTTCTTTATCGATTAACTTCAAATATGGATAAATTTCTGACTGATACACTGCTCGAATTGGTTCAGACGCGAGTTGTTGCCGAATGACTTTTTGAATCGGCTTCATTTGAAAGCTTTCAATCACTTTATTTAATGTCCCATCCGTTGAGCCATCATTGACAACAATAATTTCTACTTCAGGATAACGGAGGCTAAGCAGTGAATGTATATTGTTTATAATCCCGACCTCTTCGTTATATGCAGGGACAATAATCGATACAGGTTTTGAATAAATCGCATCTACATACTCTTCTTCAATATCTTGTGTATTCAACCCATGGCGTTTACGCAACTGAATAAAAGCAAAAAATAGCATTGCACTGTACACCAAAATCACAATGATCATATAAATAATAATGAGACTTCCAAAAAACCACATGAAACCGTCTACAACTGATTGCCATGTCATCTATTATCACCTTCTTTTAAAAACGCCTTGGCCATATCTACAGCAAATGGATCCTGTTCAGTCTCTACAATTTCTTCCAATAGTTGGGCACCATTTTTATAATTGCGCATGACCGTTCCCGCTTGCAATCGAACCCACCATGCTTCATCTCGCATTCTTTTTCGTAAATGCGGATAAGCTTCTTCAACAGGTATATATGCAAGCAACTTCACAAACATTAACCGCTCTTCCCATGCATCTGCTTCACTAAATTGTGTGTACGATTGAATATCCGTTACCACGCCAATTTCATAAATCGCTTTTAATGCACGTATTCGCATTTCATCATCATTAGAAGAAATGAACGTATTTAAATACGACAAATACGCTCTCTCACGACGTATGCCAACTAAATCAACTACACAATATTGACAAGTTAACGGAAGCGTATCGATTTCTTTTAATAACGCTTCGAAAACATCTTCTGATACATCCATGAAAATACGTTTATACGCATATTCTGAAAAAATATGCGTCGTTTTACGCAGTGCACAAATGAATTCTTCTTCTTTTAAATTTGCAATGATTTTTAGTTGCTGAAACTGTTCTTCGGTAGATAATTTCTCTTGATTCATTTGATGACAGTCGTCGACAAGACGATCGATTTGAAAATCAACGATTCTTTCCATCGCATTCATCCGTCTACTCCAACGTCTGCTATTCAACTCTCCTTTATAATGCGTATATAAATATTCATTTGAAAACTGGCTGATTTTTTCTACGATAGAAGAAGTTTTCAAATTATGTAAATACACTAAGAAAATTTGTTCTATTCCTTCAATCTCATATCGATTTTTAGGAATCAATATCGTCGGAATACCTGTCCCTTCTCTAAAGTAATCAAACCAAATAAGCTGTTTTTCTTGGATGTACGCTTCTTTTATACGTCGTCCTTTAACATCATCCCTTTTTTTATAAGCCAAGTATAGTAGATTAATAATTAGGAAAAAGAGTAAAAGCAAAATGATACGAAGTAACAAAGCAATACTTAACGGGATCGCCATTACGACCAGAACCTTTCAAATGTACGTTTAATTTGCGCTTCAAACAAACGAATATTAAATGGTTTAATCAGGTACTGATCAACTCCAGCTTCGTAAGCATAAAGCATATCTGATTCTGACTTCCGTTTTGTCATCATAAAAATTGTAAACTTTTTTTGATTCGGCATTTGCCGCAAACTGTGAACAACTTTTAATCCATTCGTTCTTGGTAAAATATCCTCTGCAATGACCAAATGACTATGTCCAGACGATACAAAATCCGATTCTAAAAACTCAAACCCATCGTAAAACTGACGAATCTCTAATTCAAAATGTGGAAATGATAAATTTTTTAACGACGCACATAAGGCATTCGATAAAATTTCATCATTTTCTACAATACTAACCTTCACCTTCTCAATCTCTCTTTGCTCATATGCACGAATCGTATATACTGTGCCATCTTGCTCGGACTGTCGTAAACCTTCTACGCCCGCTTCTACTAGTTCCCTATATGATACGTTTCGATGATTCACTTCTGCTAGACAAACACCAAATAAACGCTTGTCAGCATCTTCTACCTCTTGTTGAATATCCATAAATAAACGCTTTAGAAAAGCATTTGCTTCTGCTTCTCCCGTATGCGATAGCAACAAACATCTTTGAAATCGACCAATCGACAAATATACGTCCGTTTGTCGAACCTTTTGAATGACGTACGCATCTAATCGGTCTTCCAAATCCTCTGTCCGTTCAGGGTTTTGGTCTGATATTGAGACAGAAAGAAAGACAGCCGTCATCTTCACTCTCGAACGAATCACCTGTGCTTTCATCATATTAAATAATAAGGTCTTTTGCGCTTCATCCGCTGAAGTATTTCCTAAAATAACTGTTTTCTCATGCGCACTTAATACTTTCAACGCTAATTTCCACCCTTCTTTTGCTATTTTTTACAGCTGCTTTAAATGATGATTCTCGATCCTTATCCATATATTTGCACCTTCATTTTTACGCTACATTTTTCAAGTTTTATCCTATTATAAAAATGCTTTCTGATTTGTGATTACATCCAATAACAAACCAGAAAACAATCAGTCAATCAGTCTTTCATTGAATGAAGAGCAGCCAATACATTTTCATCGAGTGACGATGTTTAATATTTTAACTCTTCCGATTTAAGATTCCATGTATCATTTTATACGCAAAGTCAAAATAGTCAATTAGTCATACGATACATTTTATGTTTTTATCAACTTCACCTCTTCACATTGCCATTCTTCAAATACAAGCTTAGAATTTAACAGCAGCAATTCGTCCATCACCTATTGCTGCTGTTAAATTTATTGAATCATGCATAGCACCTACTATTTTATGACACTAAATGATTATGAGGGGTGATCATTCATGTCTACATTCTCTTATATTCCCATAAAGTACTCTTTAGACACATTTCCTTTTCACTACAATTCATACTGACATCTACTTTTTTATCATTGAAAAGATGCTGTAGTTAACCTATGTAATGGAGATGGATTTATGTATGCACAAATGAAGGGCGTAAAAAGAGTATGAAAGGGCATAATAATTATTCGATTTATTGCTTTTTAAAATACGTGGACATAAAAAAACTACGAATCGATCATCTGACGCTGACAAATTCGCAGGGATATTACAACAATGGATGAATAAAGTTGGAAAATGATGACAAACTTTTTTATTTGATTGTATAGAAAAAGGCCTCTCACCATTCAGTAAATAAATGGATGAAAGACCTTTTTTATTTTACTATAATGTTTTGATTGGAAGGAATGATTACATCATGCCCGGCATAAGATAGCCAGTAAAATAGCATGAAATGACCTCTCAACAATCCGATGAAATCAACATTCTTAGAAAAAATGGAAAATAGAATGGAATAGCTTTTAAAAAATTCATGACCAAAAAAATGACCAGTCATGACCATTTGGGAAAATAAAAGATATTTGAAAGGATGAAAGTTGAGTGGAGAATAAACATCAATTTAGGGCAAGAATTCGAAATGTAAACTATGAGTATTTAGAGGATTATCAAATTAACAATGATTATAATACAATCGGTGAAGCAGTAGATGCAATTATTGCAGAACACCGTGAATTAAGTAAAAATAATTGGAGTCTTAATTATATAACGAACGTTGTGACTTCACAAGTTAGTAAAGGTGTACAAGAAGAAGTTAAAAAAGCAATGCTAGGGATCAACCAAGCTGATCGAAATACACAAATTTTAATCGAATTGGTGCAAGGTTTTATGCAACACTATGAGGTGGAAGGTATTATCACAACAGAAGTACACTCCCCTATTTTTATGAAAGAAGTCGAAAGGTTAGTGAAGGAACGAATCACAAAGCAGAAGCAGAAAAAGGATAGTAGAGTGCGATGAAAAAGCCATATGGTGAATTCAATACTTTTACGGTAAAAGATATCGAGGTCAGGATCAAAAATGAATATAATGAGTTTATATCACGTATTATTAAAGGCGATAATATGGAAATAATAAAAGACTTATTAGAAAAAAAGGAATCCAACTTTGTAAATCTACTCGCTGACATGTATGTTGCAACATATCGTATCCAACACGAACTAAATAACATCCAGCGAATGATTAATGATCGTAATGACGAATTGAATAAGTTACTAGATTTATACGATAAGACAATGAATTTAGTCGTTCATAAAATGAACGAAGATGAATATTAAAAGTGCCCACGCAGAAAAACTTTTGCGTGGGCTTCTCTTATTAGTAAATTCATAATATATGTGCCAGAAGAAAAAATATTATTATACACAATGTAATTTTCCTACCTAATTTCCTCTGCCTCTAATTGATTCATATTCTTACCCTTATATTTCCATTGCCTACGTCCATTCTCGTGACCACCAGTAATCGCTGAAGCAGCATAACTTGGACTGTTGAAAGCATAATTTTCTTCAAAGACATAATACTTTCCATCAGAATTTATCTTTAAAATATTTTTATCAACTAAATTTTCTCTCATTTTTCTTATTGATTCACTAGCAGACGGACGATGGGTTATTACTGCTGTTGAACCCTCTAAAACAACAAATTGATCATCCTCTATGATCATTTGCGCTTTTGCACCTTTTAAAGTCAATTCAAAAATCATTTGCTCTTTTGTATCTTCAGTACTTTTCCTTAGCTTCTTTTTTGAGTCAAGAATATTAATACCGACCGAAGATAAGATTAATTTAATAACTTCTAAAAACTGCTTCATTTCTGCTGTATCGACTTCAGATAAGTTTGGCTTTGAAGGCTGAGTTCCATTATGGACAGATGCATTTCCAGTTTCCAAAACCAATCTACAAAGCTCTGATTCTAAATATTGAATTTGTGTTTTTGTAATATAATCATCTTTGGATGTAAAAACAATTGCTTCGTTCCAAAACTCCTTTTGTTTAGCTCCATTGGCATGTTGTCTTAATCGATTCCCTACATTCTCACCTTCACCAATATAAACTTCAAATTCGCCTGAGCTTTCAAGTTCATCTCCTAATAATATGTAACAACCTGCTTTTTGTGACTCTTCTCTGTGCAGAAACTCCTTTAATTTAGTTCGTGGAAAAATCGTAGTGTAGATTGTCATATTCGATAATTCTACTGTTCTTAAACCTTTCGGATTTCCATCAACTAAAAATAAACGAATTAACTTACCAGACACGCTAAACACCTCCTTGTAAGATTGTATTTCAGTTACATGTTCTTTTGATAATGTAAGCTCTGAGGATTCAACAATAACTTTCTTATTAACCTCAGCCTCTTTTCTAATTTAAGTCGATAGATTAAAAGAGATAGTAAAGAGCATAAGGGGATTTTGTCCCCACTTACCGTGTGGAGTTAGGCAAAGCCTAACAAATCGATGGGTACATATTTTTTGTACCTGTCACAAGTAAGTGACTTTAAATAAATACCTTGTCACTTTGTTGTGACTCCATTTAAAATTGTGATATCAGTTTCTCCTTATGCACTTTTAATAAAATATTATCTGCATTTCAGTATTATTTACACGAACATATTTTGCATAAATGATTTCTTTTGGGATTTTATTAACTCTAAATATTCTACTTCTTTCTCAATTAGATTGTCAAAACTTTTTAAAAAATCCCCTATTTTTTCTTGCTCCTCATAGCAAGGTATTAACACTTCAAGCGATAGAAAATCTTTGGGTTTTACAGCCATTCTTTCATATACTGTTCCCTCTTCGTATTTTCGAACTTTATTTATAAAATCCTTTCTAATAACCATATATTCAATAAAAACAGGATAATAACCATCAACAATTTCAAACGTTATATATATAGGTGAAAATATTACTGTTCCTATTTGATTTCTAGTTATGACTCCAAATTTTAAATTTGCTGGATTATAACAAATATCATTTAAATTACTGATTTTATACTTCTTTTCTTGATTCCTAACTAAGAAGTCTCGATCGTATCTTTCCGTCTTTAAATATATACCTTCTGTCGAAAGTGTTGCGTGAGGAATCTCATTTGATTTAATATGATAAGATTTCCTTTCCGTTAATATTTTATCTAATCGTGTTTTATTCCACTTCGGAAATTCATTACTATTCTCATCCTTAAATCGTAATTCACGATTAAATATCTTTTGCATATATCCTTTTTTCTGTTCTTTTAATAATTCAATTTTTTCTTGTTGCTTTTGAATTTTTTTGTTTATTATCACAAAAAAATCTGATAACTTATTTTGTTCTTCAATCGAAGGTAAACAAACTTGAAAATTTTCTACATCCTTCTTTGTTATATTCGGATCCTTCCTACTGCTAGCAGCAAATCTCCTCCATTTCATCACATTTAAATTTAAATATTGTTGCAAGTAAGCCGCATTAAACATACTATCTTTAGGAATTAAGGCAGATATTGCTTGATTAATTGTTCCCTCAAAATTTAATATACCTGTTCTACCAATTTGATTGAATCCCCCATACATTGCAATAAGCAAAGTATTTTCAGGAAGGATTTTTAGATTTCTATCTAAAACTGCTTTGTTCGTTATTTTTTCAGATGTTGTATTTACAATAGAGTTGTTTAAATCCATTGTTTTAACCCATGGTATAGTACCTTCTTTAAAATAAACATAGTTCGAACGCGGAGGCGTTGAGCCAGATATAATGATTGCTATTTCTTTTAATTTTTTCTCTTCCCATTCATCTTTAAATTCTTTAAACCTCAACTTTGGTACATTACTCACTTACTTCACCCCTAGCTCTCTGAAGTATTGTTCCAGTTCTTTATCAATATCTGCAATTTCTTCATCAATCTCTTCTAAGCGTTTTGAAACGGCTTCGATATCTACTGGTTCTTCCTCCTCGAATGTATCTACATAACGTGGGATGTTTAAATTGTAGTCATTCTCTTCGATTTCTGTTAATACTGCTGCATATGAATACTTATCAATCTTTTTTCTTTCTGCATAGGTTTCTACAATCTTCTCTACATTTTCATCTGTTAAGATGTTTTGATTTTTTCCTTTTTCAAATTCATTTGAAGCATCAATAAATAAAATGTCCTCGTCTTCTTTTCGACACTTTTTAAATACAAGAATACAAGTTGGAATAGATGTACCAAAGAAAATATTCGCTGGTAACCCAATCACTGCATCTAAGTAGTTCTTTTCTTCAATTAGATATTTACGAATTACACCTTCAGCAGCACCTCTGAACAAGACACCATGTGGTAACACAACCGCCATCGTTCCATTATCATCCAGATGGTGAATCATATGTTGTACGAAAGCGAAATCTGCTTTAGATTTAGGTGCTAAGCGTCCATATGCACTAAAGCGTTCATCATCATTAAACTTCTCGTCTGCACTCCACTTTGCACTATAAGGTGGGTTAGCAACTACCGCATCAAAACGCATATCCATATGTTGAGGCTCTTCTAATGTGTCATAGTTTTGAATATCAAAATTCTGATATGAAACATCATGGAGTAACATGTTCATTCGAGCTAGGTTATAAGTGGTTGATACTAGCTCTTGCCCGTAAAACTTACGTACATTTGCTTCTTTTGCAACACGTAACAATAATGATCCAGATCCACAAGCCGGGTCATAAACACTTCGTAGGTCTTCTTTTCCTAAAGTAACGATTTTGGAAATGACTTTCGATACTTGTTGAGGTGTGTAGAATTCTCCAGCTTTCTTCCCCGCATTTGCAGCGAATTGAGATATTAAATATTCATAAGCGTCTCCTAATACATCAATATCTACATCATCATGTAAAAATGGAATATCTTCTACACTGATAATGATTTTGGCAATTAGTTTAGAGCGTGACTTCACATCTCTACCAAGCTTTGTAGATGCTAAATCCATATCATCGAATAAATGCTCAAAGTCTTCTTGACTGTCCTCACCTAGTGTTGATTCTGTTACAGAATTAATCGCTTTTTGTAGCAACTCTGTATCAAAATTACCATTCTCTCCTTTTTCAATTTCATTAAACATACTAGAAAATAAATAGTCTGGCTCAATCACATAACCGATTTCTTGAATTAATCTTTCAGATAATACTTTTCTATATTCTTCATTTTTCCAAGCTTCTCCATATGAAATGTTGTCATGTTCTAGTAGCTTCTCTACACGCGCTTCCGTTTTTTCTGATAAATAACGATAAAAGATCACGCCTAAAATATAGTTTTTAAACTCATTTGCTTCCATTTGACCACGTAGGTCATTGGCCATATCCCATAATTTTCTGTGTAATTCTGCTTGATGCTGTCTTTGTTTTTCTGATGTCGTCATTGTTTTGCCTCCGTTATATTTAATAAATATTGATTCATTCTTCTTGTTTCTAATACTCTTTTTTCTTCTAGTAATTTATTTTTCCTTTTTTGTAATCCATACATCCGACCTATGTCTACTTGTCTTTCATATGTGACAGAATCCATAATCATTTCTTTCAGCATAGTTGTAGATAATGTTGACACAATCGCTCCTTGTGTATGCATGGCAATTTGTCTTCGAATGTTTGGATGTTCATTGAAATACCACTCAAAATACATGTCATCATATTGTTCAGTAAATTGTATGACCACAAAGTTAGATGGAATTAATAAACCTTCAAATCTTTTAGGTACTGTAAGAGCTGTTTGTGTTAATAAATGAACTAGAATTGTATTCTCCTTAATAAATTGAAGCTTTTCTTGATGCTTCTTATCGATATAAACCGTTTTTACTCGCTCCTGATCTAAACGATAAGGAATATCTAAGGCTTCGTTAAACTCCTGTAAGGTAAACAACTCACATTGGATAGCTTCACTGTCTGATTTAGAGGTTTCAAATCTAGCATAATTTACACCAAGTGAAACGTTTGCTATCTGTTCTAAACGAATATCAATCTCCTCCTCTCAAATAATATAATATCTGTTATTTTATAAAATAGCAATACTTTTATAAAGTTATTTTATAAAATAACAAAAACAGCATGATTTGCCATGCTGTTTTTTTTACCACGTATACTTTTCCGTATTTTCTTGAATAAAATTAATGACATCAGTTGCTATCTTATTTTTCATTAATAAGCCTACATTTAGGGCATCACTTATTTTCGATTGCTCAATTGTATTACTATACTCATATTCTTCTATATACTCTTTCATAGTAGATGGATCGATCCCAACATCATTTGCGAATCCATCAATTTCCTCTTCCCGAACTTCTTCTTCATATTGGTTGTAGGCATCATCGACTGAAGTTCCTTCTGCCAAGGTAGGCATTACTTTTTCTAGGAAACCTTTAATCAAATCGACTTTCAAGCGTAACTCCGGACTATCTGCCCTTTCCAGCTCATCTGTGATAAAGCGAATCTTCTCTTCCATATCACGCTTGTCATTTACATCAATATCACGGATTAGGTTCATGATATAGCTCGTATTAATCCGATCTGTATGCATTAATTCTAATTCAAAATCAATATCATCCAGTATTGATGTTTTTTCTGTCGCACGTCTCGTTTGATCAACAATTTTTAAATACTTACTTTTAAAATCTTCATAGGTTTGCCTGTCAATGCCTAAAACTTTTTCATCAAACTCAAATTCCGTAAAGGATTCAAGTCTTACTAACATTCTCGTTAATTGTTTAAAAGCTTCAACAAATTGTTTTTGTTCTTCTTCACGCTCTAGCTCGTCTACTGCCTCTGGTGTTTGTGCTGAGTTCTTTAATATTGACAAAGCTTGAGCGAACATCTCTAAGTATTCTTCATAACTCTTCATCAGAACATCATCAACAGATTCTGTCTGCGAGAACATTCGAATTGCTTCGTCTGTTTCATCTTTTAAATTTCTATAACAAACAATATTACCATAAGGTTTTGTTGCCTTTTCGATCCGATTCGTACGACTAAATGCTTGGAGCAAGTTGTGATGTCTCAAATGTTTATCAACATAGAGTGTGTTTAATGTTCGACTATCAAAACCTGTTAAGAACATATCTACCACTAACAAAATGTCTATTTGAGCAGCTTTTACACGTCTAGACACATCTTTAAAATAACTTTCGTATGTGTCTGTTGAGAAGTTTGTTTGAAATATACCGTTATAGTCGGCAATCATTCTTTCTAAGGTCTCTCGTGAATGCTCTGTTCGACCTTCACTTTCTTCATTTGCCTGGTATGTAAAAATACCAGCAACATTATAGGGATGATCGATTTCTTTAAATATACGATAATATTCGATTAGCATTGGGATTGAGCTAACTGTAAAGATTGCGGTATACCCTTTACTATGTGACCGTCTACCGTGGTTTGCTAATATATCCTGTGTCACGATACGTAATCTTTTTTCATCCATCCATACTTCATCCGTATTAATATCTTCAACTTTTGTTGTATCTGATTCATCTACCGTCGAATGAATGGTCTTATTATATTCTACTGAAAATCCTAAAACGTTTCCGTCTCTGATCGCATCTTTAATCAGATATGTATGTAAGCATTTATCAAATAAGTCGGCTGTCGTTCGACCATCCTGGCTTTTATTTTCCGGAAATCTTGGTGTACCTGTAAAACCAAAGTATTGTGCGTTATTAAAGTGTTTATCAATCATTGTACGCATCTTACCAAATTGACTTCGGTGACATTCATCAATGACAAAAATAACGCGCTCATCACGATACTGGTCCATAATTTTTTCATAACGAGGATTTCTTATGGCATTCGCCATTTTTTGAATGGTCGTGACAATGATTGGATTCATCATATTTTGAATCTGATCTACTAAGACATCCGTTCTATCTGTCGTATCCACTGATCCTTCTTGGAATTTATTAAACTCTGCAATAGTCTGACCGTCTAAGTCTTTTCTATCGATAAGGAAAAACACCTTTTTAATGTGCGGCTCATTAGCTAATATCTGACTCGCTTTAAATGATGTTAATGTCTTACCAGAACCAGTTGTATGCCATATATAACCATTATTCTTCGTTTCAAGTGCACGATTTACAAGTGCTTCAACGGCATATACTTGATAAGGTCTCATCACCATTAACACTTTGTCTGTCTCATTTAACACCATATAACGTGCAATCATTTTTGCGATATGACATTTATCTAAAAAACTTTCCGTAAAATCATTTAAATTGGTGATCAATTTGTTTTCTTGATCAGACCAAAAGAAGGTGTGGCTAAATAATATTTCCCCATCAGAATTCGAGAAATATTTCGTATCTACACCATTACTCACAACAAAGACTTGTAAAAACCGATATAAGCCTTTGTAAGAGTGCCTTCTATAACGTTGAATTTGATTAAATGCCTCTTTAAAATCCATCCCTCTACGTTTTAATTCGATTTGAACAAGTGGTAAGCCATTGATAAGCAAAGTTACATCATAACGACCTGTGTACTTATTTGTTACTGTTGTTTGATTGGTTACTTGAAAGTTATTTTTACACCACTTGCGTGTGTTAAACAACTCAAGATATAGCTCTGATCCATCCTCACGCTCTATAATCAATTTATCCCTTAGAATTTTAGCAGAATCAAAAATACTGTTGCCTTCAACTTGAATCAATAAGCGTTCAAACTCTTTGTTAGTTAAAGGCTTTCCTTCAAGATTCTTTTCGTTGAAAATATTTACTTGCTCTCTAAAGTTAGCGATTAACGCATCATAGTCATTGATTGTTACTCGCTCATACCCTTGTCTTATTAATTGTTTTATCATGTTACTCTCTAATTGTGCTTCTGATTGATAAGACATCGCTAATCCCTCTTTTCTCATAACCGTCCGAATATATATACAATACTATCATATCAGTATTTAGAACTAGAGTCACAGAAAAGTGACAGCGTGTACAATAATTTGGTTTTCTATATCAAAGTGAGTTAATCTTTTCTAGAAACAAAGATTCGTGGATACATATATAATATCGTGTATAATTTTGCAACTTGTATTACTTCCTTTATAAAGTTTTGCGTATAGTAATTACACATTAAAATTTCCCAAAATAAAAAAGAACAGCATCCAGCTGCTCCCTATTAACTAATTCTATTTTCCAAATATACGTTCCAATCTTCAGGGAACCCCATACTTTGTAATATTCTTGCGTATGTTTCATCTGTAAACTTCTCTTCATATCTCTCAACCACAGACTTTATACTTCTTATTAATTTATTATAATCATTTTTTGAAATGACTAATCTTAAAAAACAAATTAAAGAATATAACTTTCCATCTTCAAGATATTGATTAGGAACAGACAATACATTCGATATTTGTATATTTTTAGGTGGTTTATGCACGCTAAAGTTATACATTCTTTCTTCGTGCGCACAAACATTTCTAAAGAAGTTAGCCATCTTTAATACTTCATGAATCATATTAGAAGTAATTTGGTAATTGACATTATAATCTCTATTAAAATTAACTGCAAAGTCTTTAGCTATTTTATTTTGCAAACTTTCCGTTAAACATTGATAAAAATAATTTATATTGCCTAATGTTAAATAATTAACTAAAACCCACAAAGGAACTCCTTCGTGAGCATCTATATAATGTTTAATGGGGTTAGTTCCTTTTCCTTTTTTGGAAATGGTATTTGAAATGGTTGCTATTAAATTCAATATGTTTTTTAATTGCTTAGGATCTCTTGTATAATTTTTCAACACTAAATAAGCATGTTGTTCACTATACTTTTCAGAAAATCGATACGATACTTTAGCCTTTATACTACTTTCAAAAATTAAAATGTATTCTAGCATGAGATTCCTTAATCTTCTGTCAAATTGGTGTAAATAATAAATATCTTCAAATGTTGTATTCTCTTTATATTCTTCTGGCTCTATTAACTTTCCTTGTGCATCCGTTTTTAGAAATAAATCTTTATAACCATTAATTAAGGCATAATATCCTTCTCTTTCAAGAATTCTCATTGCGCTAGAACCATTTTTTATTTCTAATCCACGATCACGTAAAATCGTTAATTGTTGTCTGTGTGTTTTAAAGGGTTTCATGTGAAATCACTCCAAAAAAAATAGCCCGGTCCTCGTAAGGATCCGAGCCTGATCACTAAGATCATTATATAATATGCCCAATCCCATGTCAATATAACCACTTGGTATTAATCTTGGCTTCTATACTTCATGACGCCATTCATTTCCTTTCTATTTCATGATCACAAACAACATCACTCGAAGAAAATATTTAGATGAAGAAGATTTCTTTTAGACTAAGACACATCCTACTACTGATGAAATTATAGAACCACAAAAAAGCCCTCCTCCCGTTATCCGTAAGAATAACGAGAAGAAGACTTCTTAATATACGTTAATTATGAGTTATACCGCTTCACAATATCGGCAGTAAATTACATCATGCCCGGCATGCCGCCGCCCATTCCGCCCATGTCTGGCATTCCACCAGCATTTTCTTCTGGAATGTTTGCGACAACTGCTTCTGTTGTTAAGAACATAGCTGCAACAGATGCTGCGTTTTGTAGTGCCGAACGAGTAACTTTCGTTGGGTCAACGATTCCTGCATCCATCATGTTCACCCAGTTTCCTTCAGATGCATCGAAACCAACACCGATTTCTTCACGTTTTAGACGGTCTACAACGATTGAACCTTCTAACCCAGCATTCGTCGCGATTTGACGAACTGGCTCTTCTAGTGCACGTAGAACAATTTTCACGCCTGTTGCTACGTCGCCTTCGACTTTTTCAAGTATTTCTTCTACTTTGCGATAGACGTTTACAAGTGCAGTACCACCGCCTGAAACGATTCCTTCTTCAACAGCTGCGCGTGTTGAGTTTAATGCGTCTTCAATACGTAATTTACGCTCTTTCAGTTCTGTTTCAGTTGCTGCACCTACTTTAACAACTGCAACGCCACCTGCTAATTTTGCTAAGCGCTCTTGTAATTTCTCATGGTCGAAATCAGATGTTGTTTCTTCCATTTGCGCACGAATTTGATTTACACGCCCTTCGATTTGTGCAACGTCTCCTGCACCTTCAACGATTGTCGTGCTATCTTTTGTTACAACAACTTTTGCCGCTGTACCTAATTGCGTAATATTCGTGTCTTTTAAATCTAATCCAAGATCTTCTGTAATCACTTCTCCGCCAGTTAAAATAGCAATATCTTCTAACATTGCCTTACGACGGTCACCAAATCCTGGTGCTTTAACCGCAACAGCGTTGAATGTTCCACGTAGCTTGTTCACAACTAATGTTGCTAATGCTTCGCCTTCAACATCTTCCGCGATTAATAAAATTGGTCTACCTTGTTGAACAACTTGCTCTAACACGGGTAAAATTTCTTGGATGTTCATAATCTTTTTATCTGTAATTAAAATGTATGGGTTATCCAGTACCGCTTCCATTTTATCTGTATCTGTTGCCATGTAAGCTGATGCGTATCCGCGATCAAATTCCATTCCTTCTACAACGTCTAATTCCGTTGCAAAACCTTTAGACTCTTCAATTGTAATCACGCCATCTTTACCAACGCGATCCATTGCATCAGCGATTAAGCTTCCCACTTCTTCATCACCTGAAGAAATAGCCGCAACTTGCGCGATGGACTCTTTTCCTTCAATCGTTTTAGAAATAGATGATAATTCTTCAATTGCCGTAGTCACTGCTTGTTCGATTCCTTTACGAATGCCAACTGGGTTAGCACCTGCAGTGACGTTTTTTAATCCTTCTTGGATCATTGCTTGTGCTAATACGGTCGCTGTTGTTGTACCGTCACCCGCGATTTCGTTCGTTTTAGAAGCAACTTCTGATACAAGTTTTGCCCCCATATCTTCAAATTTATCCTCTAATTCGATTTCACGCGCAATCGTTACACCATCGTTTGTAATTAATGGAGAACCGAATGATTTTTCTAATACAACGTTACGTCCTTTTGGGCCTAACGTTACTTTTACTGTATTTGCTAATTTATCTACACCACGTTGCATTGCGCTACGTGCATCTTCATTAAATTTAATTTCTTTTGCCATTTGAAAAATTCCCTCCTGAAAATGAATCGTTCATACTTTTTCGCTTGATCGCATTAACCAACAATTGCTAATACGTCATTTTCGCGTAAAATTAAATATTCTTGACCTTCATGTTTAACTTCAGTGCCGGAATACTTTGAGAAGATAATGCGGTCGCCTTCTTTTACCTCAAGGTCGATTCGCTGTCCGTTATCCAGTACGCGTCCTGTACCCACTGCGATTACTTTACCTTCTTGTGGCTTTTCTTTCGCAGAATCTGGTAATACGATTCCGCTTGAAGTTTTCTCTTCAACTTCAACTAATTCAATTACGATACGGTCACCTAGTGGTTTCAACAAGTGAAACAACCTCCTCAAAATGATGTTAGTTATTTTTAGCACTCACTAACGTAGAGTGCTAACACAATTCTTATTGTAATAGACATTCACTTTTTTTGCAAGCTTGAAACTTTATTTACGAGAATATTTTTTGAATTATCGACATTCCAGAAATAATCGAACAAACAACAGAACTTTTTGCTTAATTATAGAAAGAACGATAAAATACAAGAGGTATTTCTATTTAACATCATGCGTAAAATAACGATATCGAGCTCTTCGTTTTCATTCGCTTAACCTGAGATATCCCGCTACATCATGTAATATAAATTAATAGCCTCGGGAACTTCCCGTTAAAAAGAGAGGTAGATCACATTATGAAAAACTGGCAAGCTCTTCTACTCATTGTCGTCGCATATATTGCGATGCACGTAGCAAGTATTTTGATGCAAATTCCATTTGCGCTGTATTTTATGAAAGATACAACTTTATCGGATTTGGACATTCAATTCCATACAGTTGCATGGTCACTCTTTACAGCAAACCTCATTGCAGCGATTGTATTTTACATCCTAATTCGACGTCGTAAAAACTTTTTCAAAGTGTTTAAAGGAAAGACCGCTTCTTTTGGCATGACCATTTTATGGGGAATCATCGGCTTCATCTTAGCGTTGGTCGGGCAAATGGTTGCAGGAATGATTGAAATGGTTGCATTTGGTACAGAACCGGGTTCAGATAATACCAATTTATTAGGGGAAATTGCTCAAACGGCACCAATCATTATTATTTCAATTGTCCTCTTTGCCCCATTATTAGAGGAAATCGTCTTTAGACGTGCCATTTTTGGTGGCATTTATACAAAAACAAACTTCTTCATTGCAGCGATTATTAGTGCATTTCTATTCGCAATTGTTCATGGAGAGTTGGAACACACACTCGTTTATATGGGACCGGCATTCGCATTTTCATTTATCTACTATAAAACAAACCGTATTCTCGCTCCGATTATCGGGCATTTATTAATGAACGCATTCGTCGTTATCGTCCAACTGAACCAAGATAAAATTGAAGAATGGCAAAACCTTCAACAATCCTTGATTATGTTTTTTCAATAAAATGAATCTAAAAAATGACTAGCGATTTTACGCTAGTCATTTTTGATTGCCGTTTGACTTTCTAATTCTTCAATTTTTCGTTGCTGTTCCGCTTTCAAATATTTACGATAACCGAAACGTGAAATTACAATACTCATTTCATATAGTAAGAACAATGGTAATGTAACGAATAAATGTGAAAATAAATCTGGCGGTGTAATAATTGCTGCCGTCACAAACAAGATAAAGAATGCATATTTCCTAAACTTCACAAGATGTCCAGGTTCAATAATCCCTAATCTCGTTAAAAATAAAATGACAATCGGCATTTGGAAAATCACACCGAAAGGCAATGTAATTTGAAATAAAAAGTTAAAATACTCATTAATCCCAATTGTCTGCGTGATATCCAACTCATTCGACAAATTCATCATAAATTTCATAATATACGGAAATAAAATGAAATATGAAAATGCAACACCTGTTAAAAATAAAATGAAACCAAATGGAATATAACTTAATGTCACACGTCTTTCTGTTTCATGTAAGCCTGGACTAATGAATGCCCACAAATGATAAGAAATAACAGGTGATATTAAAACAATCGCAACAATGACAATTACTTTAATAAAAATCATAATCGGATCCGTTACGTTAAAAGCATTCAGTGTAAGGCTTTTCGCTTCTTCACTATATTGAATGTATTTAATGAGCGGTTTTGCAATAAAAAATGCCCCGACAACCGCCATAGCAAAGAAAACGACGATAACCATCAGCCGTTTTCTTAACTCGTCTATATGTTCAATAATTGTTAATTGTTTCTCATTATTCATCGGACTAACATCCTTACTTACTTCTCATCTTCTTGAGTTTTTTTCGGCTCATCGTCATCCGTAAGTCCTTTTGTAGCATTTTTAAATTCACGTAATGATGATCCAAATGCTTTACCGAATTCCGGTAATTTTTTTGGTCCAAAGATTAATAATGCTACGATACCGATTAAAATTAAGCTTGGTGCTCCAATTCCCATGACGACACCTCCTAAGTTAGTATCAATCTATTTCGTACTCTATCTTTTATTTTACATGAAAAGTCACGCAATTACCATCTTGAAACGATTACATTTGTGAACCTTTTAGGTCATTACGAATAAAGTAAATAAGTGATTGTAATTCTACTGATAAATCAATGGTATGCACACGAACAGACTCTGGTGCTGCTAATCGGACAGGTGTGAAATTTAAAATCCCTTTAATGCCCATATCAATTAACTCATCTGTCACATTTTGCGCTTCCTTAGACGGGACTGTTAAAATCGCAATTTCAATTCCTTCTTCTGTCATTTTCTTCTGAATTTGACTCGGGTGATAAACAGGAATCCCGCTTTTCAATTCACCTTCAATTGGTGACTTAGGGTCAAACGCCATCACAATTCTCGTATTATGATTTTTTTGAAAATTATACTTCAAAAATGCACTACCTAAACTCCCTACGCCGATTAATGCAACGTCCGTTTCCTCATCTTGATTTAATGCTTTTCTAAAAAAGCTCAGTAAATATTGCACATCATAGCCGTACCCTTTACGCCCGAGTGCACCAAAGTGTGAGAAATCTCTTCGAATGGTTGCTGCATCGATTTTCATCGCTTCGCTCAATTCATTGGAAGAAATTCGTTCTTTCCCTGCATTCGCGAAATTTTGCAAAAATCTATAGTAAAGAGGTAATCTTTTTGAAGTAGCTTGTGGAATTCTCGGTGTATCTTCAATCATTTTTTTCCTCCTTGACGTACTATTCGCCTACCTTATCGTACAGGAAAGGGCGATTCTTGTAAAGTTGAACATTGCGCACTGTAGGCGATTCCATTAGACTAGTAGTGAATAGAGGTGTTTAAAATGATCCTTTTACAAGTGAATGGATTAGTCAAGTCCTTTTCAGGCGTGAATATATTAGAAAATATCCAATTGGAAATTAAAAATCAAGATCGCGTAGCACTCGTAGGACGAAATGGTGCTGGTAAATCTACTTTATTAAAAATAATCGCTGGAGAAATGAGTAAAGACGAAGGCGATATCATTATGCCCAAACACACACAAATCGGCTATCTAGCACAACATACAGGGATTAATTCGACTTTAACGATTTGGGATGAAATGATGACTGTTTTCGAACCGATTAAACAAATGGAAAAACGTCTACGCGAACTCGAACAGTTCATGGCAGATCCCGCCGTGTATTCTAATGAGGTTGAATTTGAAAAAATTACAGCTGAGTACGATACATTGCAAACAGAATTTAAAAATTCAGATGGTTACCAATATGAATCCGATACACGCTCCGTCTTACACGGTATGCGTTTCTATGAAGAAGACTTTCATAAAAATATTCAAACCTTATCAGGTGGTCAAAAAACACGACTTGCACTTGCAAAAATGTTATTAAGTAAACCTGATTTACTCATTTTGGACGAACCAACAAACCATTTAGACATTGAAACTTTAAGCTGGTTGGAGAAATATTTACTCAACTATGATGGCGCATTACTCGTTGTGTCGCATGACCGCTATTTCTTAGATCAAATTGTCAACATTGTCTATGAAATTTCACGGACAAAGATGAAAAAATATCACGGCAATTACAGTGATTATTTAACTGAAAAAGCACGTACATATGAACGTGACCTCAAAGCATATGAACGAGAAATGAGCGAAAAAGCGAAATTAGAAGATTTCATTCAACGTAATATTGCGCGCGCTTCCACTTCAGGAATGGCCAAAAGTCGCCGTAAAGAATTAGAGCGAACCGAATGGATGGAATCCCCCGATGGTGATGAAAAATCAGCGAGCTTTTCATTTTCAATAGAACGTCAAAGTGGCAATGACGTGTTAGCGATTGACCAATTAGCAATCGGTTATCATCATGTCCCCGTTGCAGATCAGTTAAATATTCGTGCCTATCGCGGAGAGCGAATTGCAATCATCGGGCCAAATGGTATTGGAAAATCCACTTTACTTAAAACGATTGTAAAAAAACAACAACCTTTAAGCGGACAGATTCATTATGGAACAAATGTCCAATTCGGTTATTACGATCAAGAACAAGCAACATTGCATGGGAATAACGTTGTATTAGATGAGTTATGGAATGATTGGCCAATGCTGAATGAAAAAGAAATTCGCAGTGTACTCGGTCAGTTTTTATTTTCAGGAGATGATGTGAATAAACATGTCACAACATTATCTGGTGGAGAAAAAGCACGCCTTGCCCTTGCAAAGCTTATGCTCCAAAAATCGAATACGCTAATCTTAGATGAGCCGACAAACCATTTGGATTTAGACAGTAAAGAAGTGCTTGAAAATGCATTGGATGATTTTCCTGGAACCATTATATTCGTCTCTCATGACCGCTATTTCATTAATAGAATCGCAACAAAAGTCATTGAAGTGACGGAGCATCAAGCGGTTGAATATTTAGGAGACTATGATTATTTTGTGGAGAAAAAACAAGAATTACTAGAAATTGAAGCAGAAAAAGCAGCACAACTTGTCCAACAATCAAATCCACATGAAACAGCCTCTGTCGATCATAGTCGCGAAGAAAAAAGGCAGCTTCGTCGAATTACACGAGCAATTGAAGCAGCGGAAAAAGAGATGGCTCAATTAGATGAGCAAATTGAACAATTGACGATTGAGCTTGAACATCCAGCGTATGCAGATGACCATGTAAAGCTAATGGGCATTCAAGAACAAATCGACGAAGTCCAACAACAGCATGATGAAATTGCCAATAATTGGTTAGAACTTCAAGAACAACTCGAGACATTTGTATAATCGCTTTATCGAATTTACACAACCCCCAACTTTTACGAGTTGGGGGTTTTTTATCGAACTTCCAAAAAGAACGAGTGAATATGTCGAATTTTATTCCACAATTTCATCCACATATAAAATGTGATATTAACACTATTTTTACACAGTTATCAACATTATCCACATTTATATGTGAATATATCCACATAGTTATCCAATTATGCATATGATTATGGACATAACCATCATTTTAATCCACAACTTATCCACACTTTGTGCATAAGTGCATATGTTCCTATTGACAAATGAATTGTAAGAAAAATTAAAAGGACGAATTTTGTCAAAGAAAAAAATTATCTAAAGTACCTCAATAGGCTATAATTTTTTGTACAAAAATAAAATTTGACATAAAAAAAGCTAAAATCGATTTGAAACCGATTTTAGCTGTAACGAGATTATTCACTTTGATGCCAAGATGTTAATGGCATCCCTGGTCGACCGTTCATCGCTAAATGACTGCGAATCCCATGATTAAACATCGACGTACCAGCTGCTGCAATCATCGCAGCATTATCGGTACACAATGCAATCGGTGGCACGTAAAATGGAATCGCCAGTTCCTCAAAAGCAGAAGACAATGCCTGTCTTAATTGTTTATTAGCTGCCACACCACCAGCTGCAATGACTTGCTTCACACCATACTGTTTGGCAGCACGTGTTGTCTTTTCTGTTAACACATCAACAACACTTTGTTGGAATCCTGCTGCGACAGCTTGCGAATCCACAGAACCACCTTTTTGTTCAAGATTATGTTTGTAATTAATCACTGCTGATTTCAAACCACTAAAACTAAAATCATATGAATCAGGCTCTAACCACGCACGTGGAAATTCAATTTGTTCTGTACTTTCACCAGCTAAACGGTCAATCTCTGGTCCACCTGGATAAGGTAAATTTAATACACGTGCTACCTTATCATAAGCTTCTCCAGCTGCATCATCACGGGTTTCTCCAATCACTTCAAAGGATCCATCCTGCTCCATTAAAACAAGCTCTGTATGACCTCCTGAAACGATCAGTGCTAATAGGGGAAACGCCATCGGTTGCACAAGTTGATTTGCATAAATATGTCCCGCAATATGATGCACACCAATTAACGGTAATTGATTGGCAAATGCAAATGCTTTCGCTGCATTCACACCAATTAATAATGCGCCAACTAATCCAGGGCCTTCTGTCACCGCAACTGCATCTAAATCTGACGGACTCATATCTGCTTGCTTCAATGCTTCATCAATTACAAGCGTAATTTGCTCGACATGATGTCTTGAGGCAATTTCTGGAACGACACCACCAAATCGCTTTTGACTCTCAATTTGAGAGGCTACAACATTTGAAATAATTTCATGTCCATTTTTCACAATAGATGCAGCTGTTTCATCACAACTTGTTTCAATGCCTAAAATATATTGATCTTTTTTCATGTTAATTCCACCCACATGACAAGCGCATCTTCGCGGTTGTCTGAATAATAATTTTTACGAATGCCCCCATCTTGGAAGCCCAATTTACGGTACATATTTTGTGCGACTTCATTACTTACACGCACTTCCAACGTCATATGTCCAACTTGTAATTCTTTACATAGTCGCTGTGCCTCTGTTAATAATTGTTCACCAATTCCACGTCCACGATACGCTTTTAAAACAGCGATATTTGTAATATGGCATTCATCCAACACGACCCACATCCCACAATGCCCAATTACTTGTTCATCGATTGTCGCAACAATGTAGTGTGCATAATTATTGCCCTTCATTTCATGTTCAAATATTTCTTCTGTCCAAGGCGTTGCAAAAGCTTCTTTTTCAATCGCAACGACGGCCGGGATATCTTTCACAGTCATCAGACGATACGTTATCTCTTTATCCATCTTGGCGATCCTTCCCTTGCGTTTTTAACCAGTTCGCCTCAGCTTCCGCAATACGACGATATTTTGGAACAAAATGATGAACATCTACTGGGGCTTCTAATCGTTCGGCTGCATAAATTAAGGAAGATGCTCGTGGAATATTCAATGGATACGGGACAAATTGCGCTAAATCACCAAGTTGTTCAGTAATGAACATTCGATACATTGCAACATCTTTTCCGATAAATAAAACAGGTCTATTTAGCTCTTTTACAACTTCTATTAACGCCTCAATAGACATATGTTGATCATCAATATGAGCATCTAATTGTCCCTTTTCAATATGATAAAGTGCTGTATATACATGATTTCTACGTGCATCGAATAACGGACAAATGAACCCATCATATAAGCAAGCATTCATCGCTAATGATTGAAGACTTGACACACCAATTAACGGTTTATTTAATGTCCAAGCTAATGTTTTAGCTACTGTCACACCAATCCTAACACCCGTGTAAGAACCCGGTCCTTCAGAAACGGCAATAAAGTCTATCTGATCTGGCGTCATTTTTGCCCGTTGAAATGCTTCTTCAATTGCCGGCATTGCACGCAATGAGTGATTTACTTTTGTAGATGTATTTTCTTCAGTAATCACTTCTCCATCTTTCACAATTGCTACTGACAGCGGTGTATTCGCTGTATCTATTCCTAACCAAATCATAATTGTAACTCCCTACATATGTTTTCAAATCGTTCACCTTTTGGAATAAGCGTAATCGTGCGGGTCGTTTCATCATCTCTTGTAATTCGAATTTCCAATCGCTCTTTCGGCAACTCTTCTTCTATAAATTGTGCCCATTCAACAACAGAAATGGCATCACCATCAAAAATTTCTTCCCACCCTAAATCTTCATCGCTATGTTCTAATCGGTAAACATCTAAATGATTAAAAGGAATGCGTCCCTCATATTGTTTCATAATCGTAAACGTCGGACTACTTACCGTTCTTTTAATCCCTAAAGCTTTTGCCAAAGCTTGTGTAAACGTTGTTTTACCAGCCCCTAAATCGCCTTCTAATGTCAGTACATCTGGTGGCGATAAGAAAGGTGCCAACTGCTGTGCAAACTGCTCTGTATCCTCTATACTATGGACTTGAAATGTTCTATCCATGTCAAACCTCCGATTGGTCTATCTCTTTTCTAACGATTCATCCTCTAATTTTTAAGCGCTACTTAGATTGAATAATTTAAGTATCTAATAATTACTGATGAAGTTCAAGTAACGTAGCTATACCTGTTCATAATCGCTCATTTTTTCAAATAAAAAACAATGAGTTTCACTTCCCAACCACTCATTGTTTTAGGTGTAATTAATAAAAGACTAATAATAGTGTACCTACAATAAAACAATAGTACGTAAAATACCTTAACTTTCCATGCTTCATAATATCCATAAACCATTTCAAAGCAAAATACGTCATAAATAACGTTGCTATAAATGCAGCGCTATAAGGTAACACTAATGCTCCTTTATTTGGTTCCTGTAAAAAATCGGTAAAACCTAGAATAACGCCCCCTAAACTTACCGGAATATAAAGCATAAATGAATAACGTAAAGCGGTTTCTTGCTTCATCCCCATTGCAATAGAAGCAATAATCGTTGCACCTGAACGACTAATCCCAGGTAATAATGCCACGGCTTGACCAAAACCAACAACAACCGCATCTTTTATAGTCAAATCCTGATCATTTTTCTTTCCCTTCATATTACGAATCAACCATAGTGCAATCCCTGTTACAAAAAGCATAAGGGCAATTCTTGTCATACTCACATTCTCTGCGATAATATCACTTAACAATACGCCTAAGACACCTGCCGGAATTGTTCCAATGACAATGAAGATGACGAAGCGAAAGTCATTTTTATAACGTCCATTTCGTGTTTTCATATATTGAATGGAGTGGATGATTAATCGTTGAAGATCTTTTCGATAAATGAAAAGAATCGCACATAATGATGCTGTGTTCGTTAAAATAGCAAATGTAAATCCCTGCTCTCCTACGCCTAGCAACTCACTAGCGATGATGACATGGCCGCTTGATGATACCGGAATTGGTTCTGTAAAGCCTTGAACGAGACCGATTATAACCATTTTGATGATATACAATAATGAAGTTTCTTCCATAACGTTCCTCCAATAAGGTAATAAAATCATAAAATGATCATATCATATAAAAAGTAACACAACTATGAAGCAAATAATAAGTTCATGTTAAGAATTTGTAAAGTTTAACCATTACATTACAGATGAACTTTAAAAAAACCGACCTCGGAAATCCGAAATCGGTTGAATAGTTCATTATAATGGCGGTCCCGACGGGAATCGAACCCGCGATCTCCTGCGTGACAGGCAGGCATGTTAACCGCTACACCACGGGACCTGAACGAAAATATGTATAAACATTGCCTGGCAACGTCCTACTCTTGCAGGGGCTCACCCCAACTACCATCGGCGCTGAAGAGCTTAACTTCCGTGTTCGGTATGGGAACGGGTGTGACCTCTTCGCCATCGTCACTAAACTTTGTTGAGTTGTTCACTCAAAACTGGATAAACATAACATTGAGTTCATACTGAACTTATTTTAGGATAAGTCCTCAATCGATTAGTATCCGTCAGCTCCACATATCACTATGCTTCCACCTCGGACCTATCAACCTCATCTTCTCTGAGGGATTTTACTTACTTGCGTAATGGGAAATCTCATCTTGAGGGGGGCTTCATGCTTAGATGCTTTCAGCATTTA
>ERZ808040.491-NODE-491-length-33644-cov-5.024667_pt1 | contig 33644 bp, 26 predicted proteins | sample MGYA00380191_ERZ808040 | MGnify/ENA primary metagenome ERZ808040 (study PRJEB31490, sample SAMN06133395) | mouse gut metagenome | isolation source: J6 | host: mice | place: China: Chengdu | collected 2015-05 ...
GCGCGAATTTCTCATCGCGTGTCATCGCAGTAAACTGCTCTGACATGGAGGATTAGTGTGAAGATTATTGTATCTCCGGCGAAAAAAATGAAAGTGGACACGGACACGTTTCCAGTGGCGGGAATCCCCTGTTTTTTGGAGGAAGCTAAGTACCTATGCTTGGCCATAAGGCAATTGTCCCTGAGTGAGGCCAAGTCCCTTTGGGAATGTAACGATAAACTGGCGGAACTGAACTTCCGTCGTTTCGCAGAAATGGACCTGGAAAAGAACCTGACCCCTGCAATCCTGTCTTATGAAGGTTTGCAATACCAGCATATGGCGCCTGCTGTGTTTACGGAAGCGGCGCTGGCGTATATACGGGGACATCTGAAAATATTATCCGGATTCTATGGCGTATTGTCACCTTTCGACGGAGTTGTGCCCTATCGTCTAGAGATGCAAGCGAAATTATCTTTGGATGGAAAGAAAGACTTATATGATTTTTGGGGAGACCAGCTGTGCCGGTGTGTGTCTGAAGAAACGGATGCTATTTTAAATCTGGCATCCAGGGAATATTCTTTAGCCGTTGAAAAGTATCTGTCACCAAAGACGCGTTACGTTACCTGTATCTTCGGTGAACTCCAAGGGGGTAAGGTGCGGCAGAAGGGGACATTTGCCAAGACGGCAAGAGGTGAGATGGTGCGTTTCCTTGCGGAAAACCGCATCATGGAGCTGGGGCAGGCCAGAGAGTTCGAGGGCCTGGGATACCACTATGCAAAAGAATATTCCTCAGAAAAGGAGTTTGTTTTTTTAAAATAAATGAGGGGGACAAAATGCTAACTTGTAGCATATTGCAAAAGGCAATAAAGTGATAAAATTTAGCAATGCTTTAATCCGATGGCCTATGGAATTAGAAGAGACCTGTTTTTGCATTATGGAATTGAGAGCGATTTGGAGCAGGCATTGATTACCCATTTGCAGAAATTTCTGTTAGAACTTGGCAGAGGATTTTCCTTTGTTGCCAGGCAGAAGAGAATTACCTTTGACGGCTTCTTGGCCCGACGGCCAAGAAGCATCGCAGGGACCCTTTCCCTGAATTATCATCGTATTTGAATTTGATTTGCGTTCTTATTACATGACAATATATTTTCATGCAGTAATAACAGTACCGACCTTACCTTTAATAGCGTCCTTTACCCGGTGGATGGAAGTGATGATCACTTTACCGGCAGGGACTTTCTCCAGGTATGTGAGGGCAGCTTCAATCTTTGGCAGCATGGTGCCTTCCCCGAATTCCCTGGCGGCAATCAGTTCCCTGGCTTCCGCCATATCCATATGGCTGATTGGGGACTGGGATTCTTTGCCGAAATCTCTGTACACATACTCCACCCCTGTGAGGATGATCAGCTCGTCGCAGGATAAGTCGGCGGCCAGCTTCCCTGCAATGGCATCTTTTTCAATGACGGCGGAAGCGCCTTTCAGCGCATGCTGCTGTTCAATCACGGGAATCCCGCCTCCTCCGCAGGCGATGACTACCTGATTGGCGTTGACAAGGGCGCGGATCGCTTCGATCTCTACGATCTCTATAGGCTTTGGGGCTGCCACCACACGGCGGAATCCCTGGCCGGGATCCTCCTGCACGTAGTTCCCCTTTTTGATCTCTGTCTCGGCGTCCTCCCTGGACATATAGCGGCCGATCACCTTGGTAGGCTCGTAAAACGCTTCGTCGTAGGGGTCTACGGTGACCTGCGTAAGGATGGTGCTCACAGGCATGGAAATACCGCGGCCCAACAGCTCCGCACGAAGGGAATTCTGGATATCATAACCCACATAACCCTGGCTCATGGCAGAGCAGACGCACATGGGGGCAGGGGTATAATCGGTATAAACACGGCGCAGCTCGGTCATGGCCTTGTGTATCATGCTTACCTGGGGCCCGTTGCTGTGGGTTATGGTCAGCTGGTAGTCGGCTTCCACCAAGTCGGCCAGCGCCCTTGCGGTTTTCACAACGGCATCCCGCTGTGCCTCTGTAGTATAACCCAGAGCGTCATGTCCCAGGGAAACAACAGCTTTTTTCTTACTCATAGCAATCTCCGTTCCGCCGCCTTCAGCAGGCGGCACAAGTAGTAAGAGTATTTTTGGAAAAAGAATTAACCTGATTGTAACATAATTACGGATAAAAGCAAAGGCCGGTTGGTTTTTTCCCGATAATCAGCCAATGCGTTACGGAAGGATCTTTTTGTCTCCGAAATATTCCATTAATATTAAGACCAATGCGGAGCCGGCAAGAATGCCGTCCATTATCCCGGCGGGCAGTAAAAACATCATCAATGCCAGGGTGACGGTACAATTGATCACAGATAACCAAAGTCCGTACATTCTGTTTTTCAACAGGCCGATTGCACCGATAAGCCTCAAAAGGCCATACATCGCACCCATAACCGTCATCATGTAAAGATTTTCCTGAAAATATGGAAGCTTGAATGAAAAATACTGGCCCAAATCCCATTTGTCAGTGCCCCAGATCAAAGCCGGTATCATGCAGAATACCCCTCCAATCTCCATGCAGCCACCATGTATGATCATCAATATTGCAGCTGTTTTGTATCTTTTCATAAAATCCCCCTCATTTATTTCTTTTAGGTAAATTTGCTTTTGGCGGCATAGAAACCTTTATCCAAATCACTTGTTCTGAATCATATGTTTTATGATAAGTTTTATGATAAAGTAAATCGTTCCCTCTGTCAATCACAAGGCGGATGCCGGGTTAAATCTGAAAAAGGGAAATCTGAAAAAGCATTTCAAACAGTTCACACAGCCCGGCCATAATGTGTTATAATAGGTTAAATGTTTTGCGTCTCCTTTTTCCCTTGTGAGGGTCTGCAATGATCTGTGAAGTGGTATAATCAGGGAAATCGTATTTTTAAACAGGTGGTCGCACAATTCAAATTTACGTACTTGGGCCTATTCCCGCAGGGGTAAGGCTCACGCGGGAAAGGCATGGATATAAAATGGAAAAAAACAGACTCTTTACACAGATAAAGGGATTGGTGCATGGAGGCGACTATAATCCCGACCAGTGGCTTGACAGGCCTGATATCCTGGCGGAGGATATTAGACTGATGAAAAAGGCGGGAATCAACAGCGCCACGCTGGGCGTATTTTCCTGGTCCGCATATGAGCCTGTGGAAGGGGAATTCCATTTCGGGTGGATGGAAGAAATCATAGAAAATCTTTACCGCAACGGGATTTACACGGTTCTGGCCACGCCCTCCGGCGCAAGGCCTGCATGGCTGGACGCGGCCTATCCCGAGGCAATGCGGGTAGACAGCCAGGGAGTGCGGGAGCATCATGGGAGACGGCACAACCATTGCATGTCCTCACCCAGATACCGGGAGAAGGTGGGGATCATGGACAGGAAGCTGGCGGAAAAATTCGGTTCCCACCCCGGCGTTATCATGTACCATATTTCCAACGAACTGGGAGGGGAGTGCTATTGCCCTCTTTGCGCCAGACGCTTTCAGGAGTATCTGGCAGAGAAGTATAACCACGATATTGAACAATTGAACCATGCGTGGTGGACTGCCTTTTGGAGCCACCATTATAACAGCTTCGACCAGATTGAGCCGCCTTTCCGGAATGGGGAGACCAGTGTCATGGGCCTGAATCTGGAATGGAGGCGTTTTACCACCTGGAACATGAACGATTTTATGAAGCATGAGATCGCTGCCCTCCGCAGTGTGACGCCCCATGTCCCTGTGACCACTAACTTTATGCAGCTGTTTGAAGGATTGGACTACCGGAAGATGGCCCCGGAGCTGGACGCCGTTTCCTGGGACAGTTACCCCATATTCCATAATGACAGGGAGACTCTGGCGGAAACGCTTGCAGAGACGGCTTTTCACCATGCCGTGATGCGGGGGCTGAAGCGGGAAAAGCCTTTTATGCTGATGGAGAGCACACCCAGCCTGGTAAACTGGCATACTTTTAACAAATTAAAGCGCCCCGGCGTGCACAGGCTGGCCTGCCTGCAGGCGGTTGCCTGCGGCTCGGACACGGTTCAGTATTTCCAGTGGAGGAAGGGAAGAGGATCCTATGAGCAGTACCACGGCGCAGTGATGGACCATGGGGGGACGGATGATACCAGAGTGTTCCGGGAGGTGGCGGAGGTAGGCGAGGCCTTGAAGAAGCTTGCGCCGGTGGCCGGAACGTTGGTAAAAGCAAGGGCGGCGCTGCTTTTTGACTGGGATAACCGCTATGCCATCTGGGATGTGAAGGCGCTTGCCGATGAGACGAAAAAATACGAAGACACCTGTATCGGTATCTGGAAGCAGTTTCTGAAGCTGGGTGTGGAAATGGATGTGGTGGGTTCTGACGAAGATCTGTCCCAATACGGCCTGGTGGTGGCTCCCATGCTTTACATGCTGCAGCCTGGGACGGCGGAGAACCTGAAACGGTTTACGGAGCGTGGCGGGCAGCTGCTTGCCACCTATTTTACCGGTTATGTGGACCGGGAACAGCTGTGCTTCCTGGGAGGCTTCCCGGGGGACGGGCTTTCGGAACTGTTCGGCATTGTCAGCGAAGAGATCGATACCTATTACCCTTCCGACCGGAACCATATCCGGTTTGAGGACGGCAGGGCCTGGGAAGTGGTTGACTATGCCGAGATCCTGAAGGTGAAGGACGCCCGGGTGCTGGCAGAGTACACGGAGGACTTTTACGCCGGAACGGCGGCCCTGACCTGTAAGCAGTATGGCAAAGGCAAGGCATATTATATGGCGGCAAGGGTGAAGCCGGAGGAAATGAGGCCATTGTTTGGGCAGATGCTGGAGGAAGCCGGGATTCCCGTGAGAGAGCTTCCTGACGGAGTGGAATGCCATGTCAGGGAGGGATGTGAAGGTACGTACGCATTTTACATAAACGGCAATGTGGAAAGCGTCAACGTAGAAGATGTCAGCGGTACCGACCAGGAAACAGGGGCACCGGTGGAGGGCAGGCTGGCATTGCCGGGTTATGGTGCGGCGGTAGTGCGGATTGAAAACCATTGCCAATGAGCCGGCTGAAAACACTATGCTGACGTGGAGGAAGCTCTGCTGGAGTCCGGAAGAAAAACCCGGCATTGTGGGAAAACAAAGTCCGGCAAGGAAGCCGGGACAGACAGTGATCTGTCGGGTAAATAACCAAGCCGCTGCAGGAAGGGATTTCTGCAGCGGCTTTTTGGCTACCTTAACAGTTCCCCGGTTACCCGGCCCAAAACGTCAAAATATTCTTCAAAGGTTTTCTTGCAGCAGCCGGGGTTTTGGATAACGATGCCGCTGCTTCGCAGTCCCGTCAGGGAAAATCCCATAGCCATACGATGGTCGTCGTAAGTTTCTATCAGAGCCGCTTTCGGCTGGCCGGGATAAACCGTTATGCTGTTCTCGGTCGCTTCGCACCGGATCCCCATTTTCCCAAGCTCTGTAACGATGGCGGCCATCCGGTCACTTTCCTGGAAACGGATGTGGCCGATGCCTGTGATTGTGGTGGGACTGTCCCCGTAAGGGGCAATGGCTGCCAGGGTGATGGCCTGGTCGGAGCAGGCCGACATGTCTGCCGTAATGCCGTGGAAAATACCTTCTGCAGGCGGTTCCACCAAAATGCCGTCCTCCAGGTCAATGGCCTTACACCCCATTTCTTCCAGAAGACGCAGAAACGCCACATCCCCCTGCAGGGAGTCAAAATGCACATTCCCCACCTGTACCGGAATCCCTAAGAGAGGGCTCATGGCATAAAAATAGCATGCGGCGGAGACGTCAGGCTCAATGGGATAATCCTGTGCGCGGTAGGCCTGCCCTGCCGCCGTGCGGTATCCCATGGGAACCCTGCTGTTGGGGCAGTGGGCGCAGCCTGTGCCGTTGCCTTCGCTTACGGCGTGGCCCGGGGCATTACCGTCATTTGTGCTGCCGGTGGATTCTGTGCCGGCGCCTTCCTCCGGAAGGTGAACCGGATCCGTCCCTCCGCTGCAATAGAATAACGGAAGGGTCTTCACACCGAACTGCTCCATCATTTTCACCGTTATGTCTATGTAAGAACGCCCATGAGTTCCTTCTATATAGGTAGTAAAATCTTTTTCGGACAGGCAGGAGGCAATCAGCAATGCACTTAAAAACTGGCTGCTGGAGTCTATGTTTACGGAAATGTGATCCTTTTGGAACCCGTGGCTTTTCAGGGTAAAAGGGAAATGTCCTTCCCGAGGAAATATCCCCTCTTGGGGGGCGCTGCCGGAATGGCCGTAGACCACTTCACAACCCAGCTCCTTCAGGGAATCCAGAAGAGGCGCCATGGGGCGTTTCCGCATCTGCTCCGAGGCATCCATATGGTAAATGCCGTTGGAAAGGCCTAGATAAGCGGTCAGAAACCTTGCCGCCGTACCGGCGCTGCCGACATATTGCCTTGCCTCCGGCTTAGGGACTTTCCCGCCGTGGCCCTTTACGGTTATGGTCTTTGCGGTTTCGTCCACATCCGTTTCGAAGCCAAGATCCTGTACACACCGGAGGAAATGCCTGGAATCATCGGAAAACAGCGCACCCCGCAGCGTGGAGCTGCCCTCGGCAAGGGTGGCTAACAGCAAAGCTCTGTTAGTAATGCTCTTGGAACCGGGGACGGTTACCTTTACGGGAATGCCCCTGTGGGAGTAATCCTTATGCGCCTGCAGTGCCTGATATACGTTTGGCACGGAATATGTTTGTTCCATCTGGTAACTCCTTTTCTTCTTAACTATATATTACATATTTATCATTCAGTATAAAATAAAAAATAACACTTGACAATAGTGATGCTGCGGAGTAATATACAATCCATAATATTCCTATTAAATAAGTAGGAAATAGAGGCGCCTACAGAGAACGGCATTGCATCACTGTAATACATGGGAAGCAGAAGGGCCATATGATAAATGGTCCACCGGCTACAGCGATACAGGCAGGAATTTAGGCAAGTGAAACATGTGGTTAATGGGTGTGGGTTATCCTACAATGCAATAAGGAAGGAATGGTTATCATGGGAAAGATTTATACAAGCGCAACGGAGCTTATCGGGCATACCCCGTTGCTCCAGGCTAGGAATTATGCCAAAGACCAGGGGGTGACAGATGCTATTCTGCTGGCCAAGCTGGAATATTTAAATCCTGCAGGCAGTGTGAAGGACAGGGTGGCACTGGCCATGATCGAGGATGCGGAGAGGAAGGGAACCTTAAAACCCGGCGCAACCATTATCGAGCCTACATCCGGGAACACCGGAATCGGCCTTGCCAGCGTTGCGGCGGCAAAAGGGTATAAGACAGTCCTGACCCTGCCCGAGACCATGAGCGTGGAGCGCAGGAACCTGCTAAAGGCGTACGGGGCGGAGCTGGTGCTTACCGAGGGTTCCCAGGGGATGAAAGGGGCCATTGCCAGAGCGGAGGAGCTGCAGAGGGAAATACCCGGCGCAGTCATACTGGGGCAGTTTGACAATCCGGCCAACCCGGCGGCCCATGCCGCTTCCACAGGCCCCGAGATCTGGGAGGATACGGAAGGGGAGGTGGATATCTTCGTGGCAGGCGTGGGCACCGGGGGGACAGTCACCGGTATCGGCACATTCCTGAAATCCAGGAATCCGAAGATACAGGTGGTGGCCGTGGAACCGGCGGATTCCCCTGTGCTTTCCGGGGGGCAGCCTGGCCCGCACAAGCTCCAGGGTATTGGGGCGGGTTTTGTACCCTCCATTTTAAATACACAGATTTATGACGAGATCTTTACCGTGACTACCCAGGAAGCATACGCTGCGGGACGCCTCCTTGCCCATAGGGAAGGCATTCTGGCAGGCATCACTTCCGGCGCGGCGCTGCATGCCGCGGCACAGATTGCCAAAAGGCCGGGGAACAAAGGGAAGACTATTGTGGCGCTGCTTCCGGATTCAGGGGACAGATATCTTTCCACGCCCATGTTTACAGAAGGCTGAACTTGTGGTAAACTGCCTTAAAGACAGTCCGTCAGGGATCGCCCCAAGCAGGTTTCGGGCGAATATGCAGGCAGTGGCGATACGGAATGATAAGCAGGGATGAACTGTCAACTACGGAAAGGTATGAAAATATGGAACCCATTATTCAGATTCAAAATGTCACCAAGACATTTCTGGGAAAGGATAATCAGGTAGAGGCGCTGAAGGGCATTAGCCTGGACATTGAGAAGGGCGATATCTACGGTATTATCGGTATGAGCGGCGCGGGAAAGTCCACCCTGGTGCGCTGCCTGAATTTCCTGGAAAAACCTACAACAGGCACTGTGCTCATAGAAAACAGGGATCTCTCCGCCATGTCCGAGCATGAGCTGCGGAAAACCAGGACGGAGATTGCCATGATCTTCCAGCATTTCAACCTGCTGATGCAGAGGAATGTGCTGGACAATGTGTGCTTCCCCATGGAGATCGTGGGTGTGAGGAAAGCGGATGCCAGGAAGCGGGCCATGGAGCTGCTTGAGATCGTGGGTCTTTCCGAGAAAGCCAAAAGTTACCCGGCGCAGCTTTCCGGCGGGCAGAAGCAGAGGGTGGCTATTGCCAGGGCCCTGGCCAACAACCCGAAGATCCTGCTCTGTGACGAGGCCACCAGCGCCCTGGACCCTACCACCACAAAGTCCATTTTACAGCTGCTGCAGCAGATCAACAGGGACTACGGTATTACCATTGTGATCATTACCCATGAGATGACAGTGGTGCAGGAAATCTGCTCCCATGTGGCCATTATTGACAACGGGGAGCTGGCGGAGCATGGGACGGTGGAGGAGGTGTTTACCTCGCCGAAAACCCCGGCGGCGAAGAAGCTGGTATTCATGGTCAATCCCCAGATGGCGGAGATGCGCAGCAAGAGATGCATCCGGATTGTGTTTGTGGAAAATTCCTCCTTTGAGCCGGTGATTGCCAATATGATCCTGGAGTGCAAGGCGCCGGTCAATATCCTTCTGGCGGATACCAAGGATATCAACGGCATTGCCCATGGGCAGATGATCCTGCAGCTGCCCGAGGACGAGGCTGTGGCGGCAAAGATGATCCATTACCTGGAGGAGAGGAAACTGACAGTGGAGGAGGTGGATTCCTATGTGGAATGAGATCGTTACATATTGGCAGGAGGAAGGATCCATTATGACACCTATGGTGAGCTATCTGCTGGAAAATATCTGGGTGACCCTTTACATGACAGTAGTGTCTACTTTGATGGCTTATGTTCTGGGGCTTCCCATGGGTATTGCCATGGTGATCACGGCCCCGGGAGGACTGCGCACCAATCGTGTGATATACAGAATATTGGATTTTGTGGCGAATATTGTGAGAAGCGTCCCGTTTTTGATTCTGTTGATCCTGGCTTTGCCTCTGACCCGTATCATCGTGGGTAAGGGTTACGGCCCTACATCCGTGATCGTGCCCCTGGTGCTGGCGGCGGCGCCCTTCATTGCCCGCATGGTGGAATCTTCCCTGCTGGAGGTGGACAGGGGCGTGGTGGAAGCGGCACAGAGTATGGGGGCAGGCCTTTGGACTATTATCTGGAAGGTGTTGCTGGCAGAGGCCAGGACTTCGCTGATCGTAGGCGCCACCATCGTACTGGGAACCGTCCTTGGTTATTCCGCTATGGCTGGGATCGTAGGCGGCGGCGGACTTGGAGATATTGCCATCCAGTACGGCTATTACCGCGGGGAGAACGGTGTGGCGTGGATGTGCGTTATCCTGCTGGTAGTGCTGGTACAGGGCATGCAATATGTGGGAACTTTTATCTCCAAAAAGACGGATAAGAGAGTACGCTGAAGTTTGATACTTACAGCAATAGCTGTTTAGTATATAGAAGCAGTTCCGGAGCGAAAGTGCCGAAAGAGATTTCCGGAGGCGCCGGCTGAACCGTTTTCACGGAAAGGTGCATTGAAGTATAGACCGGAACTGGAACAGGAGGATAATTTATGAAAAAGAAATGGATTGCGCTTGCAGGCGCAGTGGTGCTGGCAGCGGGAGTATTGACCGGCTGCGGCGGCGGAAGTGATGACAAGACTATCAGGGTGGCGGCAAGCGCCGTTCCCCATGCGGAGATCCTGGAGCAGGCCAAGCCTATCCTGGCGGAACAGGGTTACACTCTGGAAATCAAGGTTTTCGAGGACTATGTGCAACCCAACAATGTGGTGGATTCCGGCGACTTTGACGCCAATTATTTCCAGCACATCCCTTATTTGGAGAGCTTTAACGAAGAGCATAACATGACTCTGGTAAACGCAGGCGGCATTCACTATGAGCCTTTCGGGCTTTATCCCGGAAAAGAGACCGATGTGGCAAATATGCAGGACGCTACCATAGCGGTTCCCAATGACACCACCAACGAGGCGCGTGCGCTGCTGCTTCTTCAGGACAATGGCTTTATCACACTGAAGGAAGGGGCAGGACTGGCAGCTACCAAGCTTGATATTGTGGATAACCCTTATAACATTGAGATTATTGAGCTGGAAGCGGCACAGATTCCCAGGACCCTTCCCGACGTTTCCTTCGGCATCATGAATGGAAATTATGCCCTCCAGGCAGGTTATACCGTGGCAGAGAACGCACTGCTGTTTGAAAGCGCCGAGTCCGACGCGGCAGCAACTTATGTGAATGTGATTGCCGTGAAGCAAGGCAAGGAGAATTCCGACAAGATCAAGGCCCTGGTGGACGTGCTGAAGTCCGACGCTATCAAGGACTATATCAATGAGAGCTATAATGGCGGGGTGATTCCTTTTAAATAAAGAATATCCTGTGGGAAGGCCATGCATTGGCTGGAGAATATTGTTTTGCATGATGCGGCCTCTGTCTCGGCAGAGGCCGATTTTGCGGGTTCGCCTGCCGGAAAAACTCGTTTACAGGCAGGTGCCTATTCTTGGCTGTCACTGATTTAGATGCCGTTTGCGCGGCGGAATGAGAGGAAACATGAAAATTTCAACGAAAGGCAGATATGCGGTGCGGGTTATGCTTGACCTGGCGCTGGATCATACAGGAGAGTGTATCAAGGTCAAGGACATTGCCGCCAGACAGGGCATTTCGGAGAAGTACCTGGAACAGATCATTGCCGTTCTGAACAAGGCAGGCTATGTAAAGAGTGTCCGTGGCGCCCAGGGCGGCTATAAGATTGCCAGGGCGCCGGAGGAATATACGGTGGGAATGATCCTGCGGCTGACGGAAGGCTCCATGGCTCCCGTGGCATGCCTGGATGACGGCGCGGCGGAGTGTGAACGCTGCGATACCTGCGAGACATTGCAGGTCTGGAAGGATCTGTATGCTGCCGTGAATGCGGTTATTGATAATGTGACCATAGCCGATCTGGTGCAGAGGCATCGGAAGCGGGAGGAAATGGCAGAGGGGCTGCGCGGGTAAACTGCGCGGCCTTTTTATTCATGACAATAGAAGACTCGCGAAGCGTGGATTCTATTGTTTTATGCGCAGGCCCGTGCAATGGAAGTTTGCGGGTAAAGGGCCGTGGCGAACCCATGTGGGAAGGCCATGGGTATAAGACGGTATTTTCGTTGAGTAAATCACTCTGTCAATATACTGCCGGGTATGTTAGCATTAAGCTATGTTTATTACGAAGTCGCTTGTGCATAAAGGGAGTGCCTGCACACCTTTTGGGCAGCGCGAAAGTATGGGGTAATATGACCAGGAAAGAGCAAAAGGAAGCAAGAAGATTACAGATTATCCAGGTTACGTTGGACCTATTCGTAGAACGCGGATACTATGGGACCAAAACAAGCCAGATATCCAAACGGGCGGGGATCAGCGAAGGATTGCTGTTCCATTATTTCCCTACGAAAGAGATCCTGTTGGAAGAATTGATCACGATCGGACTGGACGGAATGCGTATGCCCATGGAAATAAATGCAGAAAACGGCCTTGATTTCTTCTGCCAATTTACAAAAATGCTGTTTTCGCAAGTAAAGGATCGTCCCTTTATCGCGCAAATGTTTGTGTTTATGGGGAACGTGGCCCGGGCCCAGGATATACCTGAGAGGCTGCGCAAGCTGGCGGCTTCCGTAGATTCCATCGGGTATAGCCGAAGCAGGGTGGAAGCGGGGCAGCGGGACGGAAGCATTCGGAAGGGGGATGCCTTGGCGCTTTCGAATATGTATTGGTGTTCCATACACGGAATCATGGAGCAGTATGCGCTGCACCCGGAAATCCCCTTGCCGGAACCCTGCTGGGTGACAGATATGCTGCGGAATACAGAAGGATGAGAGAAACAAAACAATTGGGTCAGGGAGGGAAGATAATGGGTGGAAGCAATAAGAAAATTGTGGTCGTAGGCGGGGGCATTGGGGGACTGTCAGCGGGGATTTACGGAAGGCTGGCAGGCTATGACGTGGAAATATATGAAAAAAATCCCAGAGCAGGCGGACAATGTATGGGATGGGACCGGAGGGGCTGTCATATTGACAACTGTATCCATTGGCTTACCGGAACGAAGAAAGGGACTTCTCTCCGCAAGGTGTGGGAAACCGTAGGGGCATTGGATGAACATACGGAATTCGCGGACTGCGACAGCTTCTATACAAGCATGGTTGGGGACTTGCGGGTCACGCTGTGGAAGGATCTGGACAGGACGGAGAAAGAGCTTCTGGAATTGTCGCCGGAGGACGGAACGGAAATAAAGAAGTTTATCCAGTATGTGAAATACGCCATGGAATGTGAAATGCCCGCTGAGAAACCCATGGATGCCATGGGCATCATGGATTACATCCATATGGGCGCTTCCATGGCAAATATGCCCAAGGTAATAAAGGAATATGGCTCCATTGACTTGCAGGGAATGGCAGAGCGTTTCAAACATCCCGCATTAAAAGCATTATTTACGGACTACTTGCCGAAAGACTATGTGGCCAGTTCCTTCCTGGTATCCTACGCCAGCATTATATCCGGTAACGGTGAAATCCCCAAGGGCGGCTCCCTGGCCATGGCAAACCGTATGGTAAAGCGTTTTCAGGAGCTGGGCGGGAAATTATACTGCAATGCCCCTGTGGCCCGTATCCTGATAAAAAACGGGAGAGCAACAGGAATTGAAACGGCGGACCGGAGAACAATATGGGCAGATTATGTGATATCCTCAGTAGACGCCATGGAGCTCTTTGCCAACCTGATCGGAAAAGAGTATATGGACGGGAAATGGAAGTCCTGCTATGGGGATATGCAAAAGTATCCTTTATTTACTTCGGTCCAGGCGGCCTTTATGGTAGGGCAGGAAGCCTATGGCGGGAGAGGGACTGTTTTCTTTGACTGCCCTTCTTTTGAGGCAGGTGGAAGAAACATTGACCGGATTTCGGTAAAAAGCTTTGAATATGAGCCGGGATTTGCCCCTGCGGGCAAAACGGTACTTCAAGTAAACATCCCGCAGTTTGATAAGGAATACTTTTACTGGAAGGGATTGGCAAGGGAGGAATATGAGCGCCGGAAGGACGGGGTGGTAAAGGCTATCGAAGAAAGGCTGGTGATGCGGTTCCCCGGACTGAAAGGGCACATGGAATTTCTTGATTGCTGGACGCCCGTCACATATGAGAGGTATTGTAACGCATACCATGGGGCATATATGAGTTTTATTACGAGAAAAGGGGTGAAATCTTTCCGTGCCAGGGGAATCGTTAAAGGGGTTAAAAATCTGTACATTGCCAGTCAGTGGATCATGGCGCCGGGGGGCCTTCCGGTTGCGGTGACGGCAGGAAAGTTTGCCGTCTGGCGGATTGCCGGGAAAGATAAAAGGTAAAATCAGGAAACCGTCAGCCTGCTGTGGGGTCTTTGATTTGCCGCCAACGGCATACACCGTTATCTATTTTCAAGGTATCGATCAGCTCTTTGCCGCCCTTTTCCCTGCGGTAGAGCTGGATGGTGCCGATCCCTGCGCCACCTGCCCAGAGAGGGTCTTTTAACCGGTATCCCTCAGGCGTTTCATATCGAAGGCGCATCATCTGTTCCTTGGTACAGCTACAGGATATTTTGATCATGGATGTTTTGTTCTGCGCCATGATATGCCATATAAAGCGTTTGTTAGTCTCTTTTGTTTCCCATTTTTGCTTTGAGAAGAGAAAAGGCCTGATAAAGCCGAACTCATAATCCTCCCCCATATAAGTCAGCTGAATCATCAGCCTGCGGCGGAGAGGGAAAAACAGGAACCTGGGGCAACAACCGTTGACAGCCAGCACGGAGTGTTTTAACTCCCGTTCCGTGCGGGCGCTGGAGAGCCTGCCGGAAGTGAACTGTAACAGGGGCCTGGCAAAACTGCGTCCCCAATGCTTGTCCGCATAACCGCAGCTGGTATCGGGGGAAACCTGAAAGGCAATGCCGTCCAGAGTCACCGTTCCGCGAAAAAAGCTGCGGATGCCTTCCCCGTGCCAGAAGTTCTCCAACCCGTTTACCAACCGGAAGAAAGCGCTGCACAGAATCCCGGTGTTGCAGGCTACCGCCTTATGTACTTCCAGATCCCATTCCATCCATCCGGCATCGGACATAAAGGAGCGATGCCTGGCTTCCGAAGGGGAAACCTCCACAAATCCCGTGATACGCTGTTCACTGTAAAAGCAGTCATCCACCTGCATGACCATGGGACTTCCGGTAGTTTTCAGGGAAGCAATTGGGTAGAAGGCATGGAGCTGCCTGCCGTTTTCCCCGTTTTCGTCGGGGAATGCGCCGGCTTTCACCATGAGATAGGAAGGCTTCATCCCATGTTTTTTGTAATAGGGATGCTGCCCCAGGATCGGCTGGCTGCCGCCTAACCCGGGGTTTATGATAAAAAATTCCACAAAAAACCTGCGGATTTCTCCGGTCTCCGCCTGCACCCCGGAAAAGGAGTGGAACCAGCGCATATAACCCTTTCGGGCCAGGGAACCCCGCAGCATATATGAATTTCTATTCAGATCGGACTGATTCATCTATCGTCTCGCTTTACTTTTCGCAACAACATTTCGTAGTAGTCTTCTCCATTATAATACAATATCTTGTTAATGACAAGGGTGTCGCATAAAATTAAGAAGTATTAAGAAATTTATAGCTACAGTTCACACGTCAGTGGTACCCAGATAAATTTATGCTTGTATAAGAAGTTATCTGGGTACGAACGGACGAAGGGAGCGCCATTTTATGAGCAAAAACAGCTGTGCAGCAGCGGCGGGCACTGGAAGTGCGGTTTTGCAAATGGCGCGTGTGAACCGTAACAATTTATATGGGTTATGGCCGGGAATGCGGGAAACGAATGGAAAGGCAGCTGATACAAATAAGATGCTTGCATTTTGGGGCGGAAGGATAAATAATAAAAGCAGAGGCCCAATCTCCGGCAAGTAAGATATTTGGCCTTGAAATCCATGAAAAATCGGGAGAAACAAAAGACGTGAGCAAATATTTTATAAAAAGATTGTGCTGCCTGCTGACAGCGGCGGGGCTGGCCATGGCCGCGCCCGGCAGCGGCATGCAGAAAGAGACAGGTGTGCCGTCCCTTTTCCGGGATGCCGGTGTGCCCCGGGCTGTCTGCGCAGAGCGGCCCTCGGAGCCGGAACAGGTATCGGAGGGGCAGGACAGCGCTTCCATGGGCAGCGTGGCGCCGTTCAGGGATGACGCGGGGAAGAACATCCAGATGGCGGAGGGGCAGCTGTATACATACTGGGACAATTGCCTGAGCAGGTATGACCCGGTTACTTTAGAGGAAACGGTACTGTACCAGGCGGCGTCTTCCCAGCGTGGGGATTTCTGCATCTGGGGAGATTATATTTATTTTATGGTGGTCCCTAATGTCAGTTCCATCGGTAAGGTCCATGGTTACCTCTACCGGGTGAAACGTGACGGCAGCCAGGAGGCGGTCTGCCTGTCCAGCGTGAAAATGCCGGGGCAGGGGGACCGGGCAGGTTATTATCGGTATTATACTTTGGACACCTATGAAGACATCCTGTATTTGATCGGGCAAGAGGATGATACGGAGAACTTGTATTTCTGCCTGGACAGGGAAGGGAATATATCCCGGGCGCCGGAGAGCGATACTTTGTACGGGAAGTTGCCGGAGGGATATTCCGGGTGGCGCGCCGGGGACCATACCATGTCGTTGCCCTATGCCATGCGGAATTACGGTTATTTCTTTGTTATGAAGGAAGACGGAAGGCTGGTGCGGATGGAGCCTGAAAGCTTGGAGACGGAAGCCTTTACCGCCCTGGATGACAGTGTTGCCGCCCCTGTTTTCACCAATGACGCTATTTTGTGCCGGAAGGGCCTTGTGGGGGACGATTCCTATACCTGGTACAGGATCCCTTTGGACAATATAGAAGAAACGGAAATGATAGGGCAGGGCCCTGCAGGGGAAAGGTTTGTCTTCTGCCATGATGACGGGGTGTACATTGTCTCTGAAAGTTATGAGGGGCCGGCCAGTTTGGTCTTTCTGGACCGGGAGGGGAAAACAGAAACGCAGAAAATTTTCCCTCGGACAGTCTATTCCAACATCAATTACTTTGACGGGACAAATTATTATTATACCGTTGCCGTTAACGGCGAAGAGGTAGTCAAAAGGCTGGGGACGGATGCGGACAGTGAGCCGGAAAAGGTGGCTGATTATGTCAAGGATTCTTACGGCGCTATTACCGTCAAAGAGAACATTGCTTATAGCTGGACGGATGTGCGCACCGGTAACTGGGTGGAACATGAGATCACGGAAGTGCGTTTTACGGAGGAAACAGCAGGATTTGCCAGGATCAACGCTTTTCTGGAGGAGCTGTATGCGCAGCAGTCGGCTTCTGCGGAGGAATATAAGGACATCATCAGACAGGAGGACTACGAAAGGGAAGAGGAGGCTGAGGGCCCGATCAATTCCGTGGAACTCTCCGAAAACGTTAATGTATGCTACATGGATGAGAACTATGTGGGGATATGCCTTAACTGGTACGTGTATTTTTGGGGGGCAGTCCACGGCATGCACGGAAGCGTTTATTACATGTTTGACCGGGAGACCGGAAACAGGGTTTTCATTACCGATGTGGTAAAGAACACCCCGGAGGAGATCTGCGAATTGACAGCGCCTTATGTGGAGGCGGTGGCTGCATGGGAGACGGACGAGGAAAAATGGGAGGAGATGCTGCTGGAAGAGGGGCGTTTCTTCCTGTCCGAGGAGGGCATCGGCATTCATTTTGATGTTTATGAGTTAGATTGCTATGCCGCGGGGGAAAAGGAAGTTATTGTGCCCTACAGTATGTTTGACCTGTATTAGGGCATGTTTGAAAATGCAGCGTTGATTTTATGCGGTCTGCGGCATATCGGGAAGTCTGCAGCGGAAATATTACAGATTCTCCCGGATCCGGATGTCAACGGCCACATAATATTGCTCCCTCTCCGGCAGTTCCCCTGTGGTCAGGTAGGTAAAGAGCAGGTCCAGCGGCCGGCTCCCCTGCACCTTTGGCTGCTGGCAGATGACGGCGGATATGATTCCTTTTTTCACCAGTTCCCTGGTGGTGGGGACCATATCGTAAGCCACGATGCACATGCGGCTCTGGCGTCCCAATGCGGTGACGCCACGGCAGCCGCCGTAGACTCCGCCGGCGGCGAAATACAGAGCATTGATCTCAGGATGGTCCCGCAGCAGCCGGAAAGTCTTCTCGTAGCTCTCGATCTCATCATCATGTGCTTCTATAATATCCGTAATGTGTATACGGTTCTGGTATGGGCGCAGTGTCTTTTGGAATCCTGCGATACGCTCGGTGTGGCAGAGGATCCGGGAAGAACCGGTGATGATCCCCACGTTGACCTGTCCGCTGGTCATCAGCTGCAGCAGTCCTGCGGCGGTGGAGCCGCTCTTTTCATAATGGCTTCCCACATAGGCAATGCGGTCGGAATTTTCAATGTCCGTGTTCAGCGTCACCACGGGGATCCCCTGTTTGGCGAGGCTGTTGATGCGCTCCCGGATGCAGTCGTCGTTGTAGGGAGCCAGGGCGATGCCGTTTACCTCCTCAGCCATCAGTCCGTCGATGGCCTGCAGCTGTGCTTCCAGATCCATGGGGATCTGCTTCACGATTACGGCGCAGTTATAGCCGGCCAGTTCTTCCGCCTTCTCGTTTACTCCTGCCAGGACATCTACATAAAAAGGGTTTTCCGGTGAAAACAGGATTACCCCCAGCTTCAGCTTCTTTTTCTGGGCAGCAAGCACCAGGCCGGCGCGGTTGGGTTTGTAATCCAGTTCCTTTGCGATTCTTTTTATTTTCTCCGCGGTTTCGGGATTCACGCTTCCCCGGTGGTTGAGCACACGGTCCACCGTTCCCCGGGATACTCCCGCCAGCAGTGCGATCTCTTTAATCGTTGCCATAGTCCTTCTCCTTATTGACTACTACGCTATCATAAATCGGGGGAAAATGCAAACGGATTGAAGGGTGCAGGAATTTCTTGAACCTCTGCCCGGCCAAGTATATAATGGGAGCATGGCAGTATACCTGTTGCGGAAGGGAATAAGGGAGTATCGGTACGTTTATCATACAGTAAGATGAGTGGAACATCCGCGCATATTGTGCGGCATGCCCGGAATGGAGGGAACTATTGCCAGAACGATAGGGATTGGTAATCAGGATTTTGCAAAGCTGCAGAAATGCCTTGCTTTTTTCCCTGAAAACGGATATGATTAAGAAAAGCGTGCTCGTGCACACGGAGGCAGAAATCATGAAAGTGAGCAATCCGGTCTTAAGCGGGTTTTACCCGGATCCATCCATCTGTGCGGTGGGGGAAGATTTTTATCTTGTGAATTCCACTTTTGCATATTTTCCGGGGATCCCGGTTTTCCACAGCAGGGACCTGGCCCATTGGCGCCAGATCGGGAACGTCCTGGACCGGCCTTCCCAGATACGTCTGGAGGGTTGCAGGCATTCCCAGGGGATATATGCTCCTACCATCCGATACCACGAAGGGGTATTTTACGTGATTACCACCAATGTATCCGGCGGCGGAAGCTTTCTTGTCACGGCAAAGGACCCTGCCGGCCCCTGGTCGGAGCCGTATTTTCTGGGGGAGGAGGCGCCGGGCATCGATCCCAGCCTTTTCTTTGACGAGGACGGCGCCTGCTATTATGTGGGAACCAGGCCGAACCCGGATGGTGTGAGATACAACGGCGACTGGGAAATCTGGGCCCGGGAGCTGGACCTGGCGGCGATGAAGCTGACCGGGGAAAGCCACATGCTCTGGAAGGGAGCCATGAACGGCGCCATATGGCCGGAAGGCCCTCATTTGTATAAAAAGGACGGATACTACTATCTGTTGATCGCAGAGGGCGGGACGTCCATACATCACAGTGTGATGGCAGCCAGAAGCCGCAATGTGTACGGTCCTTATGAAGGGAATCCGGCGAACCCGATTCTGACGCACAGGCATCTGGGGAAAGACTACCCCATAGTCAATGTGGGCCATGGGGATCTGGCGGCGGATCCGGAGGGCAACTGGTACATGGTCATGCTGGCATCAAGGCCCTGCCAGGGGCATACCAATATGGGCAGGGAAACCTTCCTTGCGAAAGTCGTCTGGGAGGAGGGTTGGCCGGTGGTAAACCCGGGAGTGGGGAAGCTGGAGGAATGTGTGGAGCTTCCTGGGCGGTCCCCCCGGGAGCCGGGGATGGAGCCTCATTTTCCGGAAACCGGGATCTATCCTTTCCTGCAGGAGAAGCTGCCCCTGGAATTTATGATGCTGCGGAATCCTCCCCGGGAGCCGTTCTACCGCCTGGAGCCAGGGAAGCTGCATCTGTGCCTGAGGGCGGCGACTTTAAAAGAAGAGGCCAATCCGTCCTACTTATGCGTCCGCCAGAGAAGACAGGATTACGAGACAGGGGCGGTCATGGAGTTTGAGCCGGAGGCCTGGGGAGAATCTGCGGGGATTGCCGTGGTACAGAATCCCTTTTACCATGTCCGGCTGGAAAAGTGCAGTCCGGAAGGCAGGACACAGATCCGTGCCGTATTGTGCAGGGACGGCCAGGAGGAAACGGCAGGAAGCTGCGAGGTCCCGGCGGGAAGCGTCCTGCTTAGGATCGTGAACCGGGGGCAGAGGGCAACCTTTTCCTGCGAGACGGCACAGGGGGTGCAAACCGTTGCGGAAAATGTGGATATGCGTTTCCTGAGCACGGAGACGGCAGGAGGCTTTACAGGCTGTACCATGGGGATGTATGCTTCTTCCAACGGCGCAGAGAGCACAAATACTGCGGTTTTTGCAGAGTTTTGGAGGATTTAGGAACAGGCGGGAACTGCCTGTAAATCAAAAATAAAGGAGGTTACACATGCTGTACATAGGAATTGATTTGGGGACATCGGCGGTGAAGCTGCTGCTGATGGACAGCGAAGGGAAAATCGTTCATGTAGTGTCCAGGGAATATCCGCTTTATTTCCCCCAGCCGGGATGGTCGGAGCAGAAACCCGAGGACTGGTATGAGCAGACCATGGAGGGGATCCGGGAGCTGATTCAGGATGTGGATAAGAGCCAGGTGGCAGGGATCAGCTTCGGCGGGCAGATGCACGGACTTGTGATCCTGGACGGGGAGGATCAGGTGATCCGCCCTGCTATCCTGTGGAACGACGGACGTACCACGGAGGAAACGGATTATCTGAATAATGCCATAGGCAAGGAGAAGCTGTCCCAATACACGGCCAACATTGCCTTTGCGGGATTCACGGCCCCCAAGATTCTCTGGGTGAAGAAGAATGAGCCGGAGAACTTTGCCAGGATTGCGAAAATCATGCTGCCCAAGGACTATATCGCTTATAAGCTTACCGGCGTCCACTGCACCGATGTGTCCGACGCTTCCGGTATGCTGCTGTTTGACGTGAAGAACCGCGAATGGTCCCGGGAGATGTGCGAGATCTGCGGCATCAGCACCTCCCAGCTTGCCCGGTGCTATGAGAGCTACGAGAAGGTAGGCACGGTGCTTCCTGAGATCGCACGGGAGCTTGGCATCTCTGATAAGGTTGTGGTCGCGGCAGGGGCCGGGGACAATGCGGCAGCGGCTGTGGGAACCGGAACGGTGGGCGACAATATGTGTAACATTTCCCTGGGGACCAGCGGCACAATCTTTATCTCCTCCAAAAACTTCGGAGTGGATAAGTTTAACGCCCTGCATTCCTTTGCACATGCGGACGGCAGCTATCACCTGATGGGTTGTATGCTCAGCGCTGCAAGCTGCAACAAGTGGTGGATGGATGAGATCGTGGGCACGAAGGATTATGCCGGGGAGCAGGCGTCTATAGAGAAGCTGGGTGAGAACCATGTCTATTTCCTGCCCTATCTTATGGGAGAGCGTTCCCCTCACAACAATCCCAACGCCAGGGCAACCTTTATCGGAATGACCATGGACACGGACAGGGCCGACATGACCCAGGCGGTACTGGAGGGCGTGGCCTTTGCGCTTCGGGATTCGCTGGAAGTAGCAAAGTCCCTGGGAATCGATTTGAAGCGCACCAAGATCTGCGGCGGCGGTGCAAAGAGCCCGCTCTGGAAGAAGATCATTGCCAATGTGCTGAACCTGAAGGTGGATGTTATAGAGAGCGAGGAAGGCCCTGCCATGGGCGGCGCCATGTTGGCGGCGGTTGCCTGCGGAGAGTACGGGAGCGTGGAGGAGATCGCGGCGAAGGTGGTTCGGATCATAGACACCCTGGAGCCGGATCCCGGCCTGGTGGAAAAATATGAGGCGCGGTACGCGCAGTTTAAGGAGATTTATCCTGCCTGCAGGCCTTTGTTTGAAATCATTAAGTAAAGACAGTGAGAGCCAGCAGTTTACAATCTTGGTTTGTGTGCCCGCCGGAGCGGGCAGATAGGAGTAAGCATGAAAATTTTATCAGTAAATGACGCCGCTTTCCAAAAGTACGGCAGGGTAGTAACCAATGTGGATTTTACGGAACTGGTACAGGAGATGAAGAAGACCCCTGTCCCCGAAGGCGTGGTCTATGAACCCAGCGTGGAAGCGCTGGAGGCGCTGCCGGTGATGCAGGCGCTGTCCGAGACTGCGTACGGCGAGATGCCGGTTCAAATCGGCTACTGCAACGGGCATAATACTAAACTTAACGCGCTGGAGTACCACAGGGATTCCGAGATCAATGTGGCGGCTACGGATGCCATCCTGATGTTGGGCCTGCTTCAGGATGTGGAGGCGGATCACAGCTATGACACTTCCAAGGTGGAAGCTTTCCTGGTGCCTGCGGGCACGGCGGTGGAAGTGTATGCCACCACCCTCCACTATGCGCCCTGCGGCGTGGAGGGCAACGGTTTCCAGGTTTCCGTAGTGCTGCCCAGAGGGACCAACTATCCCTTGAAAAAGGAGCATGCCAAGGCCTCCGGTACGGCTGTGGACAATGAAGACTGCCTGATCACAGCCGTAAATAAGTGGCTCATCGGCCACCCGGAAGGGGGACTGGATGAGGGCAGCTTCCTCGGGTTAAAGGGGAAAAACCTGGACATCAATGAGTAAATGGCGCTGTTGTCACAGCGTGTAGTAAAGCGCGGCCTGTAAAAACAGAGCCGGGAAAAATATTTCGGTAGTCACCGGGCCTGCAAACGGTTATAATAGATATCAGCAGGAAACTACTAATTTTTAGATTACATATTATTTAGGAGGGATTCTACTATGAACAATTTACCCCAGGTAAAAATCGGTATCGTGGCAGTCAGCCGTGACTGCTTCCCTGAGAGCCTGTCCGTGAACAGAAGAAAGGCTCTGGTGAAGGCTTACACGGACAAGTACGACGGGGCGGACATCTATGAGTGCCCCATCTGTATTGTGGAAAGTGAGATCCACATGGTCCAGGCTCTGGAGGATATCAAGAAGGCCGGCTGTAACGCTCTCTGCGTTTACCTTGGAAACTTCGGCCCCGAAATCTCCGAGACACTTCTGGCAAAGCATTTTGACGGCCCTTCCATTTTCGTGGCAGCGGCGGAGGAGAGCCAGAACGATCTGTCCGACGGCCGTGGGGATGCATACTGCGGTATGCTGAACGCAAGCTACAACTTAAAGCTGCGCAATATCAAGGCTTATATTCCCGAGTATCCCGTAGGGACCGCCGAGGAATGCGCCGACATGATCAATGAGTTCGTTCCCATTGCCAGAGCCATTGTGGGATTGAGCGACCTTAAGATTATTTCTTTCGGCCCCAGACCGTTGAACTTCCTTGCATGTAACGCTCCCATCAAGCAGCTTTACAATCTGGGCGTGGAGATCGAGGAGAATTCCGAGCTGGATCTTTTCGAGGCATTTAACAAGCACGCAGGAGACGAGAGGATCCCCGCAAAGGTTCAGGAGATGGCAGGTGAGCTGGGCGCAGGCAACAAGAAGCCTGAGGTGCTGGAGAAGCTGGCACAGTATGAGCTGACACTGTTAGACTGGGTGGAGGAGCACAGAGGATACCGTAAGTACGTGGCAATCGCAGGAAAGTGCTGGCCTGCATTCCAGACACAGTTCGGTTTTGTGCCCTGCTATGTGAACAGCCGCCTTACCGGAATGGGTATCCCGGTATCCTGTGAAGTAGATATCTACGGCTGCCTGAGCGAGTTCATCGGTACCTGCGTCAGCGCGGATGCGGTAACCCTGCTGGATATCAACAATTCCGTTCCCGCGGATATGTACAGGGAAGCCATCGAGGGCAAGTTCCCTTACACCCACAAGGATACCTTTATGGGATTCCACTGCGGAAATACCTGCTCCAGCAAGCTGGCATTCTGCGAGATGAAGTACCAGAAGATCATGGCCAGAAACCTTCCCATCGAAGTGACCAACGGCACTCTGGAAGGGGACATCATGCCCGGGGACATCACCTTCTACCGTCTTCAGTCCACAGCGGACTGCAAGCTGCGGGCATATATCGCACAGGGCGAGGTTCTGCCTGTGGCAACCAAGTCCTTCGGAGGAATCGGTGTATTCGCTATCCCGGAGATGGGACGCTTCTACCGCCATGTATTGATCGAGAAGAACTACCCTCATCACGGGGCGGTGGCATTCGGCCATTTCGGAAAGGCATTGTTCGAGGTATTCAAGTACATCGGCGTACCTGTAGAGGATTTGAATTACAACCAGCCGAAGTCCCTTCCTTACCCTACGGAAAATCCCTTTGCATAAGGTTTTCAGGCAGGAAAGCAAGGCTGCCCGCAGCGGTTGCGGAAACGGTAAGGATTAGAATAATCGATATAGAACGAGAGGCAATGCTTATAGCCTCAAAGATACGGTGGGTGGGGATTATTCCCTGCCCATCTTTTTATTTTACGGGAAACTGCGTCCCGGCTGGGGAAGGATGCGGAGCATTCTTTTAAGCGCCGTTTCTGCCGCTTTTTATGCCGGAGCGTGTTTGGAAACCATTATAATAGGGCGTACGGCGAGCCGGCTGAAGGATTGCTGTTTTGCCAAACCCCCTTGAAATTTTAAGCCAATCTAATATAATGGGGAATAAGTAACTCGGTTAAATCAAATCGGCCAAAGGGGAAAAGTGGGTTGGCAGCAGGAGGAAATTCAATGAGTGTAATAAATGTCCGGAACCTGACTCGGGATTACGGGGCAGGAAAAGGAATATTCGATGTATCTATCCAAGTAAAAAAAGGTGAGGTCTTTGGATTTCTTGGCCCCAACGGCGCCGGTAAGACTACAACAATCCGACATTTGATGGGATTTATCAAGCCTAAGGCCGGGGACTGCCAAATTGGTGGATTGGATTGTTGGAAACATCGCGACGAGATCCAAAAAAGGCTGGGTTATATTCCCGGGGAAATCAGTTTTTTTGATGATATGTCCGGTAAAGAGTTTCTCAAATTTGTCTCGGATTACCGAAACGCAGGTAAAGATAATCGAATACAGGAAATGCTTGAGCGGTTCGAATTAGACCCGAAAGGCAAAATGAAAAAAATGAGTAAGGGAATGAAACAAAAGATCGGCATTGTGGCCGCCTTTATGCACGACCCTGACATACTGATTTTGGACGAACCCACAAGCGGGCTTGACCCTTTGATGCAAAATCGCTTTATCGAGTTGATTGCAGAAGAAAAAAAGAGGGGTAAAACCATTCTCTTGTCGAGCCACATGTTTGAGGAAGTGGAGCGCACCTGCGACCGGATCGGCATTATCCGAAACGGAAAAACCGTAACGGTTGACTCGGTTGAAACATTAAGAGAACGGCATATGCACACATATACCGTTCATTTGGATTCACCCGAGCTGGCGGAGTGTTTTGCAAGGGACTTTGGTGGAATTTGTGATGGCAGCGCTGTGACAGTCGCGGCAAAACAAAGCCTTGAAACAATCTTTATGAGTTATTACGGAGGTGAGGGAAATGCTTAGCATGGCTTTATATAAACGAGAGATGAAAGGCAGCTTTAAACTGCTCATCATTTTTGGGGCCGTTATATCTATGTATGTTTCCATTATCATCAGTATGTACGACCCGGAGATGATGGCGACTTTAGACAGCTTTTATGAGGTAATGCCGGAACTGATGGCTTCGGTTGGGATGAGCACAGGGGCAACAAGCCTGATAGGATTTATGGTTTCTTATCTCTATGGATTTATCCTTTTGATTTTCCCTATGGTATTCTGCATTCTCCGGGGCAACGGCCTAATTGCCAAATATGCAGACAAAGGCTCAATGGTCACGTTGTTGGCGGCGCCCGTAAAACGCAGGACAGTGGCAATAACGCAGATGTCTGTCCTGATCAGCGGTATATTGCTGCTTATCCTTTTTACAACCGGGTTGGAAGCGATAATAGCGGAAACGAGTTTTCCGGGAGAGCTTGTAATACCGGAGCTGTTAAAATTAAATGCCTCCCTTTTATGCCTGCATTTATTTATCGGGAGCATCTGTTTCCTCGCTTCCGGTATTTTTTCCGACACCAAATACAGTATCGCTTTAGGGGCAGGCATCCCGGCGCTTATGTACATCCTTCAGATGCTGGCAAATGCGGGTGAAAAGGCAGAAGCGATCAAGTACGTTACATTTTTTACCCTGTTTGATGCAAATGGCATCGCCGCAAATGAGAGCAGCGCCGTCTTTGGGACATTGGCTTTACTGATTGGCGCCATTGCTCTTTACACGATAGGGACTGTTGTATTTTGCAGGAAAGATTTACATATTTAAGTGAACCTTTATCGTTCTTTCCAAAATAAGCTGTGTATAGGACTTTTATTTTAATATAAACCCCATATATGCCGCCGTTTGTGGATAAAACCACAGCGGCGGTTTTTTGTGCCTGCCGGCTTTACCGCTACAGAACCTGAAATGGCGGAAACGGAGGAATTGGGCTTGCATAGAAACGGCGGGAATGCTTTTCAAATGCTCTCTAAGAAATAAGTTGCAAAAAAGTACATGAAAAGGAGATAATTTCAGCAAAAAAGTACATTGTGCTTTTTCATGGAAGCGAATATACTCTCTTAGAGTATTTTCCAAAGGGAAACCGCGTCTTACCGAGACGGGGCATTCCCGAAACGGCAGTTTGGATAGAGCACGGAGTCGGACGGCTCCGTAAGGAGGATAAAAGGCAATGACAAAAGACATGACTAAGGGCACACCCATGAAACTGATCCTGGGGTTTTCCATACCTTTGTTTTTCGGGTTCCTGTTCCAGCAGTTTTACAGCCTGGTGGACACCCTGATCGTAGGGCGTTTTCTGGGGAAAGAGAATCTGGCGGCAGTGGGGGCCACGGGTTCCGTGAACTTTCTGATTATCGGCTTCTGCATGGGCGTGTGCAGCGGCTTTTCCATCCCTGTCTCCCACAAATTCGGTGCGGGAGACCTGAAGGGGATGCGCAGGGTAGTGGCAAACTGCGTATGGCTGGCGGCGGCTTTCGGGATCCTGATGACCGTACTGACGACTATATTCTGCCGTCACATCCTGGTACTGATGAAGACCCCGGCGAACATCCTGGAGGCGTCCCATGCCTATATCTGGATCATTTTCCTGGGCATACCGGTGACTTTCCTGTACAATATGACCTCCGGCGTGATCCGTGCCCTTGGGGACAGCAGGACTCCGGTAATCTTTCTGCTTATGTCGTCCTTTTTAAATATCGGACTGGATCTGTTCTTTATCATAAACCTCCATTGGGGTGTCCAGGGCGCGGCCTGGGCAACGGTGATATCCCAGGGAGTATCCGGCGTATGCTGTCTTCTTTATATGATGAAAAAGTTTGAGATCTTGCGGATCCAGAGGGATGAATGGGCGCCTGACCGGCATCTGATGGGATCGCTTTGCGGCATGGGTGTGCCCATGGGACTTCAGTATTCCATCACGGCTATCGGCAGTGTGGTTCTGCAGAGCGCTACCAACACGCTGGGTTCCGATGCGGTGGCAGCGGTGACGGCAGCAGGGCGTATCAGCGGGTTCCTGGCCTGCCCCTTTGACGCTATGGGGTCCACTATGGCTACCTACGGCGGGCAGAATATAGGCGCGGGGAGACTGGACCGTATCAGTAAGGGACTGAAATCCTGTGTCATGCTGGGGGCGGGATACTCGGTGATTGCACTGTCCGTCAGCATTCTCCTGGGGAGGCCCCTTGCCATGCTGTTCCTGGATGCGTCGGAGACGGCTATTATCGGAGATGTGAGATTCTTCCTGATCATGAATACGGTATTCTATTTCCCTCTGGCCCTGGTGAACATTGTGAGGTTCCTCATCCAGGGAATGGGATTCCCCACCTTTGCCATACTGGCGGGAGTGTTTGAAATGCTGGCAAGGGCAATTGCCGGGTTTGTCCTGGTGCCCGTTATGGGGTTTGCGGGTGTGGCATTGGGAAGCCCCATTGCGTGGATCTTTGCAGATATCTTCCTGATCCCGGCCTATTTCCATGTGCGGAAGGTGATGGGGAAGAGGCTGGCCGGGGCAGGTACACAGGCCATGGCAGGTACGCAGGCCACAGCAAGTACACAGGCCATAGCAGGCACACAGGCCACAGCAGGTAAACAAATTATAGCAGGCACCCAGGACACGGCCGAGGCGCAGGCGTCTGTGGACGAGGATTCTCCCCGGGAAAGGAATCCCCTGCAAAGTAACTCCGGGAAATCCCTGAAAACTCCAAAGCTGCGGTTTCCCGTGAGGCTGTCAAAGCGCTTATTCTGATCCCGGGGCGGATAGAGCATTAGTCATTGACTTTTATTTTTCATACGGTTAAACTTGTCTTAAACTCGCTTTTTCAAAATACATGCGGGCAGAAGGAGAAGACCATGGCAAAACTGTATGTGAATCCGAAAGTAAAGAAAGGGCATATTAACCCTGAGCTTCAGGGGCATTTCTCGGAGCATCTGGGAAGGTGCATCTATGAGGGAATCTATGTGGGCGAGGATTCCGAAATTCCAAACGTAAACGGTATGCGGACGGATGTGGTGGAGGCGCTGAAGGAGATCCGGGTGCCGGTGCTGCGCTGGCCCGGCGGATGCTTCGCTGATGAGTATCACTGGAAGGACGGCATCGGCCCGAAAGAGGGAAGAAAGAAAATGGTCAACACCCACTGGGGCGGCGTTGTGGAGGACAACAGCTTCGGCACCCATGAATTCATGGAGCTGTGCAGGCAGCTGGGATGTAAGACCTATATCAACGGCAATATGGGCAGCGGCACCGTGCAGGAAATGAGCGAGTGGGTGGAATATATGACCTTTGACGGCATTTCTCCCATGGCGGACTTGAGAAAGGAAAACGGCCACGAGGAACCCTGGAGGGTGGATTATTTCGGCGTGGGCAATGAGAACTGGGGTTGCGGCGGCAATATGCGCCCTGAATTCTATGGGGATATGTACCGCAGATACCAGACCTATGTCCGCAATTATGATTCTAAGAACCCCATCTGTAAAATCGCCTGCGGGGCAAACGCGGGTGACTATCACTGGACGGACAAGGTGCTGGAGACTGCTTTTGACCACGGAAGCGGCTTTATGGGTGGAATGTCGCTGCACTATTATACCCTTCCCACAGGTGACTGGAGCAGCAAGGGTTCTGCGTTGGAATTTGACGAGAAGGATTGGTACCGCACCCTTAAGGCGACCCTTAAGATGGAAGAGCTGATCCGCCGCCACGGCGCAATCATGGATCAGTATGACCCTGAGAAGAAGATCGGAATGGTCATTGATGAATGGGGAACCTGGTATGATGTGGAACCCGGTACCAACCCCGGTTTCCTGTATCAGCAGAATACCATGCGGGATGCGCTGGTGGCGGGCATTAACCTGAACCTGTTTAACAAGAATTGTGACCGTGTGAAGATGGCCAATATTGCCCAGATGGTGAATGTGCTGCAGGCAGTGATCCTGACCGAGGGGGAGAAAATGGCAAAGACCCCTACCTGGCATGTTTTTGACCTGTTCCGGCATCATCAGGACGGTGAACTGGTTGAATCCTCCATTGAAACGGAAGAAGTGGGACTGGAGGAAGATTATATGATCCCGGATCTGTCCGAGTCCGTTTCCCTGGGAAAAGACGGCAGGCTCCATGTCACGGTGACCAATGCTTCTCTGTCCCGGAAGGCGGAAGTGGAAGGTTTCTTCGCAGAGACAGCGGTTTCGGCCGTGAAAGGCAGGATCCTGACAGGGGAGATGCATGCCCATAATACCTTTGAGGAACCGGATATGGTACATACCCAGGAATTTACGGACTTCTCGGTGGAGGGCAATCAGGTGCGATTCACTGTCCCGGCGTGCAGCGTACTGCATCTGGAGCTTGAACTGTAAGAATTATTTATGTTATTATAATCATATTGGAAATGTGTATCGAACCCGAAATCTCATGTTTCGGGTTCGGTGCGTATGGAAACGGATTCCAGGAAAACGGATTTCTATGAGCCGCAAGGGCGGCAAGGGGGATTTCTATGTATCATTACAGAGAAACAATGGACAGACTGATAGAAAAAGAAGTCACGGAGGGCAGGGTAAAGGGAGCCAGCGCCCTGGTTCTGCACAGGGACCGGGAAATTTACTACAATGCCTTCGGCTATGGGGACGGAGAGCAAGGGACCCCCATGGCCAGGGATACCATCATCCGCCTTTTCTCCATGACAAAGCCGGTGACGGCGGCAGCCGTAATGATTTTGATGGAGAGGGGAGATATAGACGTATGGGACCCGGTGTCCCGATATATTCCTGCATTCAAATGTCCTAAGGTGTGGAGTGAGGAAAAGCAGGCTGAGGTCCCTGCCGATAGGGAGATTACCCTGTGGGACCTTCTGAATATGACTTCCGGCATTCCCTATCCCGATCCGGCCCATGAACCCGGAAGGCGTATGGATACAGTGCTGAGAGGACTGCTGGCCCGCAGGGCCCAGGGAGAGACTGTGGACACCCAGGAATACATGCGGCAGATTGCCACGGTGCCTCTCTGTTTCCAGCCGGGGGAGAGGTGGATGTACGGATACTCCGCGGATATCCTGGGGGGAATTGTTGAGGTGGTATCGGGAAAGAAATTCGGGCAGTTTTTAAAAGAAGAACTGTTTGATCCCCTGGACATGAAGGATACGGCATTCTACGTCCCGAAGGACAAGCTTCACCGTTTTGCCCAGTACTATGACTGGTCGGAGAAGGAAGGGTTGCAGGTTCACAGGGGCAGCCATCTGGGAGAGTACTACGGGGAGGATGTGGCTTTCGAATCCGGGGGCGCGGGACTTGTTTCCACCCTGGACGACTACAGCCATTTTGCATCCATGCTGGTACACAAAGGAAAATATAAGGATCAAAGGATCCTGGGCCGTAAGACAGTGGAATTTATGGCACAGAACCATTTAACGCCCCGGCAGAGGGAATCCCTGGTGTGGGACAGTGTGAAGGGTTACGGCTACGGCTGCCTTATGCGTGTTCTGATGGATCAGGCCGTGGCAGGCTATAACGGTTCCCTGGGAGAGTTCGGCTGGGATGGCTGGACGGGGAATTATGTTGCCATGGATTTCAGCGAGGAGCTGGTATTCCTGTACTTTATCCAGCGCTGCGGCGCCGGGGCGACTCCCGCAGTGCGGAAATTAAAGACAGTTACCTACGGTGCTTTGGAACCGTGACGTCCACATGTTTTGAGGGATTGCAGAGCCGGTACGTTAAAAATCGTAAGGGGCATATAAATGAACATTTTAACGATTGACAATATTACAAAAGCATACGGGGAGCGGAAATTATTCCATCAAGCAAGCTTTTTTCTGGAGGAGGGGGAGAAGGCCGGTGTGATCGGCATTAACGGCACAGGTAAGTCCACGCTGCTTCACATTATTGCGGGCCTTGAAGAGCCTGACGAGGGCCGTGTGATCATGGCCAATCACTGCATGGTGCGCTTCCTGCCCCAGGATCCGTATTTTGAGGAACAGGAAACGGCGCTGGAAGCGGTGCTGCGTGACAACCGCACGGAAGCCAACAGCGGCTATATCGTTTCGGATGCCAAAGCCATGCTGACCAGGCTTGGGGTGACGGACTTCGAGAAACCCTGCGGGCAGCTTTCCGGGGGACAGAAGAAAAGGCTGGCCCTTGTCTCCGTTCTGCTTTCCCCGGCGGAAATATTGGTGCTGGACGAACCTACGAACCATCTGGACAATGAGATGAGCGACTGGCTTGAGGATACGCTGAAAAAGAGAAAGGGCGCGGTAGTCATGGTAACCCATGACCGCTATTTCCTGGACAGTGTGGCCCGGAGGATCATAGAGATTGACAAGGGAAGCATTTACTCCTATGACGCCAACTATGCGGGATACCTGGAGCTTAAGATGCAGCGTGAGGCCATGGAGCTGGCAAGCCAGAGAAAAAGGGAAAGTATTTTAAGGAACGAGCTGGCCTGGGTCATGCGCGGCGCCAGAGCCAGGTCCACCAAGCAAAAAGCCAGGCTGGAGAGGTATGAAGCGCTGAAGGATGTGGCTGGCTTTGAGCGGGATAATGAGGTGGAAATGTCTTCTGCCAGTACGCGCCTGGGCAGGACAACGGTGGAGCTTCACCATATCAATAAAAGCTATGGAGGGAGGTCTTTGATCAATGACTTTTCCTACATGTTCCTGAAGAACGACAGAGTCGGTTTCATCGGCCCCAACGGAAGCGGGAAATCCACCCTGATGAAGATTATACTTGGTGAGGTTGCGGCGGACAGCGGCTTTGTGGAGCTGGGGCAGACCGTAAGGATCGGTTATTATGCCCAGGAAATCGGCGGGGAGGAAATGGACCCGAAGATGCGGGTGATCGATTATATCCGAAATGTGGCGGAGTTCGTGGACACGGATGAAGGAAAGGTAAGCGCGGCGAGAATGCTGGAGCGATTCCTTTTTGCAGGGGAAGACCAATACGGACTCCTGGGAAAACTTTCCGGCGGGGAGCGCCGCAGGCTGTATCTTCTGAAAATGCTGATGGGAGCGCCCAATGTTTTGATATTGGACGAACCCACCAATGATCTGGACATTGCCACCCTGCGGATCCTGGAGGACTATCTGGACCGTTTTCAGGGGATTGTGATTGTGGTTTCCCATGACCGGTATTTTCTGGACAGGACGGTACGCCGCATCTTCGCAATGGAAGAGGGCAGGTTTGTGCAGTATGAGGGCGGCTATACGGATTATGCAAACCGGAGGAAAGAACAGCAGGATACTCAGGGGATAGAGAAAGATACCCAGGGGAGCGGGAACCGCATCTCGGAGGGGAGGAAAAGTACTCCAGGGGGCAAAAATCATTTTCCGGGGGAAAGGGAAAATGCCCCAGGGATAAAAGAGAATGCCGGGAAAAAAGAATGGAAAATGGGCCAGAAGCGTAAGCTCAGGTTCACCTATCAGGAGCAGAAGGACTACGAAACCATTGAGGGGGATATGGCGGCGCTGGAGGAAGAAATACGACGCCTGGATCAGGACATGCTGAAATATTCCAGTGATTTTGTCAAATTGGGCGAGCTTTCGAAGCAAAAGGAAGCGGCAGAAAAAGCATTGGAAGACAAAATGGAGCGCTGGATGTACCTGGAAGACTTAGCGGCAAGAATAGAAAACGGCGAGACGGTTGGGGAGTAGCCAACTGTCTTGCCATTTTGATTTTTGAGCCTTCCTGCCGTTTGCTATATGCCTGTACCGGAATTACGGTTTTATAAAATCTGCATTATTCGTCTAAGGAAGAGTTTTCCGCCGCAACAGCCGAAGTGACGGAAGCGACCACAGCGATCACAACCGCAATGATAATGATTAAAAGTCCTCCGCCCAATATGAGAAACATTCCACTCGCATTCATAATGATCCACCCTTTCTATCGTTTCATCCCAGTGTACTGACCGTATTACATTTCGCAAAATATCTTGCCTGAATTTCCATCTGCAGCGTTAGATTTCCTGGACGCAGCCGCCACTATGCCGTCGGAAATCCGCCTTGCAGGCTGAAAATTCATTCTGCGCTATTTAGCTGAAAGTAATCTGGTTAGCACACTAGTACCACGAATATTAATCAACTGACATTTTGGCTTGCCTGATTTATCATCTGCTTCGTTGGTCTCCGCCTTGCATATGAAAGATTCATTCTGCGCCAATGTATCAGAAATTATTTATTTTATTAGTATACCATTTCTCTTTCGAAACTACAACCGGCAATTCTTATTTTTGACGTGCGATAAACAGGAAATGATTACAGTTCACACGCGCCATTCGCAAAACCGCACTTTCAGTGCCCGCCGCTGCTGTGCAGCTGTTTTTGCCCATAAAATGGCGCTCCCTTCGTCCGTTCGTACCCA
>ERZ808040.496-NODE-496-length-33362-cov-7.169326_pt1 | contig 33362 bp, 27 predicted proteins | sample MGYA00380191_ERZ808040 | MGnify/ENA primary metagenome ERZ808040 (study PRJEB31490, sample SAMN06133395) | mouse gut metagenome | isolation source: J6 | host: mice | place: China: Chengdu | collected 2015-05 ...
CCAAAGCAGGCATGGATATAGATAACATAAGAAAATCTGTACGGAAAAAAATTGCCAACGATTACTTGACAGTAACAGGGCTACGGGTGCAGGAAAAATCAGTTTTACAAAATACGGCCGCTGTGCTATACTTTTTATGGAAGCGCTTTTATCAGCGTTTCTTTTATTGCGCAGCAACACCGGGCGGCAGGCCGCCGGAAGCGCTGCAGTTCGGAGAGAAGCGAGGAACAGTATGTCGGTGGAACAAAGTAAAATAAGAAATTTTTGTATTATAGCGCATATTGATCACGGAAAGTCCACGCTGGCGGATCGGATTATCGAGCAGACAGGCCTTCTGACGAGCCGTGAGATGCAGGCGCAGATCCTGGACAATATGGATCTGGAACGCGAGCGGGGCATCACCATCAAGGCGCAGACCGTCCGCACAGTGTACCGGGCGAAGGACGGGGAGGAATATATTTTCAATCTGATCGACACGCCGGGGCATGTCGATTTCAATTATGAGGTATCGCGCAGTCTGGCGGCGTGCGAGGGTGCGCTGCTTGTCGTGGATGCGGCGCAGGGGATTGAGGCGCAGACGCTGGCCAATGTCTATCTGGCGCTGGATCACAATCTGGATATTGTGCCGGTCATCAACAAGATCGACCTGCCGAGTGCCGAGCCGGATCGGGTCAAGGCGGAGATCGAGGATGTTATCGGACTGGAAGCGCATGACGCGCCTCTGATTTCGGCGAAGACCGGACAGAACATTGAGGATGTGCTGGAGGCGGTGGTGCACCGGATTCCGGCGCCGTCGGGCAGCAGGGAAAATCCGCTGCAGGCGCTGATTTTTGATTCGATTTACGATTCTTACAAGGGGGTCATTATCTTCTGCCGCATCAAGGAGGGGGCGGTGCGCCGCGGTACGCCGATCCGGATGATGGCGACCGGGGCACAGGCGGAGGTCGTGGAACTCGGAACGTTTGCCCCGGGGCAGTTCCTGCCGTGCGAGGAGCTTTCCGCGGGTATGGTGGGCTATATTACCGCCAGCCTGAAAAATGTGAAGGATACGCGGGTCGGCGACACGGTGACAAATGCGGAATTTCCGTGCGAAAAACCGTTGCCGGGCTACAAAAAGGTGAATTCCATGGTGTACTGCGGCATGTACCCGGCGGACGGCGCGAAATATCCGGATCTGCGCGACGCGCTGGAAAAGCTGCAGCTGAACGACGCGGCGCTGCAGTTCGAGCCGGAAACCTCGGTGGCGCTCGGCTTCGGTTTCCGCTGCGGTTTTCTCGGGCTGCTGCACCTGGAAATCATTCAGGAGAGGCTGGAGCGGGAATACAATCTCGACCTTGTGACCACCGCACCGAGCGTTATCTACAAAATTTACAAGACAAGCGGCGAGTGCGTCGAGATTACCAACCCGTCCAATCTGCCGGATCCGTCTGAGATCGAGCATATGGAGGAGCCGGTTGTTTCCGCCGAGATCATGGTGACGACGGAGTTTGTCGGCGCGATTATGAAGCTGTGCCAGGAGCGGCGCGGCGTATACCTCGGCATGGAATATATGGAGACAACGAGGGCGCTGCTGAAATACGAGCTGCCGCTCAACGAGATTATTTATGACTTCTTTGACGCGCTCAAATCGCGTTCCAGGGGCTACGCCTCGTTTGATTACGAGCTGAAGGGATATGAGACGGCGGAGCTGGTCAAGCTCGATATCCTGGTCAATAAGGAAGAGGTCGACGCGCTGTCGTTTATTGTGCCGGCCGCCAGTGCCTATGAGAGAGGGCGCAGGATGTGCGAAAAGCTCAAGGAGGAGATCCCGCGGCAGCTGTTTGAAATCCCGATTCAGGCGGCGATCGGCAGCAAGGTGATCGCGCGGGAGACGGTTAAGGCGATGCGCAAGGACGTGCTGGCAAAATGCTACGGCGGCGATATTACAAGAAAGAAAAAGCTTCTGGAAAAGCAGAAGGAGGGCAAGAAGCGCATGCGCCAGATCGGCAATGTGGAGATTCCGCAGAAGGCCTTTATGAGCGTGCTGAAGCTGGATGAGGATTAGCATGACAAACGGGTGCGGGCGGGTGCTTTCTGCAGCTTCCGGAGAAAGACAGGGGAACGGAAATGGAAATAAATGTAAAAACAGGAAACAATTTGCGGTTTATGTCCATATACCGTTCTGTATAAAGAAATGTGATTACTGCGATTTCCTTTCCGCGCCCGCATCTGCGGATGTTCAAGAAAGATATGTGCAGGCTCTGATCCGGGAAATCCGAGCGGAGGGGGCTGCGGAGCAGGCAGACCGGACGGAGCAGGTGATTTCCGTGTTTTTCGGGGGCGGAACCCCGTCGATTCTGCAGGCCGGACGGATCGGGGACATCCTGCAGGCACTGCGGGAGTGTTTTGTGTTTGCGCCGGAGGCGGAGATTACCGTTGAATGCAATCCGGGAACGCTGGATGCCGCACGTCTTTCCTCATACCGTCAGGCGGGTGTAAACCGCTTAAGCATCGGGCTGCAATCGGCCGACCGCAGCGAACTAAGGCTTCTCGGACGCATCCATACCTGGGAGCAATTTGAAGAGAGCTTTGCGCTGGCGCGGGGGGAGGGCTTTTGCAACATCAATGTGGATCTGATGAGCGCTCTGCCTGGGCAGACTGCCGCATCGTGGGAGAATACGCTGAGAAGCGTGCTTTTACTGCATCCGGAGCATATTTCCGCATACAGCCTCATAATAGAAGAAGGGACGCCGTTTTACGGGCGCTATGCAGAGGGGACCCGGCGCGGTCTGCTGCCGGATGAGGACGCGGAGCGGGCGATGTACGCGCGGACGGGGGAGCTGCTGGCAGCGGCCGGATATGAGCATTACGAGATCTCCAATTACGCGCTTCCGGGCTTTGCCTGCAGACATAATATCTGTTACTGGGAGAGAACGGATTATATCGGCTTCGGGCTCGGCGCGGCCTCCCTGCGGCAGCAGGAGCGTTTTTCCCGGCTGCGGGGGCTGAAGGAGTACATGGCGGCCGCGGAGGAAGGCCGGAGCACCCGGACAGAAATACAGAAACTTTCGCAAAAGGATGAGATGGAGGAGTTTATGTTCCTCGGACTGCGCCTGCTGCGGGGAGTCAGCGCCGCACGGTTTTATGAACAATTCAGATGCCGGCCGGAGAAAGTCTACGGCGATGTTTTGGATAAATACGAAAGGCTCGGACTGCTTGCCAGGGAAGGGGAACGGATTTTTCTGACGGAGCGGGGAATTGATGTGAGCAATGTGATTTTCAGTGACTTTCTGCTGGACGAAGATGCTTTGCAGCGCGGGCTTTGACCGAACGGCAGGGCCGTATCGGTCTGGTAAGAGATTTTTAGTTTCTGCTGACAGCTTCAGGAGCGGATCCGGGGTGATAACCGGATATTCCGGAGGCAGACGGAAACGTATGGAAGCAGTTATAAAAACAGCGGAAAAGTGAGCGGAAACCGGGGAATGGCTTCGGGACGGAGGCGGCAATGAGAAAGAATGGAATAATGCAGAAGCTCCTGTGCGGTCTGGTGCTGTGTGCGGCGCTTTTGGGAAGCTCTGCGGCCACAGCGCCGCTGCTGCCGTATCCGGCTAGGCTTATGGAAGTATCCGCAGCGGAACCGGTGATGCTTTGGGACGAGACAGAAAGCCTCCGGGGAAAGCGGACATCCTCCTCCTCGTGGCAGGAATATGTTTCCATCAGTGAGACGTCCATTGTCCTTTCGGTCGGTGAAAAGCGTGAGCTTTTTATGATCGGAAACAGAAAACTCCCGGTTTCCTGGAGGTCGAAGCGCAGCCGGATTGCCGGAGTTTCCGAAGATGGTGTTGTGGAGGGAATTTCGGCCGGCACCACCGAGGTGATTGCGGAGACGGGAGGACGGGAATACCGCTGCACGGTCCGGGTGGAGGCTCCGGCCCTCAGTAAAACCAGACTGGAGGGCACTGCCGGCAGTAATTTTCAGCTCCGGGTGAACGGCACGAAGCGGAAAATCCTCTGGAAAAGTTCCGATACCTCCGTTGTGAAGGTTTCCTCAGCCGGAAAGCTGGCCTTTCTGCGCCCGGGAACGGCGGAGATATCGGCCTCGGTCGGAAGCACGAAGCTGGTCTGCCGCGTGACGGTTTTTAATACGATGGCGGGCGCGGTCGTCTCCGGCTGCCTGGAGGGGCTGACAAAGACAGATGCCCGGATAGCGGAACGGGCGCATGAAATCTATGCGGAAACGATATCGGACGATATGACGCTTGTTGAAAAGATTCTGGCGATCCATGATTATATTGTGGAACATACGGAATACGCCTACGCGGAATATCAGAACGGTACGCTTTCGGATATGCCCTGTGCTTTTTCTCCGGAGGGGGTTCTGCTCAAGCAAAGGGCCGTCTGCCAGGGCTATGCGGAGACGATGGAGCTTTTTCTGGATGCCCTGGGAGCGGAAAACCGGCTGATCTACGGTCTGGGCGTGAACGGCGGCGAGAAAATCAGCCATGTCTGGAATCTGGTAAAGCTGGACGGCAGCTGGTATCATATCGACGCGACCTGGGATGATCCGGTGGTGGACGGGAAGGATTCGGGCAGAGTTTACTACGATTATTTTCTTATGGATGACGCCGCAATGAAAAAGGATCATATCTGGCAGAAAAAAGATTATCCGGCGGCAAAGGGAGGGGAATATAAGGATTATGGGTACCGGCAGCTTGCGGAGGAATACCGGGCGGCGGGGCGGTATCTTGAGAACCTGGAAGATTATGCGGACGAGATCGCGGCCCGGTGCGCCGCGGGCGAATGGGAATGCGAGCTGATGTTTTCCGGGCAGGAGCTGCCGGAAACGGACGCCATGCTGAGGCGCGTGGCCGCGCTGGTGCCCGGAAAGGGAATAAAGGCTTATTTCAGGTACGTGCGCTGCGGGAATTACACGATCTTGACGACGGAAATTGTCGCAGAGGAGGGGCGGAAAAGCTGAGCTTTTCCGCTTTTTTCTTTTTTAGAAAAAGTTTAGAAATAAGTGTTGACAAACGAGGTGGCAAGTGATATTTTATGTATAGGTGTTAGCACTCTAACAAGATGAGTGCTAACAATCCCGGACCTCAGGACAGCGGCATGAAAAGGCTGGTGTATGGATGGAATTAGATGAGAGAAAACTGAAAATACTAAAAGCGATTATATGCAACTATCTGGAGACGGGAGAGCCGGTCGGTTCCAGGACCATCTCAAAATATACGGATCTGAATCTGAGTTCCGCGACGATCCGCAATGAAATGGCTGATCTGGAGGAGATGGGCTACATTCTGCAGCCGCACACATCTGCAGGCAGGATACCTTCCGACAAGGGCTACCGGCTCTATGTCGATTCCATGCTCCGCGAGAAGGAGCGCGAGGTGGAGGACATGAAGGAGGTGCTGCTGGAAAAGGCGGATAAGCTGGAAAACCTGCTGAAGCAGGCGGCACGGGTGCTTGCGGTCAGCACAAATTATACGACGATGATTACCGGGCCGCAGTACAGCTCCAAAAAGGTGAAGTTCCTGCAGCTGTCGGAGGTCGATGCGGGCCAGCTGCTGGCGGTGATCGTGCTGGAGGGCAATATCGTTAAAAACAAGATGATCCGCACGGCGGAGGAGATCGGCAAGGAGACGCTTCTCAAGCTGAATATTCTGCTGAACACCTGCCTTCAGGGGCTGAATATGAACGAGATCAATCTTCCTCTGATCCAGCAGATGAAGGAACAGGCGGCGGGACACAGCACGGTGGTCAGCGATATCCTGGATGCAATATCTCAGGCGGTTACGGAGCAGGACGATGTTGAGATTTTTACCAGCGGTGCGACGAATATCCTCAAGTACCCGGAACTCAACGATACCGAGAAGGCGAGCAGCCTGCTCGGCGCGCTCGAGGAAAAGCAGCAGCTCGGGGAGCTGATGTCGAAGATTCCGGACAGTCCGGGCGAACAGCACGGCATTCAGGTGTTTATCGGCGACGAGACGCCGCTGGAGTCCATGAAGGACTGCGCGGTTGTTACGGCGACCTACCGGATCGACGAGGGCGTTTACGGAAAGGTGGGGATCATCGGGCCGAAGCGCATGAATTACGAGAGGGTTGTGGCATCGCTGCAGAGCCTGATGAGCCAGCTTGACGACATATTTAAAAAGGATTAACGAAAATAGCGATGAAAGGCGATGATAAGGTGGCGGATAATATAGAAATGGAAAACGGGAGAGAGACGGAGGACGGCATAAGGGAGGAAGCGCCGGAAAGCAGTGCGCAGGCAGCTGCAGGAAATGCGGCTGACGCCGTGGAGAACACAGGGGAGAGCGGCGCACAGGAGGTATGTGCAGAGGATGCGGCGGAGGAAACCCGGAGCAGTAACGGGGATTCTGAGGAAGCCGAGAGCACAGAGGCCGGGCCGGAGGACGGCGCAGATGTCAAGGGAAAGAAATCCTTTTTTAAGAAAAAAGAGAAGAAGGATAAAAAGGACGAGAAGATCGAGGAGCTGAACGACCGCCTGATTCGGACGATGGCGGAGTTCGACAATTTCCGGAAGCGCACCGAGAAGGAGAAAGCGCAGATGTTTGAAATCGGCGCAAAGGATATTGTTGAAAAAATTCTTCCGGTGGTGGACAATTTCGAGCGCGGGCTTTCCAGCGTGCCGGAGGCAGAAAAGGAAAGCGCCTTCGTCCAGGGGATCGAGCTTGTATACCGGCAGCTTCTCAAGAGCCTAGAGGATGCAGGCGTCCGTGCGATCGAGGCCGTCGGCAGAGAGTTTGATCCGAATTTCCACAACGCGGTTATGCACGCGGAGGATGAGAGTCTCGGGGAAAACATTGTTTCAGAGGAGTTTCAGAAGGGCTATATGTACCGCGATACCGTTGTGCGGCACAGCATGGTGAAGGTGGTAAACTAGGCAGCCGCTTTTTCAGCCGGGTCGTCCGGATCAGAGCAGACGGCGGGCCGGGCGGCTTGCACTTTAAGTTTGTTCTCGCATGCAGCAGGCTGATCTTAAGCATTGCATCCGCGGGTTTCAAAAATATGATTTGAAAAATTGCACATTCAATCAACAGGAGGAATGAATTATGGGCAAGATTATCGGAATTGATCTGGGAACAACAAATTCCTGTGTTGCGGTGATGGAGGGCGGCAAGCCGGTCGTTATCGCAAACACGGAAGGGGCGAGAACCACACCGTCCGTTGTCGCGTTCACGAAGACGGGCGAGAGAATTGTCGGCGATTCTGCAAAGCGTCAGGCAGTGACGAACTCGGATAAGACGATCGCGTCGATCAAGAGGCACATGGGCACGGATTACCGTGTGGCGATCGATGACAAGAAGTTTTCCCCGCAGGAGATCTCTGCCATGATCCTTCAGAAAATGAAGGCGGATGCGGAGGGCTATCTCGGCGAGAAGGTCACGGAAGCCGTGATCACCGTCCCGGCATATTTCAATGATGCGCAGAGACAGGCAACGAAGGATGCCGGCAAAATTGCGGGACTTGACGTTAAGCGCATTATCAACGAGCCGACGGCTGCAGCGCTTGCCTACGGTCTCGACAACGAGCGCGAGCAGAAAATCATGGTTTACGATCTCGGCGGCGGTACGTTCGACGTTTCCATTATCGAGATCGGCGAGGGCGTAATCGAGGTACTTGCCACTGCAGGTGACAACCGTCTCGGCGGCGACGATTTCGACGATAAGCTTACAAGATATTTCATCGAGGAATTCCGGAAGGCAGAGGGCGTTGATCTCTCGGGTGACAAGATGGCGCTTCAGCGTCTGAAGGAGGCGGCAGAGAAGGCAAAGAAGGAGCTTTCTTCCGCTATGACCACGAACATCAACCTTCCGTTTATCACGGCGACGGCCGAGGGACCGAAGCATTTTGATATGAATTTAACACGTGCAAAGTTCGAGGAGCTGACGCATGAGCTGGTGGAGAGAACGGCCGGACCGGTGCAGAATGCGCTGCGCGATGCAGGGCTGAACGCTTCCGAGCTCGGCAAGGTACTCCTGGTCGGCGGCTCGACCCGCATCCCGGCTGTTCAGGAGAAGGTGAAGCAGCTGACCGGCCATGAGCCGTCCAAGACGCTCAACCCGGATGAATGCGTGGCGATCGGAGCCTCCATCCAGGGCGGAAAGCTTGCCGGGGATGCCGGCGCGGGCGATATCCTGCTTCTGGACGTAACGCCGCTGTCCCTTTCCATCGAGACGATGGGCGGTGTCGCTACCAGACTGATCGAGAGAAATACCACGATCCCGACAAGAAAGAGCCAGATCTTCTCGACCGCAGCGGATAATCAGAGCGCCGTGGATATCAATGTCGTTCAGGGTGAGCGTCAGTTTGCGAGAGACAACAAGAGCCTCGGACAGTTCCGTCTGGACGGGATTCCGCCGGCAAGAAGAGGTGTGCCGCAGATTGAGGTTACGTTCGATATTGACGCCAACGGCATCGTGAATGTTTCCGCGAAGGATCTGGGCACGGGCAGAGAGCAGCACATCACGATAACCGCCGGCTCCAACCTTTCCGACGCTGATATCGAGAAGGCGGTGAAGGAGGCTGCGGAGTACGAGGCGCAGGACAAGAAGCGCAAGGAGGCTGTTGAAGTCCGCAACGATGCGGATTCCATGGTATTCCAGACGGAGAAGGCGCTCTCCGAGGTTGGCGACAAAATCAGCGAGTCTGACCGCTCCGCGGTGGAAGCTGAGCTGGCGCACCTGAAGGAACTCGTGGAGAAATCGAATCCGGAGGTTATGTCCGACGGCGAGGTGGAGGATATCAAGGCAGCTAAGGAGAAGCTGATGGCCTCCGCTCAGGCCCTCTTCCAGAAGGTTTACGAGCAGGCGCAGGGCGCAGCAGGCGCTCAGGGTGCAGGTCCGGATATGGGCGGTGCAGGCTTCGGCGGACAGAGCGCGGGCCCGGCGGACGACGTTGTGGACGGGGATTACCGCGAGGTATAATTGCGAAAACGGAACGGGTCTGAAGACCGGCAGGGGAGCTTTCCAAAAGGGAAATGGCTCCGATCGAAAAGCAGTCCGTCCGCATATTTATCACCCGGGTGTGGAAGAAATTTCACATCCGGGTTTTCATGATATCTGCGTATCCGCCGTGCGGCTGCCGGAGCGATCAGCGAAAGAGAAGCGGACGGGAATCGGATATGCGAAACGGAAAACAGGAGGATTGTATGGCAGAGAGCAAGAGGGATTATTACGAGGTGCTTGGCGTAAGCAGGGGCGCTTCGGACGACGAAATAAAAAAAGCTTACCGCCAGCTGGCGAAGAAATATCATCCGGATATGAATCCGGGAGACAAGGAGGCGGAGGCGAAGTTTAAGGAGGCTTCGGAGGCGTACGCGATTCTGAGCGACGCGGACAAAAGGCGTCAGTACGATCAGTTCGGGCACGCAGCGTTCGAGCAGGGCGGCGGCGGAGCCGGCGGCTTTGAATTCAATATGGGAGATATGGGCGATATCTTCGGCGATATTTTCAGTGATCTGTTCGGCGGCGGAAGGCGTCAGCAGCGCGCGAGCAACGGCCCGATGAAGGGGGCAAATCTCCGCACCGGCATCCGGATCACCTTCAATGAGGCTGTATTCGGCACGGAGAAGGAGCTTGAGCTGAACCTGAAGGACCCGTGCGAGAAATGCCGCGGCACCGGGGCGAAGCCGGGAACAGCAACCGAATCCTGTAAAAAATGCGGCGGCACCGGGCAGGTCGCGGTCACGCAGCAGTCGCTGTTCGGCGTTGTGCGCAGGGTTCAGACCTGCCCGGACTGCAACGGTTCGGGAAAAATTATCCGCGACAAATGTCCGGATTGCTACGGTTCGGGCTTTATTACAAAGAAAAAGAAAATTCAGGTTTCCGTGCCGGCAGGTATCGACGACGGCCAGAGCATCCGTATTCGGGAAAAGGGGGAACCCGGCATCAACGGGGGCGAACGCGGCGACCTGCTTGTTGAGGTTGCGGTCAGCAGTCATCCTATCTTTCAGAGAGAGGGCTTTGACATTTATTCCTCCGCGCCGCTTCCGTTTACGACCGCGGCGCTCGGCGGCGACGTGCGCATCACGACAGTGGACGGCGACGTGCTGTATACCGTGAAGCCGGGAACACAGACGGATACCAAAGTCCGTCTGCGCGGCAAGGGCGTGCCGAGCCTGCGCAACAAACAGGTGCGCGGCGATCACTATGTCAATCTGATCGTACAGGTACCTACGAAGCTGACAAACGAACAGAAGGATCTGATCAAAAAGCTGGATGATTCGTTCAACGGCAAAACACCGGAGCCGGAGGAAAGCCCGAAGGAAAAGAAGAAGTCATTTTTTAAGAAATAACCCGGCGCCCGCAGGCGCGGGGCAGTTCTCCGGCAGGGATGGAGGAATACATGAAATGGAATAAAATTACAATCGAGACTACAACGCAGGCCGTTGACCATATCAGCGGGCTTCTGGCGGAGCTTGAGATCGAGGGGATCGAAATTGAGGATAATGTGCCGCTCTCCGAGGAGGACAAACAAAGGATGTTCATCGACATTCTCCCGGAGCTGCCGGAGGATGACGGCACGGCGCGGGTCAGCTGCTATCTGGAGCTTGACCGCAGCCTCGAGGATACTGCGGCCCGGATCGGGGCCGGCCTGGAGGAGCTCAGACAATATGTCGATGTCGGCAGCGGCAGGATTACACTCGGGCAGACGGAGGATAAGGACTGGATCAATAACTGGAAGGAATTTTTCAAACCGTTCCGCGTGGATGATACCATTGTGATCAAGCCGACCTGGGAAACGGTCAGCGACGCAGGGGAGGGAGATCTTGTTGTGGAGATCGATCCGGGCACGGCGTTCGGCACCGGTGCGCATGAGACGACCAGGCTGTGCATCGGCAATCTGAAAAAATACCTGCGCCGGGGGGATGTGATGCTCGACGTCGGCTGCGGGAGCGGAATACTCTCCATTATCGGAGCAAAGCTCGGTGCTTCCTGTGTGGTTGGTACGGATATTGACGGGAATGCAGTGGAGACGGCGAAGGAGAATCTTTCCATTAACGGAATTAATGTGCATGCATCTGCCGCAGACGGTGTGATTGACCGGGCTGAGGGCACGGCGGAACTTGTCTGCGGAAATGTGATCAGCAGCGATGAATTCCGCAGAACGCTTGGTTGCTTCTGCTATCATATCGTCGTGGCTAATATTCTGGCAGATGTGATCATACCTCTGTCAGGAGTTGTGGCGGAGCTGATGGCGCCGGGCGCGTTTTTTATCAGCTCCGGGATCATAGATACCAAAGCAGAGGAAGTGCAGGAAACGCTGAATGCCAACGGCTTTGAGATTGTGGAGCGCACGGTAATGAAGGACTGGGTTTCCTTTGTGGCGAAACGGCGGGAGAAAAGTCCGGAGAACCGGTAGACGGGGATGAGGTACCGGGCGATATAAGGCGGTAAGAAGGACAGGAAAAGCGCCGGATAACAGCCATGATAATTGCACAAAAGAATACAGAGTAAAAGATACAAAGACAGGAATACAAAGAAAAGGATAAAGAGACAACGAAACAGAGGATTCTTGGAATTGGAAAAAGACGGGATGTGCCCGCCGGGTGTGAAAGACCGCGCGGGCATTTTTCTGTCAGTAGAAACCTGCCGCCGCAAGAGGGGCGGACCGGGAATGTTATGTCTTGCGTAAAAAGGCGGGGCCGAGCTGCGGATTTTTGAACGGAACCGACCAGAGAAATCATGGTGAGGTCCTAACCGGGAATGCATGGGGGCGGAAACGCAAAAATGAATAAAGGGAAAAGCAGGAGCAGCTGCGACAGCTGTGTGAATTATCGGTATGATGAAGAATATGAGTACTATATATGCGAGGTCAATCTGGATGAGGATGAAATGAGCCGGTTTCTGCGCGGTTCTGTTGAGAGCTGTCCGTATTACCGGAGGGATGATGAATATGCGGTGGTTAAAAAGCAGATTTGAATTGCCTGAAAACAGACGGGGGACTGTTTAAAGCAATCCGGGAAGGGAGTGCAGCCGGGTATAGGCAGCAGGACAAATAAGGCAGGGTGAAACAGGTAATCCGGGACAGACATAGGAATGCCGGTACAGAAGAACAGGGTACAGCGAATATAAGAAAAGGGAACAAATGGAAGAAAAATTCAAAAATAAACCAGAAAATAATATCGGAAATAAAACAGAAAATAATATTCGAAATATGGCAGAAAATCAGGTAGGAAATCAGATCGGAAATCAGGCAGGACGGGAAGTCTTCGGCAGAGTACAGCAATCCGAACAGGAAACGGTTCTGGAAATTTACCGATCTATGGTAGGAACGGACGGCTGTACCTGGAGCATGGCTTATCCGGATCAGAGGGATGTGGAATCCGATTTGTCAAAAGGGGCACTTTACTGTATGCGCGGGCCTGAGGAGAAGATACTCGGGCTGATTTCCGTCGATGAGGATGAATTATGCGCGGCTCTGCCGCAGTGGGGACAAACCGCAAAAAGACCGGCGGAACTTGCTAGGCTTGCTGTAATTGCGGAATATCAGAATCGCGGACTTGCGCGCAGGTTGATTTTATCCGTGATGGAAGTCCTGAGAGAACAGGGGTGTGATGCAGTGCGCTATCTTGTAAGTCCGGGGAATAAAAAAGCCCTTGCTTCCTATGCAAAGCTGGATTTTGAATACCGTGGCAAGGCGTTTTTGTATGATCAGGAATGGCTGATGTACGAGAAGAAATTGTAATCATAAAGGGGGATATGGCAATGCACAATCAGTTGACCAGGGGTGATATCAAAAAAATGGAGGAGGAAATTGAATACCGTAAGCTCATTGTCCGCAAAGAGACAATTGAAGCGGTTAAGGAGGCCCGTGCACAGGGGGATTTAAGTGAAAATTTTGAATATTATGCTGCAAAACGGGACAAAAACAAGAACGAGAGCCGTATCCGCTATCTGGAGCGTATGATTAAAACGGCAAAGGTTATCGAGGATACCTCGGGGGAGGACGAAGTAGGACTGTACAATACAGTCGAGCTTTATTTTGAGGATGATGACGAGGTTGAGACCTTCCGTATTGTGACGACCGTGCGCGGGGACACGCTGAACGGTTCGGTCAGCATTGAATCTCCGATCGGCAGGGCAGTGTTCGGGAAGAAGAAGGGAGATCGCGTATATGTAAAGATTAATGAAACCTCGGGCTATTATGTTGTAATTCAGAATATTGTAAAAACGCATGACGACGGTACGGATAAGCTGAGAAGCTTTTAGGCGCGGGGCGTGCGCCGACGGACGGAAAACGGGAAGTACAGAAAATAAGCTGGAAAAACAGAAAGAAAAGGAAAGAAGCTGCCTTGCGGCAGCTTCTTTCCTTTAGAAGGGTTGTAGTGGGAAAAAGTATCTATCGAAAATTGGATAATTGTTAGGCGGAGCGAGCAGTCATGCGCGCTTTATTTTATTGTGAGAACCGAAGGCTCCCTTTTCATTTTTTTTGCTCACTCCTGATTGGTATGGCTTTATTATAAAGGGGAATTGTGAGCAAGTTGTGAATAAGGCATAAATACTTTCTTAAATGCGTAAAAATCCGATAAATATAAAAGAAAGGGAAAATGTCCGGTTGTCCGAAGTACGAAAATCATGCGCTCGGGCAAACGTTCTTTGATAAAAGATAAAAATAAAGGGAGGAACAACGGGAGGGCAGAACATCCCGCAGGGGAAGAAGCTGCCGGAAGCGGAGGCTAAATTACGATAAAATTGTACTTGTACAGCGGTAAATTGAAAAGACAGAAAATATGGAAGAATCATTAAAAAATTAAAAATTTTATTCGCCAGCAGAAAGGAAATCTGATATAATTATGAAAGAATAACGATACATTGCTGACCAGTATGGAAAGGAAGGAATTTTTTATGAAATATGTTTATGAGCTGCCTGCAGAAATGATGCAGGAAACCGAAAAGCGCGGTGAGGTAAGAAGATTGGATTACGACACCAATACCTATGATGCGGATGCCGGCCGGCCTCTGCACAAGGGCGCATGGGTGTACCTCCCGCACGGCTACAGCGCCGGTCAAAAGTACAATGTATTGTATCTGCTGCATGGCGGCGGGGTAAATGAGGACTGGTGGTTTAAAATGTTTCCGGACACCGTTGTTATGCTGGACAATATGATGGAGCGGAAGATCTGCCAGCCTTGCATTATAGCTGCGCCTACATATTACCGCGGGGATGAAACAGACCGGGATGCAGAATATGTAACAGAGCATTTCTGCTATGAGCTGCGCCGTGATCTGATTCCTGCCGTGGAGTCCGAATTTTCTACATATACGGACGGTGACGTCTCCGAACAAAATCTGATCCAAACACGGAGACATCGTGCTTTTGCCGGTCTTTCGCTGGGCTCCATGACAACCTACCGCGCCGCGCTGTATAATAATTTTGATCTGTTTTCCTGGTACGGTCCGTTCTCCGGCTGCTGCGGTCCGAACGGCAACCGCGACAGAGAGGTGGAGCGCATTCAGAAAACGCTGGCGGAGGCCGAAAGCAGAGGGCTGGCGCTGGATTACCTCTTCTGCTGCAATGGCGATAAGGATGTGGCTTATGCGGAGCACTGGGATATTATGGGAAGGACTGTGCCTGTATGCCCGCAGCTTGTTCCGGGAAAGAATTATGACTTTTTCACCATACCCGGCGGTGTTCACGATATGAAGGCATGGCAGCTGCATCTTTATCATGCGCTGCAGATCTTTTTTGCATCGGACGGACAGTAAATTCAATTTTAACGAGAAGCATGTTTGGACAGTGTATAAACCGAACCGAAAAAGAATTGCGCGTTGACAATTTCAGCGGATTACATTATAATAATGCCTGTAGCTGTCGGCAGAGCTGTATTACCCGAAAGGAGCTGGTGAATATATGAGAAAATTAGAAAATGCGGTTAAGACACAGGAAATTGAATACAGGGGCCAGCGGGAACTGCCTGTTTGACAGGGGATCAGAGGAATGGCAGCAGATTTGTCTGTTTATTAACTTTATTGTGTTAGATTTGGCATTTAAGATAATAAAATGTTGATAGATAAATCTGCAGATTGGTAAATAATTGAAACAGACCATAAAGCGACATGCCGCGGTGACAAAGGAGAAGCTCCTTTTACCGCGGCATTTTCCGCAATTTTCAGTGAACTTGTCTTATAGAATATTCCGGATTTTTCCGAATCAATCTTTCCCGATTATTCCTAAAGCTGTAAAGATTTATGAAACGATAAGCGAAAAATAGCTCGGTTATGAGATTTTGCTGATTTCGGCCGGGTTCCGTCGATTTCGGCTGACTTCGACTAATTTCCGCTTATTTTGGGTTGACCTCAGCTGATTTTAGCTGGCCGCTGCCGATTTGAGCCATTTGAGGCAATTCAGCTAACTTTGGCCGGCTGCGCTGATATTGTTTGAATTCAGCTTATTTGAGCCAATTCCGCTAAGCTCGGCCGGCTGCCGCCGATATTGGTTGAATCAGCTTATTTGAGTCAATTCAGTTAACTTCCGCTGATTTCCGCTGATTCTAGTTGACTTCAGGAATTTTCAGCTAACTTCAGCTGCCTTCCGCAGATTTGTGCCAATTGCAGATGATTATAGAAAGAACAGTATGTTTTAGACTGTCAAATATAATATATAATAATTTATTCAGAAAAATAACTTCTTCTTAATAATGAAGTTAGACCTATTACATTGATTATGACTGCAAAATACATTCCATTAAGGGATGTCTGCGCAGATTGCTGAGCAGGAAAGCCGGCCCCGCCATATAAGCAATGACTGCGGAAACAAAAATAGAAAAGGAAAGGGAATATATGGAGATTGCAAACAAAAATAATTCGGAAAATACAGGAAAAGGAATGGTGATTTCTTTACACCGAGATCGCTATGAGCTGCTGGAGCTTGAGATTTCAGCAGACATACCAAAATTCAACAAACGGTATTTTGCCGTGCTGAAGCCGTCTGCTTACTACCGAAGCGCTCAGGCACTGTTTCCGACCGTCGGCGATGAGGTGATCTTTGAAAAGAATGCAGCGGGGGACAGCATAATTCTGGAAACGCTTCCCCGCAGATCGTGCTTCCTGCGGGCCAATCCGACAATGGGTCTGCCGGATCAGGCTGTAGCCGCCAATTTCGACTATGTGCTTCTTGTGATGTCGCTGAACCGGGATTTCCATCTGGGAAAGCTGACGCGCTATCTGGCTGCGGCGGCGAAGGCAGGTGGAACGACCGTTCTCCTGCTATCCAAAGCGGATCTGGTCGGCAGGGAGGAGCTTGCCGATTATCAGAGAAGAGCGGAAGAGCTGGCGCCCTCCCTGCCGGTAATTCCGGTCAGCACCTTGGCTGAAATCGGGCTGGAGGAACTCAAAGCGCTTCTGACGCCGGGAAAAAAAGCAGTGTTTCTCGGCTCTTCCGGTGTCGGAAAATCCTCCCTGATCAATGCTCTGATGGGGGAGGAAGTTATGAAAACCGGGGACATCCGGGAGGCAGATTCCCAGGGAAGGCATACGACAACGGGAAGACAGTGCTTTTTCCTCCCGAACGGGGCGATGCTGATGGATACGCCCGGGATGCGGAAAATTATGATGAGCCGGGAGGAGGGAGAGCTTTCCGGAGTATTCGGAAAAATTGAGCAGCTGATCGCTGCGTGCCGCTTCGGAAACTGTACACACAGAACCGAGCCGGGCTGTGCAGTGCGGGAGGCAATCGAAAGCGGCAGGCTTGATCCGAAACAGTATGAGGAATACACTTCACTGCTGACGGAGGAGAAGAGGGCGCGGGGGCGGGAGCTTCATCGTCTGAAAAGGCTCGAGCGGCCCGGAAAATACGGCAAGCGGGAGAGAAGATGGCGTGCGGACGAGTGAGCGGCGGGAGAGCAGAAAGGGAAGCTGACCGGAAGAGAGATTCCCTTATATGCCCGCGCCGAACTCTTCCCGCCGGAAGATCCCGGTGGCGGCAAAAAGTCCAAGCGAGCAGATGGTCATTACGGCTCCGCATGCGCCGAGCAGAAGCAGACGGGGGAGGGAGGTCTGCACGGCAAGAAATTCGTACATGCGGAAGAAAAAGGAGGCGGCGGCCAGCAGGACGATCGACGGCTTGACAATCGTATTGACAGCGTCAAAGGAAAAGGACACTAGGCGCCGAATCAGAATAAGGTCGAACAGTGTCATAAGAAGCTGACTGACAAGCAGGCTCACAAAATAGCCGTAGACGGACAGACGGGGGATCAGCGCGCCGAACAGAATGACACGCAGGGTAAGCCCGAGCACGGAGGAAAGGAAAGTCAGGTTCATTTTGTCAAGTCCGTTCAGAATGCTGGACAGGGTTGTCGAAACATAGAGAATCGGGCACAGAAAGGAAAGGCAGGCAAGATAAATGCCGGCCTTTTCCTCGTGAAATACAACAACGCCCAGTTCTTCTCCGAAAAAGAAGAAGGTAAAGCCGGCGAATACGCCGAGCAGAACGCTGTATTTGACGGATAAGGATATCGACCGGGCAAGTCCTCTTCTGTTATCCCGGGCGCTCGCCTCGGAAACAGCGGGCAGCAGCAGCACGGAGAGAGAGTTTGTCAGCGTGCCCGGAAACATCAGAAAGGACATGGTCATGCCGCTCAGAATGCCGAAAATACTCAGAGCTTCGTCACGGCTCATGCCGTATCGCCGCAGGGTAAGCGGTACAAGGAAGGCTTCAAAGCTATGTAGAATATTGATAAACAGGCGGTTGGTCGTAAGCGGAACACTTGTTTTCAGAAGCCTTCTCAGATCGGAGCGCGGCTTGGCGCTGCGGGCGGTGCGGGCACTCTGCCCGGTTTGACCGTCTTTCCGGTCTGTTTCCGCCGGCTGCCTGTTTTTTCCGGCGCTGTGCGTGCCCTGTCTGTTCATCCGCAGGGCGCATCTTTTTTCCTTCCGGCGCATAAGGAGCAGCCCGAGGGAGGAGTAGACGCAGGAGGAGAGCTCGCCGGCCAGCAGGGCGATAATTGCAAGCTCGCAGGTGACCGGAACGGAGGAGGAGACGAGCATCAGGAAAATCACGCGCACAATCTGCTCCGCAAGCTGGGAGGTTGCCGGAACAAAGGAACGCTTTCTGCCGTAGCAGTAGCCGCTGATGCAGGAAGTTATGCCGCACAGCGGAAAGGCGACGGACAGCAGGCGCAGGCTTTCGGCGCACTCCGGCTCATGCAGGAGAAGATCGGCAGTGAGATGACAGGAAAAAAAGAGCAGTACGGAGAGCAGCAGGGCCAGCACGACGGAAAGCAGCGTCCCCGTAAGCAGAAAGCGCCCGGTTCCGCGCGCATCGCGCATTGCCTGCTTCTCCGCAACCTCCTTGGAAATCGCGGTCTGGATTCCGGAAGCGAAGACGGTAAAGCATATTCCGTAGACGGGGAAAATCAGCTGGTAAATTCCAAGCAGTCTCGCCCCAAGCGCGTTGGAAAGGAATATCCGGTAGAAAAATCCGATGATGCGGGTAATCAGTCCCGCGCAGGTCAGAAGAAGAGTACCTGCAATCATATTGTTTTTTAACAGCCTGCCGGCTTTCTGAACTGGATGCGTCATATATGGTACATGCCCCGCAATTCGTTTTTCCGTTCAGTATATGCCGGAAGCGGCGGGGATATTATTCCCTCGCCGCCTCAAAACGAAAATCAGAAAATGCTGCGCTGCCGCCCGTAACGGCAGTGGAGTACAGAAACAGTCCGGCCCGGCATCCGGTAAAATGGTCAAGCCGGAAATAGAGCTGATGCGCCTCGCCGATCGGCCGGAATACCGGAACCGTACCGCCGGACAGCGACTTCTCCGGTTCTGCGGAGCAGGTCTCTTCTGCGTAAAAGAAGCTTGCCTCATCCCGGCGGTTTTCAAAGCAGGCATCCATGCGGAGCGTGACAACCGGCGAATCCACCTCCTCGCGCGCCGTCACAATGCCGTCATAGTTCGGCTTCACACCGCGCGGCAGCGGTTCCTCCTCGGGATTGCGTTCCATCATAACCACATAGTACCGGCCGTTTTCCCGTGTCAGCCCGACCAGTGCGTAACAGCCCTGAAGCGCTACCAGACCGGCGACGTCCCCGTCATTCAGGCCGCTGCCGTCCAGCGTTACGGTAACGAGGCTGTGCGGACCGACAAGCCGCTGGGTCAGTGTGTTGACTGCCTGTGTGACATTGGAGGCAAGCTGGCCGGATGTAATGGTATAGCAGCCGCTTTCGGAATCTGTTCCGGCGCCGTCCGTTTTCCGGGTGATGGACCAGAGGGCAGGGTTCGGAATATGATTCCACTGCCAGAAGGACTTAAGCTTAGCCCTGCCGTCCGCCTCCGGCGGACAGCGGAAATCGTCGCTGCCGTAAAGCGGCGCATAGAGGTATCCCGGCCGTGTGCTCGGAAGTTTGAGTTTGCGCGGCACTTTGCCGCCGTTGCCGAGAACCGGGAAGGAATCATCGAAATCAACCGGAACAAGCACCGGGATGCGCCCGAGTGCGCCGTAATCCTGAAACAGCATAGCATACCACTGGCCGTCCGGAGTGTCGACAACACCGCCCTGTGCGACGCCTGCATTGAAATATCCCATATCATCATCCATAATATCCCTTCCGATAAAAGTGTCGGTCAGGGAATCGGAAATAAAGCAGGCCTCTGTGCGCCTGCGCGTGCCGTGGTTCGGCCAGTGAATCAAAAAGAGATAGTATTTCCCGTTAATTTTGTACAAATGGGCTCCCTCATAGCCGAGACCGACGCGGTTGCGGTTGTCCGAAACGAGAAGCCGGTGCAGCCCGCCCGGCTTCGGCCCGGTCAGTTCGCTGTCGAGCTCCGTCAGCCAGATATCCGTATTGCCGTAAGCGATGTAGACGCGCCCGTCGTCGAAGAGCAGGGAGCAGTCGTGGTAGAAGCCCTCGATACATGATTTTCTCCACGGCCCTTCTATGTTCTCAGAGCGGTACAGATAGGTTTTTCCGGTATCGTTTGCGACAAAGCAGGCGTAAAAGGTGCCTTCGTGGTAGCGCAGAGATGCCGCCCACATGCCCTTTCCGTAGATATTTTGTCCGTCCTCAAGCCTTGCGGCCGGCGTGTCCTCGAGAATATCGTACAGGTAGGATGCAATCTCCCAGTGTACCAGATCGTAGGATCGCAGGATCACCCCGCCCGGCATGAAATGCATTGTCGTGCTGATCATATAATAGGTATCCTCGGCGCGGATCACGTCCGGGTCGGGATAATCAAGCTTCAGAATTGGATTGTATGCCATAGCTGTTCTCCTGATAATGTGTGGGAATGCCGTCTGCGCAGAAAGCTTTCCGGGAACGCAGTCCCAGGATGTCGTCTCTCTGCGCAGACAATTTTCCGGTAATGGAAACCTCTGTTTTATCTGTATCGGTATACCGCCTCTCTGCATGGGCGGTTTTTCCGAAACGTCTTCGGCAGCTTACTGGAAGAACCAGTAATCCACCGTATAGCCCTCTCCATAAAATACAAAATACAGCTTATGCTGGCCGGAAGCTTCCGCGATCAGCTCGCAGGTTTCCTCCCGGAATTCTGCGGAGCCGTCCGGGCTGACCTCAAGATAAGCAATGGCATCGCCGTCGGCCTTGTCCAGACATACCTTGATAATTCCATAGGCGCCTTCGTCGGCATGCACGCTGGCCGTAAAGGATTTTGCCCCCTCGCCGAAATCCGCGCCGGAAACCATAAGCCAGTCGCCGGTATGAATTTCGTTCAGAATCATGTTGCCGGAGCCGTAATAGGTGCTCTGGGCGCCGTACTGCGTTGTGTTCAGGCCCGCCATGTTATGGATGGTTTCCGCCTCCGTCTTCTCAAACGGATTCAGATAGCCGTCGCCGCCCACGCCCGGCTTTGTCGCCATAATCGGAGCGATCGTGCCGTCCTCGTTGACCGTAACCGCGTCGATATGCGTGCAGCGGTAGCCCTTGTCGATGCCGATCGTCCGCTCAAGCACCTGTGTGTGGTAAGCGATGTACCAGTTTCCGTTAAACTCAAACATGCAGTGATGGTTATTTCCGTAGCACCCGAAGAAATCGCCCGGGTTTTTGAGGATGGAGCCCTGGAAGGTGAACGGTCCGAGCGGGCTGTCGCTTGTCATGTAGGCGATATGCGCGTTGCGTATGCCGTATTTCTGTGCGCCCTCCTCGTCCACATTCCAGTTTGTGCAGTATGAATAATAATATGTATCCCCGATTTTATTGATCCCGGAATCCTCAAACAGATACGGGACATCTAGCGCCACCGGAGCGCCGACGATGCTGACCATATCCTCGCCGAGCTCCACCGCACGCGCCGTGCCCGGATTCGCAAACTGATTGTTCGGGATGCCGCCGCCGAAATACAGATAAGCGCGTCCGTCATCATCCATAAGCACGGCCGGATCGAACATCCAGGTTACGCCGGCGCAGTTCGGAGTGGAGTGGGAAACAAGCGCTCTTTTGATCGGATCGACGAACGGACCGACCGGGCTGTCCGCGCTTAAAACGCCGATGCCGCCGCCGCTGTTCGCGAAGTAGAGGAAGAATTTCATTTTTCCGTCGATTTCCTTGCAGGCCGCCGCCGGAGCCCAGGAATTGTTGGCCCAGGTCGCGGAGCCGTCGCGGCCGGCAACGTAGACCGTGCCGTGATCCGTCCAGTTGACGAGATCGGAGGAGGAGATCACGTTGATGCCCTGGATCTTTCCGTAACTGTTTGTTTTAATGGTGCCGTCGGCCTCATATTCGTAAATGTCGCCCGTCATATAGAGATACACCCGTCCGTCGTAAACAAGCGCGTAAGGATCTGCACCGAAGCGCTGGGTCATTACCGGGTTGTTGTACGAATCCCGCTTCAGGGTTTCGGCGAGCTTGATTCCCTCGAATTTAGCGGCAAGTGCATTTTCTGCGTCTGTCATATCGTCATTTCCTCCCTGATTGTCCTCGTTGTCCTCGTTGTCCGACGGCCCGTCCGTCGGTGTGATTGCAGTCGGAGCCTGCGAGCCTTCAGCCGGGGCGGTAGGGGAAGGCGTGTCCGGGCTGTCCGAACCGTTTCCGCATGCGGCAAGGCCGAGCATTGCGGCAGCGGCCGTAAAACAGCAAAGTTGTTTTTTCAGTCTGCGGTATTGCATGATGTCCTCCGTATCTGCCGCCGGAGCGGCACTGATGCATAATTGTCTCTGCGATCCATATTAGCGGCTTGCAAGCGGAATTACAATGTTGTATAATTCTATCCTGTTGATATATTCTGCTGTCGTTTTTGGAAACCGATCTGCGGTTTCTGCATAAAATAGGTAATAGCATTTTGGAAGGATGGATAAGGGACGATGGAACAACTGATATATATGGATAATGCGGCGACGACGCCGGTCAGCGAGGGCGTGCTGGAGGCGATGCGGCCGTATTTCTGCGGAAGCTACGGAAATCCTTCCGGCATCTACGGGCTTTCCATGAAGAGCAAAAAGGCCGTGGCCGAGGCGAGAGAAACGATCGCATCCATGCTCGGCTGCGAACCGTCGGAAATCTATTTTACCTCGGGCGGCTCCGAGTCGGACAACTGGGCGCTGCGCGGCATCGCAAAACAGCAGAGGGAGCGGGGAAGGCATATTATTACGACGAAGATCGAGCATCACGCAGTGCTGCACACCTGCGCGCAGCTGGAGCAGGAGGGCTGCCGCGTCACCTATGCGGGGGTGGACGAGAGCGGGATTGTCCGGCTCGACGAGATCCGGCGTGCGGCATCGCCGGATACCGTACTGATATCGGTGATGACGGCCAACAATGAGATCGGGACGCTGCAGCCGGTCGCCGAGATCGGGCAGCTGGCGCGTGAGCGCGGAATCTGTTTGCACACGGACGCCGTGCAGGCGTTCGGCCACATTCCGGTCAGCGTGGATGAACTTCAGGTTGATCTGCTCTCGGCGAGTGCGCATAAGTTTAACGGGCCGAAGGGCGTCGGCTTCCTGTATGTGCGCAGCGGCGTAAAGCTTCCTCCGATGATCTGCGGCGGCGGGCAGGAGCGCGGAATGCGGGCCGGTACCGAGAATGTGCCGGGGATTGTCGGCATGGCCGAGGCCGCGCGGGAGGCCGCAGCGGCCATGAAGGAGCGCGCGGAGCGGGAGCGGGTGCTGCGGGATTATTTTATGGATGAAGTTTTAAGGCGCATTCCGTACGCCAGGGTAAACGGCAGCCGGGAGAAGCGCCTGCCCAACAACGTTAATTTCTGCTTTCAGTTCATCGAGGGGGAATCGCTGCTGATCCTGCTGGATATGAGCGGGATCTGCGCTTCGAGCGCCTCGGCCTGCACAGCGGGAACCTCCGAGCCGTCCCATGTGCTGACGGCGCTTGGACTTCCAGACGAGGTTGCGCGCGGATCGGTGCGGTTTACGCTGGGCGCGCAGACGACGAAGGAAGAAATCGATTTTGTAATCGAGAAAACGGCAGGGACGATTGAACGCCTGAGAGAAATGTCGCCGTTTTTCCCGTAACGGCAGGCGGCGCGTTCCGGTGGGAGTCCGGAAGGGCTGTGTGCAGAAAAAACTTCCGGCCGGAAGAAACCGAAAAACCAGGCGCAGCCAAAATTATTACAGAGAATAAAAAATGCTGCCCGGCACGGGAAAGAACCAGGACTTCAGGTGATAGGGTATAAATACACAAAAGGAGGCGGGATATGAGGGAAAAGGTAGTGGTCGGCATGTCGGGAGGGGTGGATTCCTCTGCGGCGGCATATCTTTTAAAGGAAGCCGGATACGAAGTGATCGGCGTGACCATGCGCCTGTGGACGGAGCAGGCGGCGGAGGCGGAGGGATTTTCCGGGCCGGATGCCGTGCAGGATGCGCGGCAGGTTGCTCTAAAGCTCGGCATCCCGCACTATGTTATGGATTTCCGGGAGGAGTTTGAAAGGCAAGTCGTTGCGTATTTCGTCCGGGAATACGCGGCCGGCAGGACGCCCAACCCGTGCGTTGCCTGCAACCGCAGCATAAAGTGGGAGGCTTTGCTGCACCGTGCCGCCGGCATCGGTGCGGACTGCATCGCCACCGGGCATTATGCCCGCATTAAGCGCCTGGAAAACGGGCGCTTCTCGGTGTGCAGCTCGGTCACGGCCGCCAAGGATCAGACCTATGCACTCTGCCGGCTGACGCAGGCGCAGCTGGCACGTACCCGGATGCCGGTCGGGGAGTACCCGAAGGAAGAGATCCGGGAGCTGGCAAGGCGGGCCGGTCTGCCGGTGGCGGACAAACCGGACAGCCAGGAGATCTGCTTTGTGGGCGACAACGATTACGCGGGCTTTATCCGCAGATATTCCGGACAGGAATTCCCGCCGGGAAATTTCGTGGATCGGCAGGGGCGTGTAATGGGGCGGCACAGAGGCATTATCCATTATACGGTCGGACAGAGAAAGGGACTCGGGCTGGCACTGCCGGAACCGGCGTTCGTGCTGGAGATCCGCCCGAAAACAAATGAGGTTGTGCTCGGGTTTGGGCGGGAGATTTTTGCGGGGGAAGCAACGGCGGAAGGGATGAACTGGATGAGCCGGGCGGGGGAGGATGTGGAGGACGGTATGCGGGTGACGGCGAAGCTGCGCTACGGTCACCGCGGAGCGGCTGCCAGAATTTTCCAGGAAGGGGACGGACGCCTGCGCTGCGTTTTCGAGGAGGAGCAGCGTGCCGTCACGCCGGGTCAGGCCCTTGTGCTGTACGAGGAAGACTGTGTGCTCGGCGGCGGGACGATCACAGGATAGAGGAGAAGCTACAGCGGAAGAAATTCCGGACGGCGTTCCCGGAATACCGTATAATAACGGAACCCGAGCGAACGCAGAAGCTTTGCTGCCCGGTCAAAGTCTCCGGCCAGCTGTTCCGGTGCGTGCGCGTCCGAACCGACGGTCAGAATTTCGCCGCCGAGCTCGCGGTAGCGCAGGAGAATTTCCGCCCGGGGATGTGCGAAAGGCAGCCCGTAGCGCCAGCCGGCGGTATTCAGTTCGATACCCGCGCCGCGCTCGATCAGCAGCTTCAGGATTCTGTCGATGCGGTCGGCAAAATCCGGAAGACAATAATTTTTATTTTCACCCGGGAGATAGCGGACAAGGTAGTCGAGGTGCCCGTATACCTGAAAGCAGTCGTAGCTTTGAACGGCCGTCTCGACGGCGCTGAAATAGTCCTTAAGTCCTTCCGAGCAGGGACGTTTGTCCCAGTATTCCGGATAATACGGATCGGTGTGCGAGAGAACGTGGGTCGAGCCGATCACAAAATCAAACGGATATCGCTCCGCAAGCGCGCGGTAAAACGCAGCACACTGCGGCAGGATATCCGGCTCGTCCCTAAGTCCCAGCTCGACGCCGCACAGAAGCGTGATCTGTCCGCAGTATTTTTCACGGCATTCTCCAAGGCGGGCGAAATATTCCTCCGGATCGAAAGTGAAGGGAAGGCCGTACTGCTCCGGAAAAAGATGGTCGTAATGATCGGTGATGCACAGCGTTTTCAAGCCGAGGCGGATCGCGCGCTCAATCATTTGCCCGGGCTCAGCCTCGGAATCGCTGGAAAACGCGGTGTGCGTATGGAAATCTGCGGTAATCATTCAGATACCTCCGTACAGTGTAATAAATAGATGGAAAATATTATTTTTATGCATATAAAGAGCAAATTAATCCATTGGCAGATCGTTTGTCAAACCTGCCTTCTGCAGTTAATCCGACAGCAGCTTCAGCCCGTCGATTACGGGAGCCGCCATCAGAGAATAATTGGTGTAGTATACGACAAAGCCCGGTTTTGCACCGCCGGGCTTTTTGATGTTGCGCCGCTCGGTGTAGTCGATCTCCACCTTGTCGGCCTCCCGGTTTTTGGAATAATAGGCGGCAAGCCTTCCGGCCTCCTCGTATACGCGATCCGGCAGTTCCTCCCCCCTGGCCCGGACAATTACGTGGGAGCCCGGAATCCCCTTGGCATGGAACCACCAGTCCCCGCCGGAAGCGGACTGGAAGGTCAGTTCGTCGTTCTGATAATTGTTTTTGCCCACGTAGATATCGTAGCCGTCGGACGAGAGATAGTGAAGCGGCCGGCTTGTGATACGAACCTTTTTTGCCGGCTTCTTTCCTTTTTTTTCCTGCACATAATGGCGGCGGATATAGCCGTAATCCATCATTTCCTCCTTGAGCTGGGCCAGATCGTCCTCCGTCTCGGCCAGATCGAGCGCCGTGCGGATGGAATCCAGATGCTCCAGCTCGCTTTTTGTCTCGGCGGTCAGGCGGGTCAGCGCCTCGCTGGTGCGCTTCAGCTTGGCGTACCTGTCAAAGTAGCGCTTTGCATTGTCAATTGCGGAGAGCTCCGGCTCGAGCGGGATGGTGATATCCTCGTCCGTATAATAATTCCGCACCGTGACCGATTTTTCGCCGGGGGAGACCGTGTAGCCGAAGGTCGTCAGCAGTTCGCCGTAGATGCGGAATTTTTCCCGCTTTTCGGTATCCCTGAGCTGTTTCAGCTGAAGGTCGTATTTTTTGCTGCTGCGCTCTACGGCATTTGCGATAACCCGGCGCAGATCCGAGGATTTCTGGCGGATGCGCGTCAGCTTGTTTTTTGAGGAATAATATGTTTCCAGCAGCTCCGAAACGGAATCAAAGGATACGGAGCTCATCGCGGGGAAGCTGTCGTAGCAGTGCAGCGGAACAGAGGAGAATTCGACCGGCTGTCTGCTCCCCGGGGCCAGGGTTCCCCGATCCTTATAAATAATATGCGGCGCGAAATTTCCTTCCCGTACCCGGGAGATGAGCGCGTCCAGCGTGCCGTACAAATGTGCGCGGTATTCCTCCGGGAGAGCGGACAGCGGCAATCCGGCATCGATCCCGGCCTCGTGGCAGAGCTCGTTCGCAATCAGCGGGCTGATCCCGGTCAGGCTCTGGCAGAGCGCGCCGGCGGCCGGCAGCGGCTTCGGCACGATTTTTTCCTCAAAATCCGTGCGGGTGAGGGTGAGCGGGTCCAGCTTGTCCTGGGTCTTCGGGATGAAATATTCTCTGCCGGGCAGAACCTCGCGGATCGAGCTGACCGCCCCCGAAACATGCTTGATGCTGTCCACGATCCGGTAACTCTCGTCGCAGAAAATAATATTGCTGTGTTTTCCCATAATCTCAACCATCAGATGCTTCCGGCACAGATCGCCCATCTCGTCGAGATGTTCGATGGAGAGGTCGATGATGCGCTCCAGCCCCGGCTGCGTTACGGAAAGGATGCGCGCGCTGTTGAGATGCTTGCGCAGCAGCATGCAGAAGTTCGGGGCGGTCATCGGGTTCGGTTTGTTCCCTGCGGTCAGGTAGATCAGGGGCAGGGAGGCCGAAGCCGAGATAAAAAGCTTGTAGGTGTCGTAGTTTTTTACGGCCAGGATCAGCTCATCCTTTTCCGGCTGGCTGATTTTAACGATGCGGCCGCCGGTGAGCGTGCGGTTCAGGTCGCGCACTATATTTGAGATTACAATTCCGTCGAATGCCATGCTGCTTGCCTCTTTTCTTAAAAATTGATTAAAATAAAACCATGCCGGAAATAGTTAAAATAATAATGCCGGCATCCTCCAGAGAGAGCATATCCGGAAGGATATGGTATAATTCCGACGAATATTATACCATACTTTCTCAAAATTAAGAATCCTTTAATTTGACATTGGAGGAAGAAATCTCTATAATTTATGTTAACCGGGCCGGGATGTCCCTGCCCGGATTATGTGCCGCCGAGAAAGGGCGGCAGGTTTACGTAAAGAAAGGCGCAAATCATGAAATTTATGTATAAAATGGAACGTAAATTCGGCAAATATGCGATCCGCAATCTGTCGCTCGCACTGATTATCTGTTATGCTGCCGGCTACATGCTGGAGCTTATCAATGCGGGGTTTTTAAGCTATCTGGTACTGAATCCGTATCTGATTCTGCGGGGGCAGGTCTGGAGACTTTTTTCCTGGATATTGATCCCGCCGGGCTCCTTTGACTTTTTCACTCTCCTCATGCTGTATTTCTATTTTTCCATCGGAACAAATCTGGAGAGAACCTGGGGAGCATTCCGGTATAATTTCTACCTGTTCGGCGGCATGCTTTTTACAATTCTGGGAAGCTTCGCCATTATGGGATACGGCTATCTCAGATATTCGGAGCAGATTGAAATGATCGGCGCGGAAAACTTTTTTACAAGCCTGGGGCTGTACGTAAACGGGATGCCGGTGGGAGGAGCATGGTTTTATTCCTTCAGCACCTATTTTGTCAATATGTCGATTTTCCTGGCGTTTGCGGCAACCTTCCCGGATATTCAGATTTATCTGATGTTCCTGCTGCCGATCAAGATCAAATATCTCGGTGTGATTTACGCGGTTATGCTGCTCTGGCAGTTTCTGAAGTCGGGAGTGGAGGGGCGCATCGTTATTGCGGCTTCGCTGCTGAATTTTATCGTTTTCTTCCTTCTTACAAGGAACTACAAGAAGGTTTCGCCGAAGGAGATCCACCGAAAGCAGAAATTCCGCAGGGAGGTGCGCGAGGGTGCGCGCGGTGACAACACCGTGCCGTTCCGCGGACGTACGGTCATCACCAGGCACCGCTGTGCGGTCTGCGGCAGAACGGAACTGGACGACGAAAATCTGGAATTCCGGTTCTGCTCAAAATGCGACGGCAATTACGAGTACTGTATGGAGCATCTCTACACGCACGAGCATGTGCATCACACGCAGGAGCGGCAGGAATGACGGCGCTGCTGGCAAAGGATCTCCGGCTTCTTTTCCGCGGGCGGAGGCTGCTGCTTTTGTCCGCCGCCCTTCTGCTGCTTATATATCTGGCATTCCTTGCAGGAAGAGAGCTATCGGAGGAGCCGCAGCTCGGCGAGGCGGAGACGGTGAGTATCGGCGTGATCAATCACGATACGTCCATCTACTCGGAGCTCATCACTTCGGCATATCTGGAGGACGGCTTTTTCACCGATTACGTGTCAGTCTACCTGGAGGATGAGGAGAACATCCGCAGACGCTTTGAAAGCGGCGAGCTGGATATGTATCTGGAGATACCTGAGGATTTTGCAGACAGCATGGTTTATCTGGAGCATCTGCCGGTCGAAGTGGTAATATCGACCAGGAACATGATGATTGAGATCATGCTCCGGAACCTGATGGAGAGCTATGCGAAATACATTACTGCCGTTGAGGTCAACTGCGTCTCGCTGTATGATATTATGCTGGATTCCGGCATGCCGCGGGAGGAAGCCAGCCGGATGAACGACCGGATTTCCCTGAAGCTGATTCTGCTGGCGCTCTCCAAAAGCGATTTTTTCCATCAGATTGAGCGGGAAAAAACAGCCGGCGTCGGTCTTGCACCGTTTTTTCTGTTTGAGGGCATCTTTATTCTGACCGCGTTTCTGGCGCTGCTCTGCGGGCTGCTGTTCCAGCGGGAACATCACGCGGGGACGGTGCGCAGGCTGAATGCTCTCGGGACGGGAACCTGCCGGCAGCTTCTGGAAAAGCAGCTTCTTTTCTCGGCGCTGTTTTTGGCAGGGACGGCGCTGGCAGGCGGGCTCCTCCGGCTGGGGGGCTTAAGTTTCGGAATCCAGGCGGCTTCGGTAATCTGCGCGGCCGGCTGTGTGCTGTCGGCCGTAATGCTGTTTTTTTCGGCGCTGTTTCAGAAAACGCAGAATTATCTGTTTGCGGGAAATCTTTTTATCCTGCTCGGGGCAATTTTAGGCGGCGGAATAATTCCGTACTTCTATCTGCCGGAGCGGATGAATGCGGTGGCCGGCTGGCTTCCGAACAACTGGTACTTAAAGCTGGTGTTCCGGGCCGTCTCGGGAAAGCTGAGCGCGGCGGATGCACCGGCTGCGCTCTCCGCGCTGTCCGCGTGCCTGCTGCTGCCGGTGCTGGGGGCGGCCGCTTACCGGAGGAGGGGAGGACGCGTCTATGAGAATGCTTAGCGATATTGCGGTTCAGACCTCGCTGCGCCTGAAGCTGCTTTTCAAGGACAGAGTAACCGCAGCGGTACTTGTGATTGCGTCTGCGTTTTTCCTTTTCGGAATGGAGGGATTGAACAGCGGGGCCGAGGAGCGCTCCAGCATACCGGTCGGCGTTCTGAGCCGGGATGACAGCCCCGGGGCGGCGGAATTTGTCCGGCGGCTGGGAGAGCTTGAGTCCCTGTACGTGATCAGCGGGAGCTTTGAGGAGCTTGAAAGAGCGCTGGAGGACGGGTATGTACGCTGCATTCTGGAGCTTCGGGAAGATTTTGCAGAGCGTATCGCCGATGGGAAATACCGTAATCTGATTAATGTATATTCCGTGGAGGGCGATAATGTGGCCACCGTGATAGCGGATATTGCGGCGGGGGAGATGATGTATGAGATCTGTCTTGCGCAGTGCTACGAGGCTTACGGGGAGCTGCCCGAAGGAGAGCGCAGGAAATATACCAAAGATGAATACGAGGCCTATGCGGCTTCTCTGATCGGCGCGGAGAATTTTGATTTTGCCTTCCGTTTCCGCTTTGTGGATTCTGCCGGGAGGGAGCGCGGTACCGGGATTCAGAACAGTGTATTTTACCGCCAGGCGGCTGCCGTGGTTGGTTCGATGCTGCTCGCCCTGGTGCAGTTTGCCGCGATGGCAGGCGTCCATTTTGAAAAGCAGCAGGGTATCCTGGCCAGAAGAAAACTTACCGGTCTGAGCCGCACCGCGGAAGCGGCAGGAAATCTCATTGCAGCGGGAGTGCTCTCGGCGGGAATGTCGTCGATTTTTGCCTGGTGTGCCTGTTCCGCTGCCGGAAAAAGGGAAAATATTTTTTCGATGCTATGGACAACACTGCTGTTTTCGATTATCATGGCATTGATCTATTATATTCTGGCAGCCGTGGTTCCGGATCTGCTCGTGTTTCAGGCGGCGGGAGCGCTTCTTCTGCTTGGCGCCGGTGTCTGCGGCTTTCTTTCGCTTGTGGAGGGAGTGATGTTCCGCGAGCTTCCGGGCTGGGTGCGCTGGGTGCCGAACAGTGTTTTCCTGCGGAAGTTTACGGAGCTCATGCTGTAGAGCTGGGGAGGATGCCGGTGCGGGCGATATCCGGAATAAGGCGGCGGGCCGAAAGAAAAAGGACGACAGCAGTACAAAAAATTTAGGATTAAATGCTGCTTGCGCAGCGGAATAAGAGGAAAAATGGATAAGAGAAGTATGCGCGAGGTGCTTGAGGGGAAAAATCTTGAACGGAATCTGCCGCCGGTGCTGACAAAGCTGGCGACGATAAACGGTATTTTTGCAGAGCTGAGTTTTTCCATGGAATATTTCCGTTTTTGTGAATCCGTCCGGGAGGGAGAAACGGAGCTGACGGAGGAGACCGCCGCTCTGTTTCAGAGGCTCAGCCTTATTGCGGAGGAGAATCTGTCAGGGGACTTTGACGCCGCCGCACGGGAGGATGCCGTGCAGCAGCTGTTCGGCATGCGGGATCGGATCACGCAGAAAATGCATGTGCTGACGGCCTACACCGATATTATGACGCTCTATGAATACATGCTGAATCGGATGGAGCTGCGCTATACCGAGGTCGGGGATATTGACTGCGACGCGGCCGCGGAGGAAATTATTCAGTTTATTTTTATGGAAAAGGATAATGTAACTGTGAACGAGCGTATCCGCGCCATGCTTTCGCAGCTTCCGATCCGCATGAGCCGTGGCAGGTTCTGCGATATCGTGAAAAACGGCTTCGAACCGTATGCCGGCATGGAGCGTTCTGCTGCGGAGGACTATGCCTACCGCGTGGAGTCCGCCGCGGGGCTTTACCGCCCGGCCGGCTTTGAGGACGCATTCCCGGAGATATTTGAAAGCTGGCGTCATTTTCAGGAGACAGACTGGAACGGGATTGAGGAGAGGAAATTTCTGGAAAAACAGGCGGAGCTGGATGCCGTTTCCGGGCTGCTCAAGGGTCATACGGATCAATATTTTTCCCTGATGGAGCTGGTCAATCATCTCTGCGCATGGCTGCTGGCCATGCCGTACGCGGGGCCGGAGGCGGAGGACAGGCTCCTAAAGCTGCGCAGCATGACGGCAAGGATAAGCCGCTGCATGCGGAGTGCGGCGCCGGCACAGGATGGCGGTATGCCGGCGGAAGGCTGTGCGTGTAACGAAGAGCTGCAGAACACCGGCAAGCAGCCGCACCATGGCATGGCAGAACAGGAGGACTGGCCGTCCGAAGAGGAGAGCGGGTCCGCGTTCCGTTCGATTGAGGGGCTGATCGAGAGCAGTGCGCTGGAGCTGCAGAGAGGGCAGGCTGTTCTGGCCGGGCTGCCGGCACAGGCGGAGCAGGCCGCTGCGGATGCAATGCTCGGGCCGCTGCTCTCATGCGTCAGGATTTCCGGACGCCTGCTGGAGGACAGCCTGTTCACGGAACTGAAGGAGAAGACGGAGAAAGGAAAGGCAGAGCGAAGGGAACTGGAAGAGCTGTCCGGGGCGCTGTGCGCCAAGCTTCAGGATGCATTTTCTGCGCAGCCGCAGCTTCTGAACCGCGCAATGATCGCCTCAGTGCTGTTTCAGCTTCCTGTTTTTTTCGAGACCAGAGCCGAGGTAGCGGAATATGTGCGCACCAGCCTCGCAGGCTGCCGCGATCTGGCGGAGAAGGTTCAGAGTGTGCGCCTGATGAAGCAGTGGATGGAGGAGTAAATGCTGAAATTTCGCAGCCCGGTATATTTCGGGGATTCCATAGATACAGAGCGGAAAAGAAAGCGGCTGACGGAAAAGCTTGCGGACGGCAGGCATGTCGGAAAAGGCGTTACGCTGATTCTGTATGCCGCAAACGGACAGGATCTGTTTGACCTGCTTCCGGCGCGCGAGCTGAAATTTCCCTGGAGGAAGGGGGAGGATTTCTACGTGCTCGGTCTGGCCGGGAACAAGGCGGAAGCGCTGGAGCTGGTGAAACGCATGGTGATGGAAGTCTATGAGAGCACCGGAGATTTTGATGTGAGAGGTTATTTCGGGTATTGCTGAGCAGCGCTCCCGGCAGCGCTTTGATCAGACTCTGCCGGGATTGCAGAACGGAAGGGAGGGAGGAGAAAAATGATTGTATTGCAGATTCTCGGGCTGCTGCTGAAGCTGCTGGGGATTGCGCTGCTGGTAATTCTGCTGCTGTTGCTCCTCCTGCTGGCAGTGCTGTTTGTGCCGGTGCGCTATCGGGCGGAGCTGAAAAGATCAGCCGGAGGAGAACTGCACATCCGGGCAAAGGTGAGCTATCTGCTGAATGCGGTGCGGATCCCGATCCGTTTTGAGAACGGTAAACTCGATTATTCGGTAAAGGTTCTGTGTTTTACGCTTTTTCCGAAGAAGGGCGGAAGCAAAGAGAAAAAAAAGAGGAAGCGAAAAGGAGCCGGCAGCGCGGATACAGCGGAAGAGACGGCCGGGAAGCCGGCAGACGGAGCGCAGACCGGAGCGCCGGAAGACGGAGAGTCTTCCG
>ERZ808040.497-NODE-497-length-33333-cov-15.842465_pt1 | contig 33333 bp, 30 predicted proteins | sample MGYA00380191_ERZ808040 | MGnify/ENA primary metagenome ERZ808040 (study PRJEB31490, sample SAMN06133395) | mouse gut metagenome | isolation source: J6 | host: mice | place: China: Chengdu | collected 2015-05 ...
GTAGCGCTGCAAGCCGGAGTTGAGCACCACCGTCACCAGACTCTCGGTGGACTGCATAATGAAGGGGGCGATGCCCAGGGCGGCAATGCTGCCGATCACCTTGGGGTCCAGTCCCATATTTTTCCGGCGGATGCGCAGGCCCGACCTCCCGGAGCACAAGAAGCCCACCACCCAGCAGGCGCTCACCCCCTGGGAGATAATGGTGGCCAGAGCCGCCCCTTTTACCCCCATCTGGAAGCCGAAGATAAACACCGGGTCCAGCAGGATATTCAGCACCGCGCCGATGAGTACCGAGCACATAGCCACCAGAGCCTGGCCCTGAGCGGTGATGTAGGCGTTTAGACCCAGAGCCAGCTGGACGAAGACGGTGCCCATCAGGTAGATGGAGATATAGTCCAGGGCATAGCCGATGGTGTCCTCCGAAGCGCCGAAGGCCATCAGTACCGGTTCCTTGATAATGGAGAACGCGGCAGTGAGCACGGCGGCCAGAATCAACAGCAGGGTGGTGGAGTTTCCCAGAATCTTCTCCGCCCCCTCCCGGTCCCCCGCCCCCAGGCGGATGGAGGCCAGAGGGGCGCCCCCCATACCGGCAAAGGCGGTGAAGGCGGAGATGAGCATGAGGATGGGGAAGGTCACCCCCAGGCCGGTGAGGGCGGTGCGGCCCACCTCCGGGATGTGGCCGATGTAGATGCGGTCCACAATGTTGTACAGCATGTTGATGAGCTGGGCGGCCACCGCCGGCAGGGCCAGCTTGAACATCAGCGGACCGATGGGGGCGCTGGCCAGCGCTTCCTCGCTTCTGTGGGACTGGGACAAACCGTTCTCCTCCAATCAATTCCGCGCCCCCGCCGGGGGGGGCGGGGGCGCATCTGGTTTAGGATGATGGAGGGTAGTATATCACAATTCCAGCCAAAAGGAAAGTGCTAAATTACCGAATCCGGTGCCGCTGATGCTCCTTCACCACCCCCACCGTCAGCAGGACCAGGGCAAGAACCAGAAGCCAGGCCAGGGTAATCCAATCAAGCAGCCAGGGCTGGGACGTGCCGGGGACCACCCGCCGGCACAGCCAGTTGAAGGACAGAGAGACCCCGGCGGTGATCAGGGCGCACACCCCCGCCTTCAGCCAGGGACCTGTGGGGAGACAGGTCAGGCAGAGGAAGTAGACCCACAAAAACACCACCCCCAGAGCGGCCAGAGGGAAGGCCGCCGTCCACAGCCAATCCCCGCCGGTGTAGCCGTGAATCACAGCCAGCAGGGGGAAGACCCACACCGAGGTAAGACCCACGCACCAGGGCAGGACATGCTTCCCGCCCAGCCGCCAGGCAGCCCACCAGCCCCAGGGCAGGGCCACCGAAACCAGCACAATCCAAAACCAGTCCAGCCTGTGAAAGACCGCCAGGTCCACCACCAGGCAGACGGGCACAGCGAGAAGACAACCCGCCAGGCAGAGCCGGCGGGAGACCGTCACCACCCCCCGCCACATCGCCGCCGCCCGGGCCTGGGCCTGAGCCTGGTGGTCGTCGCAGGCGGTGAAGAACTCGTGTTCAGAAATACCCAGCTCCCGACAGATGGCGGTAACCAGAGAGACGTCGGGGTAGGACAGGTTGCGCTCCCACTTGCTCACGCTGGACTCGGTGACAAACAGCCGCCCCGCCAGCTCCTTCTGGGTCAGGCCCGTCTCCAGCCGCTTTTTACGGATGTAGTCGCCAAAGGGTCGTTTTTCTTCCATAAGGGTTCCTCCTGTGGATGGTAGTATGCGGGCCGCCGGGTCCGCCGGAACCAGCGTAGCCCTTGCCGGGGAAAATGTCAAGAAAATGAGCTGATTTCGCCGCTCGACCAGCAGTCGAGTTGGATTTTTTGGTCTCAAAATGCGGAAAAATCACCCGGCACGGGATAAACCGTGCCGGGCAGGTCTTTCGCTCAGATTCCTACATCAAAATTTCGCCCCGCCGAACTCGGCCAGTTTGAGACCCTTGTTCCGGTCTGTCACCCACTGGATGGACCACTGGGAGGCGAACAGCAGCAGCTGATTGCCCTTGTAGTCCTCCACCAGCTTGGCGTCGTTGGGCAGCAGCAGGTCCTCCTCCTTCAAGGGCGGAGCCTCCTCGTCCTCCTTGACGATCCACCGCAGGTACTCAAAGGGCAGGCCCTCCTTGTACAGCTCCACGTTGTACTCCGAACGCAGCCGGTACTCCAGCACGTCGAACTGGAGGGTGCCCACTACCCCCACGATGACCTCCTCCATGCCGGAGTAGGGTGTCTTGAAAATCTGAATGGCGCCCTCCTGGGCGATCTGCTCCACGCCCTTTAAGAACTGCTTGCGCTTCATGGTGTCGATGGAGCGGATGCGCTCAAAGTGCTCCGGGGCAAAGGTGGGGATGGGGTCGAACTGGAATTTCTTCCCCGGGGCGCACAGGGTGTCGCCGATGGAGAAGATGCCGGGGTCGAACACGCCGATGATGTCGCCGGCGTAGGCCTCCTCAATGATCTCTCGCTCCGCGGCCATGAGCTGCTGGGGCCGGGACAGCTTGAGCTTTTTACCGCCCTGGATGTGGTAGACCTCCTTGTCCGCCTCGAACTTGCCCGAGACCACCCGCATAAAGGCGATCCGGTCCCGATGGGCCTTGTTCATGTTGGCCTGGATTTTGAAGACGAAGGCGGAGAAGCCATCGTCGAAGGAGTCGATGAGCTCCTCTCCGGCGGTGCGGGGGAGAGGGGCGGTGGTCATGCGCAGAAAGTCCTCCAAGAAGGGCTCCACGCCGAAGTTGGTGAGGGCCGAGCCGAAGAACACCGGGGAGAGCTGGCCGTGGCGCACCCGGTCCATGTCGAACTCGCAGGAGGCCCCGTCCAGCAGCTCGATCTCGTCGTTGAGCTGATCACGGTAGGACTGGCCGATGAGGTCGGCCAGGGCGGGGTCGTCCAGGCTGATCTCCGTGGCGGTGGCCGCCTTGGAGCCGCCGTTGGAGGTGAAGTGGAGAATGCGGCGGCGCTCCCGGTCATACACCCCCTGGAAGGCCTTGCCGCAGCCGATGGGCCAGTTGACGGCAAAGGTGTCGATGCCCAGCTCGTGCTCCAACTCCTGGCACAGCTCGAAGGGGTCCCGGGCCTCCCGGTCCATCTTATTGATGAAGGTGAAGATGGGGATGTCCCGCAGGCGGCAGACCTTAAAGAGCTTCCTCGTCTGGGCCTCCACGCCCTTGGCGGCGTCGATGACCATGACGGCGGAATCGGCGGCCATGAGGGTGCGGTAGGTGTCCTCGGAGAAGTCCTGGTGGCCCGGGGTGTCCAGGATGTTGATGCAGAAGCCGTCGTACTGGAACTGCATGACGGACGAGGTGACGGAAATTCCGCGCTGTTTTTCGATTTCCATCCAGTCCGAGGTGGCGGCCCGGGCGTTCTTCTTGCCCTTGACCACCCCTGCCTGGGCGATGGCGCCTCCGTAGAGCAGGAATTTTTCCGTCAGGGTGGTTTTGCCCGCGTCCGGGTGGGAGATGATGGCGAAGGTTCTTCTTCTTTTGATTTCCGATTCGTATTGCGGCATGGGTTGGTCCCTCCATTGTATTTGATATGGTTTTCGATGAAAGCTGTAAGCTACATGGGGGACCCTCCCGCTGATGATTTTGTGAGCAAACTATTATACCACGGGAAGGGGAGAAGGGCAAGAAAAAATGGAAAATGTCAAAGGGTTTCTATTTTGAAGCTCAGTAAAATTCCCTCTTGACTTTCATGCTTCAGAGTGTTAGAGTAATAACGTCAAATGAGAGGAGGGTCCGCGCATGAACCGCCGGAGTTATGGGTATGGTGATTACCGCTATTATAATGATAGCGGCGTTTTGTCATGCCCTTGAAGGTTGCGCGGCTTTCTTGTGGAGCGCGGCTGCCGAGGGGCGGCCGCTTTTTTTGCGGAAGCGCGGAGAAGCGGACAGCGAGGGAGCTTGGAACGGAGCGAGAACAAAAGTCCAGCCGCCGCACAGCGGAGGCGGGTTTTGTTCGAGTCGAAGCGAAAGCGACCGAGTGTCCTGGCCGCTTCGCAGCGTGACAGACCAGAAGCGCGGAGAAGCGAGCGCAAATTTTATGATAAAGGAGCGAACATATAATGGTCGTTATCATGAAGCGGGAATTTACTCCCGAACAGTTGGAAAAAGCGGTGCAGGCCATGGAGGCCGGCGGCGTGCGGGTGATGGTGTCCAAGGGCAGCGAGACCACCATCTTAGGCGCGGAGGGGGACGCTGGCGCGCTGAACCAGGAGCAGCTGGCCCAGCTGCCCGGCGTAGAGCGGGTGATGCGGGTGAGCGAGCCCTACAAAAAGGCCAACCGCAAGTACCACCCGGACGACTCGGTGATTGACATCGGCGGCGGAGTGGCCATCGGCGGAAACAAAATCGCGGTGATTGCCGGGCCCTGCTCGGTGGAGAGTGAGGAGCAGATTTTGGAGGTGGCCCGGTCCGTTCAGAACTCCGGGGCGACGGCCCTGCGGGGGGGCGCCTACAAGCCCCGCACCTCCCCCTATGCCTTCCAGGGCAAGGGGGTGGAGGGGGTGCTCCTGCTGGACGAGGCCCGGAAGGCTACCGGCCTGTCCATCGTGTCCGAGCTGATGAGCGCCGACCAGCTCCCTCTCTTTGAGGAGGCGGTGGACGTGATCCAGATCGGGGCGCGGAATATGCAGAACTTCGACCTGTTGAAAAAGGTGGGCCACACTTGTAAGCCAATCTTGTTGAAGCGGGGGCTGTCCTCCACCATCGAGGAGTGGCTGATGAGCGCGGAGTACATCATGGCGGGGGGAAACCCCAATGTGATTTTGTGCGAGCGGGGCATCCGCACCTTCGAGACCTACACCCGCAATACCCTGGACCTGTCGGCGGTGTTGGCGGTGAAAATGCAGAGCCACCTGCCGGTGGTGGTGGACCCCTCCCATGCCTGCGGCAAGGCGTGGATGGTGGAGCGCATGGCCATGGCGGCGGTGGCCGCCGGGGCGGACGGCCTCATCATCGAGGTGCACAACAACCCCGCCTGCGCTTTGTGCGACGGGGCCCAGTCGGTGACACCGGAGCAGTTCGGCTCCATCATGGACAAGCTGCGGGCGGTGGCCGCCTGCGTGGGGCGGGAGTTGTGATTCCCATGAGGTGTAAAAAATATGAAATTTAAAGTATATGACCAATACCTGAGCGCGTCAGTATTTCTCGCCTTTGTCAACCAGGTGTGGCCGGGGGATTACGACATGGACAGGACCCAGGCCGCACTGTCCCAAACGCTGAATATCACCGCCTATGACGGCCAACAGCTGGTGGGCTGTCTGCGCATTCTCACGGACGGCTATTATTTCGGAACGGTGACAGAGCTGCTGGTCCTCCCGGAGTACCAGCGGCAGGGAATCGGGAGCAGGCTCTTACAGCTCGCCAGAGAAAACACACCTACTATGCTGTACTTCGGCGCACAGCCGGGCTTGGAGCCGTTTTATGAGAAAAACGGCTGTCAGAAGGGCCTGCAATCCTATACGATCAAGAAAAAACGTGGTTGAGGGAGGGACGCTTTTCATGAAGAAAAAGCGTATTTTAGTGGTGGGCCTGGGCCTGATCGGCGGCTCTCTGGCCATGGCCCTGCGGGGCTTCGAGGACTTCGAGGTGGTAGGGGCGGTGCGCTCTCAGGTCACCCATGACAAGGCGGCGGCCAGGCACGCGGCGGACCGGCTCACCTTTTATCCCGCCGACGAACTGCCCGGCGCGGACGTGGTGATTTTGTGCCAGGACCCGGCGGGGATTATCGGCTTCCTCCAGGAGCACCGGGACCGCTTCAAGGCCGGCTGCCTCATCTGGGACGTGTGCGGCGTAAAAACCGCGGTGATGGAGGCGGCGCAGTGCCTGCCCGCCGGGGTGGACTTCATCGGCTGCCACCCCATGGCGGGCAAGGAGGTGTCCGGCATCGACAACGCGGAGGCGGGGCTGTTCCGCAACACCCACTTCATCGTCACCCCCGGCCCCCATTCCACACCGGAGCATTTGGCCCTGCTGCGCCGCATAGCGGCCCACTGCCGGTTCGGCGATGTGATTGAGACCACTCCGGAGCGCCACGACCAGATGATTGCCTACACCAGCCAGCTCATGCACGTGATCGCCGTGTCGGTGTGCGCCGACGAGGGGCTGTTCTCCTGCAAGGGGTTCGAGGGCGGCTCCTTCCGGGACTGCACCCGGGTGGCGGCGCTGGACCCGGCCATGTGGACGCAGCTGTTCAGCCTGAACGCCCCGGCGCTGTGCCAGGTGGTGGAGGCGCTGGAGGGGCGGCTGCGCCAGTGCCGGGAGGCCATTGAGGCGGGGGACCGGGAGGGGCTGCGCTCCATGCTGGCTTACGCCTCGGAGCGAAAGAAGCAAATTGATTTGGAGCGGGTCCGGGGCGACGACGTGCGCCCCTCCTTCGGAAATTCTTAAGTTGACGGAAACGCGCCCCCGTGGTACACTGAAAAAAGCGGGTAAGAAAATTTTAGAACCCCCGGGAGGCAGCTATGGGCTATATTATGGATCTGCGGGCCTTTGTGGGCCACCGTCCCCTGATTCAAGTGGGCTCCAGCGTCATTGTGGAGGACGGACAGGGACAGATCCTCCTGCAATTACGTACCGATAATCATCAATGGAGCTTCTCCGCGGCGGGCTCTATGGAGCCGGGGGAATCGCCGGAGGACACCGCCCGACGGGAGTTGCTGGAGGAGACAGGACTGGCCGCCCACAGCCTGGAGCTGTACGGCGTATACGCCGGCCCCCAGGAGCACCATATCTACCCCAACGGGGACGAGGTGTATAACGTGGAGTTCGCCTACGCCTGCCGGGATTGGTCGGGGGCGCTGGCGTGTCAGGCGGGCGAGGTGGAGGAGCTGCGGTTCTTTGCCCTGGACCAGCTTCCCGACACCCTGTCCCAGCAGACCGGGCGGCGGCTGGCGGAATGGCGCCGGTACAAGGGAATTTTGGAGTAATTTTGAATGGACGGCGTGCCGCTTGGAATGGCACACTGAAAAAATATCGTGGGGAGGTCTGTTCCCGTTGGACAAAAAACTGTTTCGCAGCCTGCTTCTGCTCATCACCTACTCCGTGGTGCTGGTGGCGGTCATCGTCAAGCTGGACGAGGTCACCGGCTGGCTGGACGGGGTGCTGGGGGCTTTCCAGCCCCTCATCATCGGGGCGGCCATTGCCTTTATTCTCAACCGGCCCTGCAATTTCTTTGCCCGGCTGTACGAGAAATCCCTGCCGGAAAAGGCCCGCCGGGCGGCCCGGCCCCTGGCGGCGGCCACCGCCTATCTCATCGTGGCGGTGCTGATTACGGCGCTGGTGGCCCTGGTGGTGCCCGAGCTCACCCACAGCATTGAGATGTTTATGGGCAACCTGAACACCTACGCCGCCAACTTCCAGGACCTGTTGGACTGGGTGGTGGCCAAGCTGGACCTGGAGCAGCTGGCCAACCTGGACCTGTCCTCCGGCATCAGCGGGTCGCTGCAAAAGCTGCTCACCGGCGCGCTGGACGCTTTGACCAACACTCTGCCCCACCTCATCGGCATGACCAGCGTGGTGGTGTCCGGGGTGGTCACCGGGGTGATTTCCCTGGTGTTCTCCATGTATATGCTGTCCGGCGCGCCCAAGCTCACCGCCCAGTGCCGGCGCTTGGTGCAGGCCTATCTGCCGAAGAATGCCGCGGACACGGTGCTCGGCGTCACCCGGCTCACGGCGGACACCTTCTCCAAGTATGTCAACGGCCAGGTGGTGGAGGCGTTTATCCTGGGCGGGCTGTGTTTCCTGGGGATGTGCCTGTTCCGCTTTGACTATGCGCCGCTGATCTCGGTGGCGGTGGGGGTGTTTGCCCTGATTCCCATCGCGGGGGCCTACCTGGGGGCGGTGCTGGCGGTGCTGCTGCTGGTGATGATCGACCCCTGGCAGGCGGTGTGGTTCCTGGTGTTCCTGGTGGCGCTCCAGCAGCTGGAGGGCAATCTGATCTACCCCCGCGTGGTGGGCACGTCTCTGGGGCTGCCCGGTATCTGGGTGCTGGCGGCGGTCACTGTGGGCGGCTCGCTGCTGGGGCTGGTGGGCATGGTAATCAGCGTGCCGCTGGCGGCGGTGGCCTATACCCTGATTAAGCGGGATGTGCGCGCGCGCCTGCCCGCAGAGGAGGCGCAGGGAGAGGACGCGCCGCCCGAGGGCTGAAATTTGGGCATAATCCTGGGACAAACTCCATATGTATGGACTATCTAAACTAAGGGAGATGGTTCCATGACATATGACAGCGGCCTGTCCGCGCCCCATCACGTGGTGATTGAGGAGCGCAAGAGCCTTACGGTGTCCGGAGTAGAAGACGTGGAGCGGTTTGACGAAAACAGCATTGTACTGTCCACCTCCAAGGGCGCCATGGTGGTGACGGGGGAAAACCTGCACATTGAGAAGCTCTCTCTGGACGGCGGCGATTTGAAGGTAGAGGGCGACATCGACGCCGTCACCTATGAGGACGACGCGGTTGGCGGGCGAGGCGGGTTCTTCTCCCGGCTGCTGCGCTGAGCAATGTATGTGGAGGTTGGAGCCCAGGCGGCCATATTCGGGCAGGGGATGCTGCTGGGTGCGCTGCTGGGCGTGATTTACGATGGAATGAGGGCGGCCCGGCGAAGCATTCATCTGCGTGCACTGGCGTTCGCGCTGGATCTGTTATTTTGGCTGGGGGTTATCGCGGCGTTGTTCGCGCTGACCCTGCTGAGGGACAACGGACAGGTGCAAATCTATCATATGGCCGCCTTTTTGCTGGGGGGCGGGCTGTATTTCGCCACAGCCAGCCGGCTGGTGCTGCCCGTCCTGCTGTGGGCGGCGGAGCTGGTGCGGCGGCTGTGGCGGTTTTTGACCGCGCCGGTGCGGCGTGCGGGGCGGGCCGGAAAAAAAGTTTTAAAAAACCAAAAAAAAGACTTTCAAAATTGGCTGGGATGGTATAAAATAAATATAGTATACCGTTTTGCCAAAAACGGCGGAGAGGAGGCGGCAGCCAATGAAGGTCAAACGCGCGGGCATTGCAACAAAACTGTTTGTGCTGGTGCTGATGGCGGTATTGGCCGTCGCTTTGCTCACCACCCACGGAAAGCTGAGCGCGGCTCAGGCCGACCGGGACGAACTGGCCCGGCAGGTGAGGGAGCAGCAGGAGGCAAACGCCGCCCTGGCAGACGATATCGCCCACAGCGGGGAAGCGGAGTATCTGGCAGACATCGCCAGAAGTAGGCTGGGCCTGCTGGAGCCGGATGAGATCGAGTTTGTGGACTCGTCGAAGTAGAAGCGCGAGGGCAGACACATAGGCCCGGATGGACCGTAGCGAGGGGCAAAACCCAGGCGGGCGCAGCCCGCCGGATTTGCCCCGAGACGGAGGGAAGCCGGGCCGTGTATGTGTCCAGCCCGAGCGTGACAGCGAGAAGCGCGACGATAGGCGCACAGGGGAGCTTGGAGCGGAGCGAAGGCGAAAGCCCAAGGCCCACGAAGTGGGACTGGGTTTTGCCTGAGTTACAGCGAAAGCGACCCGCGGTGCGCCCAATCAGAGCGTGACAACGCGACAGCGAGGCACACTGCTACTGGCTCACGGGAAAAAACCAATACATATTGAGAGGGAAAAAAGAGATTTATGGGGATTGAAGTCGGTTCTATCTTGGAAGGAAAGGTGACTGGAATCACCAACTTCGGCGCGTTCGTGGCCCTGCCCGGCAATCGGTCCGGGCTGGTGCACATTTCGGAGATCGCGTATTCCTACGTCAACGATGTGCATGACCACCTGAGCGAAGGGCAGGAGGTCAAGGTCAAGGTCATCGGTGTGGACGCCAACAATCGGATCAACCTGTCCATCAAGCAGGCGGAACCGCCCCCCGCCAGGCCGGAGCGTCCCTCCGGACCCAGGCCGGGCGGACCCAATCCCCGCCCCCGCGCAGAGGGGGAGCATCGTCCGGCCCGCCGCTCGGCACAGGGGCGCGGCTTCACGCCGGAACCCGCCCAGCCCAGAGGCCCGGCCAGCTTTGAGGATCAGCTCAAGCAGTTTATGGCCAGTTCGGACAGCAAGCTGTCTGAGCTGCATATGAACGAGAAGCGGGGCAACCGCCGGGGCGGAAGAAAATAAGAAAGAGGGGGCGCGAAAGCGTCCCCTTTTTGTATAGAAGCGCGAGCGTAGGCGCATAGGGGAGATAACACCGGAGCGGATGGGCAAAGCCCAGGGGCCGCCGCAGGCGGCGCCTGGTTTGCCCGCAGTCGCAGGTGTTATCGACCCGGCCATGCGCCCAACGCGAGCGTGACAACAAAGAAGCGAGGAGCCGTCGTGAGCAGCGCGGATGGAGCGCAGCGAGGGGAAAAGCCCAGGGCCAACGAAGTTGGACCGGGTTTGTCCGAGACGGAGCGAAGCCGCGCGTCGCGAACAGGCGCAGCGTGACAGCAAAGGAGCGCGGAACCGTCGTGACCGGCACCAATGGCACGGTGCGCCCGCTGAGGCGCGGGGTGTGGACCCTGCCTGACGGTCCGTGTTTCGACACCGGCGGCAGCACAAATAGGGGGACGCACGTCGAAAACCGCGCGCGCCGAAAGGGTTTTCAGCCGCGCCGCATATAGGGCTCTTACGCAAGATGGGGATTCTTAAGGGGCGGCCGACTGTGGAGCTGGCCCGCCCTTTGGCCTGCTCCACCCGGAGGCCACCCTTTAAGTGTGTCTTTGCCTACTTTCTGCACAAGCAGAAAGTAGGTCGCCGAAGGCAAAAAAGTGACTCTTTCCCCTTGCGGAGAAAGAGCCCAAAGGTATCTTGCGCGGGAGAATGGAATGACCACATGGGGGCAGCCCCCATGCCGCGGCTTGGACCGCAATAGAAGTGTATCACAGCGACAGATAAAATGCTGTCGAATCGGGGCCATGGCCGGAGCCTGCCCGCAAAAAAGGAGGAAACCCTTATGCTTATCGTCAACGGTATCGTTCACACCATGGAGGTGGGAACCATTCCAGACGGCTACGTCCGCATTCAGGGCAGCCGCATCGCCCAGGTGGGCCGGGTGTGCGAACTGTCGGAGTGGGCAGATTCCGACGGCGTCATCGACGCTCAGGGGGGGCATATCCTGCCCGGTCTGATCGATGTCCACTGCCACCTGGGATTGTATGGCTGCGGTGCGGGGGAGGACGATTTGAACGAGTGCCCCGAGCCCTGGACGCCTCAGCTGCGGGCGCTGGACGGGGTGGACCCCTTTAATCGCTATTTTGAGGAGGCCCGCCGGGCGGGGGTGACGTGCGTGCTCACCGGACCCGGCTCGGCCAATCCCATCGCGGGGCAGGGGGTGCTGTTGAAAACTGTGGGGCGGGTGATTGACCAGATGACAGTGCGCGCCCCGGCGTCCATGAAGTTTGCCTTGGGGGAGAACCCCAAACGGATTCACGAGAAGCAGGGGCCCGCCACCCGCATGGCCACCGCCGCTGTCATCCGGGAGAAGCTCACCCAGGCGCTGAACTATGAGGCGAAGTGGGCCCGGTCGCAGGCGGACGGCCGGCTGGACGAGCCGGAGTTCGACATCCGGCTGGACGCCCTGCGGCCGGTGGTGACGGGCCGTCTGGCCGCCCACTTCCACGCCCACCGGGCGGACGACATTGTGACGGCTGTGCGGCTGTCCAAGGAGTTTGGGCTGGACTGTGTAATTGTCCACGGCACCGAGGGCCACCTGGTGGCAGACTTTTTGGCCAGGGAGGGAGTGCCGGTGATTACCGGCCCCTTCCTCACCGACAGCTCCAAGCCGGAGCTAAATCGCCTCACGGCGGAGAACACGGCCATCCTGGCCCGGGCGGGGGTGCAGGTGGCCATCTGTACCGACCACCCGGAGACGCCCATCCATCTGCTGCCCTTCTGCGCCGCGATGGCGGCCCGGGCCGGGATGGACGAGGAGGAGGCTCTGGCCGCCATCACGGTGAACGCCGCCTGCATCGCCGGGGTGGGGGACCGGCTGGGGGCGCTGTCGCCGGGGAAGGATGCGGACGTGGTGGTCATGGACGGCCACCCCTTCGACTGGCGCAGCCGGGTGACGCACGTGCTCATTGACGGGCAGGAGGTGGAGTAGATGGTGCGGGAAATTCAGGCGGAGACCCTGTCCGACGTGGTGCGAACGCTGTGCATCCAGGCCAATACCATACTGCCCCAGGACCTGCGCCGGGCTATTGAGGAGGCGGGGGAGGCGGAGGCTTCTCCCGTGGGACAGGCCATCCTGGGGGACCTGGTGGAGAACTACCAGTTTGCCCAGGCCAAGGGCCTGCCCATCTGCCAGGACACGGGAATGGCGGTGGTGTTTGTAGACTGGGGGCAGGACTGCCGCCTGGTGGGCGCCTCCCTGGAGGATGCGGTGAACGACGGCGTGCGGCGGGGCTACCTGGAGGGGCATCTGCGGCTGTCGGTGGTGGCCGACCCGCTGCGGCGGGTGAACACCAACGACAACACCCCGGCGATTGTGCACCTGCGCATGGTTCCGGGGAACCGGGTGGACATCACCGTGGCCCCCAAGGGCTTTGGCAGCGAGAATATGACCCGGCTGAAGATGTTTAACCCCTCTGTCACAGCGGAGCAGGTGGAGGATTTCGTGGTGGAGACGGTGTCCCAGGCCGGGTCCAACCCCTGCCCGCCGGTGGTGATCGGCGTGGGGCTGGGGGGCACGTCGGAGGTGGCGGCGCAGTTGGCCAAACGGGCGCTGCTACGCCCCGCGGGGGAGGGCCATCCCGACCCCTTCTACCGGGAGATGGAGGAGCGGATTTTAGAGCGGGTGAACCGTCTGGGCATCGGCCCCCAGGGGCTGGGGGGGAGCACCACCGCCCTGTCGGCGGCTATTCTGGCCTACCCCACCCACATCGCCGGGCTGCCCTGCGCGGTGAACCTGGGCTGCCATGTCACCCGTCACGCCCATGCTGTGATTTGACGGAAGAAAATTTTTGTGAAAAGCGCCAAAAAACTATGGCGAACAGCAGGAGAGTATGGTATAATAACGGCATACCGGGGGTGCTCTTTCCCCAATGACACGCCCTCGGGGCGAAAGGAGCTGAGCACATGAAGTTTACGTTTACAGACAAAAAGGTCAACCTGCCCAAGTCCCTGCACAACTATGCTGAGAAAAAGGTGGGAAAGCTGGACCGCTACTTCAAGAATGAGGCGGAGGCCAACCTGGTCTTCTCTGTGGAAAAGGACCGGAACAAGGTGGAGCTAACCATCCGTTCCGGAAGCACCATTCTCCGGGTGGCGGAGAGTACGTCGGATATGTTCGCGTCGGTGGATGCGGCGGTTACCTCCATGGAACGGCAGCTGCGCAAGCACAAGACCCGCCTGGAGAAACGGCTGCGCCAGGGCGCGTTCACCCCGCCCGAGCCGGTGGAGGAGACCTCCTTTGTGCCCGATGTGGAGGAGGCCGGGGAGTATCAGGTGGTGCGCACTAAGCGCTTCCCCATCAAGCCCATGACGGTGGACGAGGCCATTTTGCAAATGGACCTGCTGGGTCACAGCTTCTATGCGTTCAAGGATGAGGACGGCGGCGCGTTCGCCGTGGTGTATAAGCGCAACGACGGCGGCTACGGTCTGATTGAAGACGAAATCTGATAGGCGCCAGACCGCCCCACCCGGCAGTGCCGGGCGGGGCGGTTTTGTGAGTTACAGGACAAAATCCTCGTCTCGAAGATGGTCAAAGCGGGCGGTCATGGGTTTGGGAGGCACCCGCTTGAGGGGGTCGTAGCGAAAGCGGCGGCAGGAGCCGGCGGCGGCTACGATCCCCTTTTTTACGCACATGACCTTGCCGCCCTCCAGGGACGTGCCCCGCTGGCAGTAGGCGCAGCGAGGGTCCATATCCTTTTCAAATAACATGGTTTGGCACCTCCTTGGGGCGGCAAGCGGACGCGTCTTCTGAGGACTGCGCACAGGCTTTGGGGCGGCGTTGTGACGGCGCACGGCCACTTTCTCTGGGCGACTGTTGTCACGCTTCCTGCATTATAGCACAGCTTACGCCGCGTTTCCACACTTTTTTCGCAGCAGGAAGCCGCACAGCCCGGCCAAAATCAGCCAGCCGGCCAGGGCCGCCAGGGTGGACGCCGCCAGAGCGGTGGAAAAGTCCAGCGCGGCGATGGATTCGGTTTGCTCCGCCAGATAGTCGGCCACCGGGGCGGACAGGGGGAATAAGCGGGTGAGGAGGTAGGTCAGGGCGGCGGCGATGAGGCCGTGGCACAGCTTGCCCGCCAGGTAAACCCTGGCGGACAGGCCGCTGTCCACCAGGAAGGACAGGACCTGACAGTGGACGGACAGGCCGGCCCAGCCCAGCATGAACGCCGCCATGGACACCCGGCCGGCCAGCTGAGCGCTCCCCCGGAGGGAGGCGACGCCGGAGGACAGCTCCAGCAGGCCGGCCACCAGCCGCCGGGCCCACTCGCCCTCAAACCCGGCCAAAGAGAGCAGCTCCGCCAGCGCTGACAGCGCGCCATAGGCGGACAGCAGCCGGAGCACTACGGCGAAAAAGACCACAAAGGCGCAGATATTTAATGTGCTCTGAAGGGCGCGGGACACCGCGCCGGTGAATGCGGCGGGGAGGGTGACAGTGCGGATGGGCTTGGGGCGCTGGCCGCAGGCGCGCCCAACCCGTCCGCCGCCGTAGAAGCGGAACAGCAGCCCCACCAGCAGAGAGGCCAGGGCGTGGGTGAGGTAGAGCAGCAGTCCCACCCGGCTGTCGCCAAAAATACCCGCGCCCACCACGCCCAGGATAAAGGCGGGGCCGGAGTTGTTGCAGAAGGCCAGCAGGCGCTCCGCCTCCGTCTTGGAGCACAGGCCCTGCTCGTAGAGCTGAAGGGCGGTGCGCGCGCCCACGGGGTAGCCGCCGATGAAGCCGAGGGCCACCGCCGCCGCGCAGCTGCCGCTCACCCGGAACAGGGGGCGCATCAGCCCCTCCAGGGCCCGGCCCAGATAGGCGGCCAGCCCCAGGTCCACCACCAGGGAGGACAGCACGAAAAAGGGAAATAGGGAGGGGACGATCACGTTGAAACACAGAAGGAGGCCATCCTTAGCCCCTTCAATGGCCTCCCCCGGCGCTGCCACCAGCCCGGCGGTGGCCACCAGCAGGGCCAGCGCCGCCAGCGTGTCCCGCACTTTTTTTTCCCGCAGCAGCCTGAGCATGGGCCTCACCTCCTGTGGGAGAGACTATGCGCAGGATGGGGAGAATTTGCCTGTCCCCAAAAGTTTTTCGGGAAAATCGAAGAACAGCAGCGGGGCGGATCTGGGATCCGCCCCGCTGATGCTGCTACGCCTGCCCCTGCAGGCGCTGGTAAAGCTCCATCTCGCGGCGCAGGCGGCGGGCCAGCCGGGGGGTGAACGCACCGGGCTGGGCCCTCCAAATCCAGTTGCCGCCCAGGGTGGAGGGGGTGTTCATCCGGGCCTCGCTGCCCAGGCCCAGCAGGTCCTGGGCCTGCATTACCGCCAGGCCGGCGGGGGAGGCCCAGGCGGCGCGCATCATGCCCCAGTGATAGCCCTCCCGTCGGTTCAGCCGGAGGTAGGCCTTGGCGAAAGCGGCGTCCTGGGGGTCGGCTTGGGCCATCCAGCCCTGGATGGTATCGTTGTCGTGGGTGCCGGTGTAGGCTACGCAGTGGGGGGTGTAGCAGTGGGGGAGGTAGCCGGGGGCGGGATCCCGGTGGTCGAAGGCCAGCTCCAGCACCTTCATGCCGGGGAAGCCCGTCTCCCGCAGTAGCTCCCGCACTGAGTCGGTGAGGAAGCCCAAGTCCTCAGCGATAATGGGCTTGGGGCCCAAGGCGGCCTCCACCGCGCGGAAAAATTCCGCGCCGGGGCCGGGACGCCACCTGCCGTTGTGGGCGGTGTCTTCTCCGGCGGGAATGGCGTAGTAGGCGTCAAACCCTCGGAAATGGTCGATGCGCAGCACGTCATAGATGGTGAACTGGAAGGCGATGCGCCGCAGCCACCACTGGTAGCCGTCCTCCTTCATACGCTCCCAGCGGAACAGGGGATTGCCCCACAGCTGTCCATCGGCGGCGAAGCCGTCGGGCGGGCAGCCGGACACCTCGGTGGGAGCTCCGTTTTCATCCAGCTGGAACTGGTCGGGGCTGGCCCACACCTCGGCGCTGTCCCCGGCCACATAGATGGGCAGGTCGCCGATGATATAGACACCCGCGCTGTTGGCGTAGGTCTTCAGCGCGTTCCACTGCCGGAAAAACAGGAACTGCACGGCTTTCCAGAACTGGATTTCACCGTCCAGCTCCTCCCGGGCGGCGGCCATAGCCGGCCGGCGGCGCAGCCGCTCCTCCTCGGGCCAGGTGAACCAGGACGCGCCGCCGTGCTTTCCCTTCAGGGCCATGAACAGCGCGTAGTTTTCCAGCCAGTCCGAAGCTTGGCAGAAGGACGCATAATCAGCGGGGGGCCGGGCCAGCAGGCGGTTGGCGGCCAGGTGGAGCACTGGGTAGCGCTGGCGGTAGAGCAGGGCATAATCCACCTGCCGGGGGTCGTTTCCCCAAGGAAGGGACTGGTATTCCTCCGGGCGGAGCAGGCCGTCGGCGGCCAAATCGTCCAGGTCAATGAAATAGGGGTTGCCGGCGTAGGAGGAGAATGACTGGTAGGGGGAGTCGCCATAACTGGTGGGGCAGATGGGCAGGAGCTGCCAGCAGGTCTGGCCGCCGGCAGCGAGAAAATCCACAAACTCCCGGGCGGCGGCGCCCAGCGTGCCGATGCCGTGGGGAGAGGGGAGGGAGGAGATGGGCATCAAAATGCCGGAGCATCTCATAGGAGGTTCCTCCTTTTGCTAAAACCGCCGGACCGTAGGGGAGGTCCGGCGGTTCGGTCGTTTTAGGATGCGGTCGTGCTTTTGGGGGATACCGTGCTGTCGCCGGGGATGAGCTGGAAGGGCGCCACCTCATGGGCCGGGGGGCGGGGACGCTGAAGACTGCGCAGCAGTAAATCCACCCCCCGCTCCGCCAGCTTCTGGGTGTCCTGCCGGACAGTGGCCAGCCGGGGGACGGAGAATTGAGAGAGCAGAATCCCATCATAGCCCACCACGGACACGTCATCGGGCACCCGCCGGCCCAGGTCCCAGATGGCGCGGATGGCCCCCATGGCCATCACGTCGCTGAGACAGAACAGGGCGGTGAGGTCGGGACAGCGCCCCAGCAGGCGCTTGGTGGTGTCGTAGGCGTCGGTGAAGGAATAGCGGCAGGGCTCGCACCGCTGGGCGTCAAAGGGCAGGCCCAGCTCGTCAAAGGCGCGCTGGCAGCCCCGAACACGGCGGTAACTGATCTGAGTGCAGGACCAGTTTCCCCCCAGCAGGCCGATGCTTCGGTGGCCCTGGCCGGCCAGGAAACGGACGACCTGGTACGCGGCCTCCTCGTCGTCGGTGGTGATAGAGGATAGGTTGGGATAACTCAGCTCTCGGGCGGAGTTGGTGAGCAGCACGCAGGGGATCGTGATGTGCTGAAACTCCGCCTGGAAAAATTCCAGGTCGCCGCCCAGAAAGAGGATACCCAGAGGCTTGCGCTCCCGGCACAGCTGGAGGGCGTAGGCCACCTCATTGGCGTCCTCGTCCAGATAGTAGACGGCGGCGTCCCGCCCCTCGTCCTGCAAAAGCTGCTGGCAGCGCTCCACCAGGTCGGCAAAGAGCATATTCATGGTGCCCTTGACGATGATGGCGATGAAAGCGCCGTTTTGCTGCTTCAGATGCTTGGCGTTGTTGTTGGGCTGGAAGCTGTGCGCCTCCACCACCGCCATCACCTTGCGGCGGGTGTCCTCGCTCACGTCGGGATGGTCGTTGAGGACGCGGGACACGGTGGCCACGCCCACGCCCGACAGTTTGGCGATATCCTTGATGGTCATTCGTGTCCCTCCTTTGCTCGGCATGGCTGAGCGTTAACCCTTTACGGTGCCGGCGGCCACGCCTTGGATGTGAAATTCCCGCGTACCCCGCCCACCAGGGCGGGGTGTGCCGTTTTTTAACCCTTTACGGCGCCCGCGGCCACGCCCTTGATGATGTGCTTCTGGCAGGTGAGGTAGAACACAATCACGGGGATAATGGACATGAGAATCAGGGCCATGGTGGCGCCCAGGTCCACGGTGCCGTAGCTTCCCTTCAGATACTGGATGTGAATGGGAATGGTGCGGTACAGGTTCTTGTCCAGCACCAGGTAGGGCAGCAGGTAGTCGTTCCACACCCACATGATCTCCAGAATGCCCACGGAAATCATGGTGGGCTTTAGCATGGGCACCACCACCAGGAAGAAGGTGCGCAGCGGCCCGCAGCCGTCGATGGCGGCGGCCTCCTCAATCTCCAGGGGAATAGACTTGACAAAGCCCACGAACATGAAGATGGCCAGGCCCGCGCCGAAGCCCAGATAGACCACAGGGATGGTGTAGGGGGTGTCCAGGTGGAGGTTGCCGGCGGTTTTGGTCAGGGTGAACATGACCATCTGGAAGGGGACCACCATGGAGAACACACACAGGAAGTAGAGGATTTTACAGAACAGGGAGTTCACCCGGGCGATATACCACGCCGCCATGGAGGTGAACACCAGGATCAGGGCGGTGGACAGCACGGTGATGATGACGCTGTACTTCACGCTGTCCAGGAAGGGGTAGTTGCCGAAGGTCATACCCTTTATGAAATTGTCCAGGCCGGCCCACATCTCCCCGGTGGGGAGGGCGAAGGTGTCGGTTTTGACAAAGGTGTTCAGTTTAAAGGAATTGATCAGCACCATCACCACGGGCAGCACGTAGATGATGCAGATGACGGCCAGCGTCACGGACAGGATGGCCTTGTTCCGGCGCTGGGCGGACAGAGTATGCTGCTTCTTGTTCATTATTGCTGCACCTCCTTTTTACGGGTGTAGGCAAGCTGGGCCAGGCCGAGGCCGGCCACCAGGATGAAGAAAATCACCGCTTTGGCCTGGGCGGTGCCCTGAGAGGCGGCGTTGGAGCCGTAGAACGTGTTGTAGATGTTCAGGGCCAGCATTTCTGTGGTCTTGATGCTGGCGCCGCCGGGCATGATCTGGATGGGCTGGCCGGCGGTGAGGGCCAGGTTCTGATCAAACAGCTTGAACCCGTTGGTGAGGGAGAGGAACATACAGATGGTGATGGAGGGCATCACGTTGGGAATGGTCACCTTGAACAGCGTCTGAGCGCGGGTGGCGCCGTCGATGCGGGCGGCCTCCAGCATATCCTCGGGCACCGCCTGGAGCCCGGCGATATAGATAATCATCATATAGCCGATCTGCTGCCAGCACATAAGGATGATGAGGCCCCAGAAGCCGAATTTGGAGTCCAGGAGGATGGAGGTGTTAAAGTGGCTGAGAATGCCATCGAAAATCATGGACCAGATATAACCTAATACGATGCCGCCGATGAGGTTGGGCATGAAGAATACCGTGCGGAACAGGTTGCTGCCCTTGATGCCCTGAGTGAGCGCGTAGGCCACGGCAAAGGCCAGCACGTTGATGAGCACCAGGCTCACGATGGCGTACAGGGCGGAGTACCAGAAGGAGTGGGTGAAGGAGGGATCCTGGAAGGCCTTCACGTAGTTGCTGAAGCCGACGAATTTTGCGTCGGAAATCAGGCGGAAGTTACATAAGGAGAGGTAAATGCCTTGGATAAAGGGCCAGACGAAGCCAATGGCAAAGGCGGCCACGACGGGGCCCAGGAACAGCAGCGCCCAGCGCCGGGTAGAGGCGGTCAGGGCGTTGACTCCGGAGGATTTTTTCCGCTTCAAGATAAACATCTCCCTTTACTCAAGTTGAACGGCGGGGAAAATGAGAGGACGGGGCGGGCGATACCGCCCGCCCCGTTCCGTGGTGTATTTCGATTGTGAGCGCTGAGAGGATTAGCTGTTGATGGCCTGATACTGAGTGGCCCAGCCGTCCACGAAAGCGGTGCGGACCTGCTCCCAGTTGGCGTCGCTCTGATCGGCGTTGTACTGGTTCAGGGCGGAGGTCAGCACGGCGCGGTACTCGTCCACGTTGGGCTGGAAGTTGGTGGCCCAGTTCATGACATAACAGCCGTTGTTGCTGTACTCGTTGGCGTCGGCCAGGAAGCCGTTGGTGGACTCGGCGGCGTTCTTATAGGGCATGACGCCGAAGGTGTCCACCAGCATCCGGCTGGCCTCGGGGTCGGTAACGCACCAAACCATGAAGTCCATGGTGGCCTGCTGATCCTCGGCGGAAGCCTTGGAGTTGATGGCCCAGCAGTTCTCGGTGCCGCAGTTCAGGCCGGCCTTCTCCTCGCCCTCCACGCCGCAGTAGTAGGGGATCATGGTGGCGTTGGGCACGGTGTCCTTATAGCCCTCGAACTCCCAGGAGCCCTGAATCTGGAAGGCGGCCTTGCCGTCCTTGAACTCCTGGCTGGCGTCGTGGCCGCCCACGGACAGAGCGTTGGGGGCGGTCAGGCTGTTGTTGATGCACAGGTCATACAGGTTCTTGAAGTTCTCCATATACTTGCCGGAGATGGTGGCGGGGCACTCGGTCCAGGGGGTGCCCTCCTGCTCGTAGTAGTACTCCAGGTTGGCCATGTGGCCCACGAAACGCCAGTTGGAGGAGCCGTCCATGTCGCAGGAGGTGAAAGCGTCAAAGCCCAGCTCGGTGGCGCGGGCGTGGATGTCCTCCACCACAGTCTTCAGGGTCTCGAAGTTCTTGATGTCCTCCACCTTGTGGCCGGCCTGCTCCAGCAGATCGGGGTTGACGATGATGCCGTAGCACTCGTAGCAGTAGCCGATGGAAACCAGCTTGCCGGTCTCGTCATAGAGGTTATAGGCGTCGGTATTCAGCTCATTGGCGATGGGGGTGCCGGTCAGGTCCAGAGCGTAGTCCTTCCAATCCTTCACGCCGTTCTGGTTGCCGATGACGAAGATGGTGGGGGGAGCGGACTTATCCATCTCGGCGATCAGGGTCTGGCTGTAGGTGCCGGAGGCGGCGGTGACGACCTTCACGTCCACGCCCTTCTGCTCTTTGTACATGGCGGCGATCTTCTGCAGAGTCTCGTCGGACTCGGGTTTGAAGTTCAGCCAGTACACGGAGCCGGTGCCGGCGGGGGCGGGATCCTTGTTGTCGTCAGGGGTCTGCGCGCCGGAGTTGGAGTTCTCGGCGGGGGGTGTGCTGCCTTCCGCGTCGGGCTTGCTGGAGCATCCAGCAAGCAGCATGGCCATGACCATGCTAAGGGCCAATACGAGCGCTAAGAGTTTCTTGCTCATTTTCATTTCCTCCTGTTTATGATGGGTTTGTACGGCTGAAAACGTTACTGGAAACGTTTCCAGTTCCTACGCTCCCATCATACCCACATTTTGGCCGTTTGGCAAGCATAATTTTCATGTTCTGCACAAGTTCGGAGAATTGCCAAAAAATTTGCCGCGCTTTTTGTGAAAAATAACTATTTCCGCCGCTTTGTAGCCTGGGCGGGAAATGGGCTTGCGTTCCAGCAAGCGGTTTGATATACTGTGAGTGTACCCGGCGGATTGGGCCGGGAGATTAAAAGGAGGGGACCCATATGTCAAAATATACAGGCACCCAGACCGAGAAAAACCTGATGGCGGCGTTTGCCGGGGAATCCGAGGCCAGGAATAAATATACTTACTTTGCCTCCAAGGCGAAGAAGGAGGGCTTCGAGCAGATTGCGGCCCTGTTCCTCAAGACGGCGGACAACGAGAAGGAGCACGCCAAGCTGTGGTTTAAGGAGCTCGACGGCATCGGCACCACCGCCGAGAACCTGGCTGCGGCTGCGGCGGGGGAAAACTATGAGTGGACGGATATGTACGAGGGCTTTGCCAAGACAGCGGAGGCCGAGGGCTTCCCGGAGCTGGCCTCCCGGTTCCGTATGGTGGCCGCTATCGAGAAGCACCACGAGGAGCGCTACCGCGCCCTGCTGAAGAATGTGGAGGCCCAGGAGGTCTTCGCCAAGAGCGAGGTGAAGGTGTGGGAATGCCGCAACTGCGGCCACATCGTGGTGGGCACCCAGGCCCCTGAGGTATGCCCCACCTGCGCCCATCCCCAGGCGTATTTTGAGGTGCACGCGGAAAATTATTGATTCCGTCCCTTTTACCTCCAAGAAAAAGCGCAGCCGCCCGAAATGCCGGGTTGGCTGCGCTTTTTCGCATGATTTCCAGAGAGCGGGGCATACTGGAAGGGAGGTGAAGCGCATGGACATGAATAACCAGGAGTATAACAAATACGTCAGCGACCGGGCCAAGCCCTCGCCCATCTGGAAGGATATGCTGTGGGCCTTTTGCGTAGGCGGGGCCATTTGCGCCGGCGGACAGGGGCTGACGGCCCTGTATCAGAGCTGGGGAGCGAGCCAGGAGGACGCGGGGACATGGACTTCTGTCACATTGATTTTTTTGGCGTCGCTGCTCACCGGGCTGGGTGTGTTTGACGACATCGCCAAACGGGCGGGGGCGGGGACGCTGGTACCCATCACCGGATTTTCCAACGCCATGGTGTCTCCGGCGCTGGAATTTAAAAGCGAAGGGCTTGTTACCGGCACTGGGGCCAAGCTGTTCACCGTGGCGGGGCCGGTGCTGGCGTACGGCATCTCGGCCAGTGTGGTGTACGGGATTATTATTTACGTGCTGGGGTTGTATTGACGGCCCCGACACGGTGGGGGCCCCATCCGCCGCGAACTTCAGCGGCGGATGGGAGACGACGAGCGGCGGAATGAGCGAGCCCTGCCCGAAGGGCGGGGCGAGGGATATGGAGCCCGCGAGGAGGAGGCGGGGCCGGTGCTGGCGTACGGCATCTCGGCCAGCGTGGTGTACGGAGTGATTTTGTATTTCTTAGGGCTGTATTAGCGGGCCGCCGCGGGGCGTGACGAGCGAGGCCGGGCCAGGCTGGCGCACGGCGTCTTGCCGGCATCGCGCATGGGGTAATTCCGCGGTTTGCAGGATGATATGAGCGGTGAAAAAGTAGGCGGGAACCCGCCTGCTTTTTCTTTTCATGACGGAAAAAATGTGATATACTCTCCCATGAAGCGCAAATCCAAAGGAGAGATTACTCATGACAAACAGCGTGGACAACCGTATGGAAGCTATGATTCAGATTTTGGCTGGGGAGCTGGACCGGCCTAAGCAGCACGTTCAAAACATTGTCGCCCTGCTGGACGAGGGGAACACCGTCCCCTTTATCGCCCGCTATCGCAAAGAGCTCCACGGCTCCATGGACGACCAGCTCATCCGGCAACTGGCGGACCGGCTCCAGTACCTGCGCAATTTGCAGGACCGGCGGGACGAGGTGAAGCAGTCCATTGAGAACCAGGGTAAGCTGACGCAGGAGCTGTCCGCCGCCATTGACGACGCTGCAACCTTGGCGGAGGTGGAGGATCTGTACCGGCCCTATAAGCAGAAGCGGCGCACCCGGGCCACCATGGCCAGGGAAAAGGGGCTGGAGCCCCTGGCCCTGCTGGCCTTTACTCAGGGGCCGGCGGTGGATATAGAGGAGGCGGCGCTGGGCTATATTGATTTTGAAAAGGGTGTGGAGAGCATTGAGGACGCCCTGCGAGGGGCGTCTGACATCATCGCGGAGCTGATCTCCGATGACGCCGAGGTGCGCAAGGGACTGCGGGAGCTGTACTGGCGGCGGGCGTCCATTGTATCCGAGGCGGCCTCCAAAGAGCCGGAGGACAGCGTGTACCGACTCTACTATGAGTTTTCAAGCGCCCTATCCAAAACCCAGGGACATCAGATCCTGGCCATGAACCGGGGCGAGCGGGAGGAAATCCTGAAGGTGTCGGTGGAGATGGACCGGGAGACTGCCCTGGTGGCCCTGCGCCGGAAGGTGGTACCCGGGCGCGCCGCCATGGAATTTGTCAAGGCGGCCGCCGAGGACGCCTACGACCGGCTCATTGCCCCCTCTCTGGAGCGGGAGGTGCGCTCCGAGCTGACGGAAAAGGCCAGCGAGGGCGCCATTGGGCAGTTTGCGTTGAACCTGAAGCCGCTACTGATGCAGCCCCCGGTGAAGGGCTTTGTCACTATGGGGCTGGACCCCGGCTACCGCATGGGCTGCAAGGTGGCGGTGGTGGACCCCACGGGCAGAGTGCTGGATACCACGGTGGTCTACCCCACCCACGGCGAGCAGGGCAAGGCGGAGGCCATCGACAAGCTGGCCGTCCTCATCAAAAAGCATAAGGTTGCCCATATTGCCATTGGAAACGGCACTGCCAGCCGTGAGACCGAGCAGATGGCGGTGGAGCTCATCCGCCGCGTGGGGGGCGGCGTCAGCTACGCCATGGTGAACGAGGCGGGGGCGTCGGTGTACTCCGCGTCCAAGCTGGCGGCAGAGGAGTTCCCTGAGTTCGACGTGAACCTGAGAAGCGCGGTGTCCATCGCCCGGCGGCTCCAGGACCCGCTGGCCGAGCTGGTGAAGATCGACCCCAAATCCATCGGCGTGGGCCAGTACCAGCACGATATGCCCCAGGCCCGGCTGAGCGAGGCCCTGGACGGGGTGGTGGAGGACTGCGTGAACGCCGTGGGGGTGGACGTGAATACCGCCTCCGCCCCTCTGCTCACCCGCGTGGCGGGGCTGAACGGGACCACCGCCAAAAACATCGTGAAGTACCGGGAGGAGAACGGCCCATTCACCACCCGGAAGCAGATTTTGAAGGTGCCCAAGCTGGGGCCTAAGGCCTTCGAGCAGTGCGCGGGCTTTCTGCGGGTGCCCGAGAGCAGGTCTCCCCTGGACAACACCGCCGTCCACCCGGAGAGCTACGCCGCGGCGGAAAAGCTGCTGGCCCTGTGCGGCCACGATATGGCGGACGTGAAGGCAGGGAAGCTGGGCGATCTCAAGGAGCGGATCGCCGCCTGCGGTGAGGAAAAGGCGGCGGCAGAGTGCGGCGTGGGGGTGCCCACGCTGAAGGACGTGGCGGCGGAGCTGATGAAGCCTGGCCGGGACCCCCGGGACGAACTGCCCGCCCCCGTTCTGCGCACCGACGTGCTGGACATCAAGGACCTGAAGCCGGGGATGGAGTTGAAGGGCACCGTCCGCAACGTCATTGACTTCGGGGCCTTTGTGGACATCGGCGTCCACCAGGACGGGCTGGTGCACATCAGCCAAATCTGCGACCGCTACATCAAGCACCCCTCCCAGGTGCTCAGCGTGGGGGACGTGGTGACGGTGTGGGTGCGGGAAGTGGACGAGAAGAAAAAGCGCATCTCCCTCACCATGCGCAAGGATAAATTGTAACCAGATGTAGCCGGTTGTAATGATTTTGGCACCGGATTGTAAGCGGTTTTTAACGACTTTTCCCCCCACGGCGTTTAAAATGGTGGAAAAGGAGTGATCGGCCATGAAAAAAAGAAAGATTTTCCTGCTGCTGGCGGCAGCGCTGACCCTGGCCCTGTGCGCCTGCGCCCCCGCGGGGGAGGGGCTAAGCCCGTCCCCGTCTCCCGCGCCCTCCGCTCCGGCCCCAACAGAGCCGTCCGCCCCTGCGCCGACGCCCAGCGTGGAGCCAAGTTTGGCTGTGGAGCCGACCGCTCCGCCGGAGACCGTGGCGGACTACGACCTGCCTGGTCGGGACTACCAGCCCTGGCAGACGGCGTACATGGACTTCCTCACCGCCTTGCTCCAGGCGGAGTTGGACACCCGAGAGGATGCGGTGGCCTATGCGGGCCTGGCGGTGGACCAGCGGAAAATCTATTGCATGGACGCGGGGGAAGAACTGGGCATGATCCAGGTGATGGCCATGGGCAGCGAGAGCTATTACCTCTATGACGTGGACAAGGACGGCGTGCCCGAGCTGTTTGTCAAGTACGGGAACTGCGAGGCGGCTTACACCACCCAGTGCTACACCTGGCGGGACGGTCAGGTGGTGTGTATCAGCGAGTTCCGCTCCGGCCACAGCTCCCTGTATACCTGCCCGGACAAGAGCGCCGTCCTGCGCAGCGAGGGCCAAATGGGCTACGCCGAGCTGTATGAGTACCCCATGGAGGGTGGCGTGCTTACCGAGGAACGGGTGCTGTTCACCGAGGAGGATGTGCGGGACTACACGCCGGTAGACGAGATTGTTCCCGGCGCGGAGTACATCGAATATTTTTACACATGGCGGGGCACGCAAGACCGCTCCTACTTCACAGGTCAGACCCTGTACTCTCTGGGCAAGGCGCTGCTGCTGCCCATCGCGGACTGGCAGGCTGGCCCCGCCGCCACGGGCAGCAGCTCGGAGCGAGCCCGAACAGTCATTCTGGCCGCGCTGAACGGGGAAGCGGAAGTGTACGGTGCGTCCGGCGACCACTTCTACGGCGACACAGGCCCCATCGCCTGGGCAGAGTATGTCCAGCCCGGCGGAGCCTACCCCTACAACGAGGAACCGCTGACGGTCAGCGCCCACGCCTGGCAGGATATGAATGGCGACGGCCAGGAGGAGCTGGTCCTCCGGGTGGTGAGGGAGACCGGGGAGGACGGCGGCCAGCCGTGGATCAGCGAGGCCGCCGTGGTGCTCAGCGAGCAGGACGGCACGGTGTACGCCTACTTCTTCGGGTACTTTGACGCCGCGGACGTATTTTATAACGACGGAACGGTGCGGCAGTATGGCAGGGATTACCGCTTGTCCTTCTGGAAGGGCCAGTGCTACGAGTACATCTCCAAATCCGCTGGAGCGGCCCTGGTAAAGTGGGTGGACGGTTCGCCCCTGGGCTGAAATTTGTGGAAATTCGCAAAAAACCCTTGACTGTGAAGCGGCTTGACAGCGTAGCATAGCCCTGGGAGGTGGTTTCATGACCATTAAGGAACTGGAAAACAAGACGGGCATGGCCCGTGCCAACATCCGATTTTACGAGAGCGAGGGGCTGCTGTCTCCCAGACGTCTGGACAACGGATACCGGGACTACTCCGAGGAGGATGCCCGCACCCTGGAGAAGATACGCCTGCTGCGGCAGCTTCAGCTGGACCTGGACACCATCCGCAAGGTGCAGCAGGGGGCGCTCACGCTGGACCAGGCGCTGTTCACCCAGCTGACCCGGCTGGAGGGGGACAGGCTGGTCATCGAGCGGGCGGTGGCGGTGTGCCGGGAGCTGGAGCAAAGCGGGGTGGAGTACGCTGCCCTGGACCCCCAGCCCTGGCTGGCCCAGCTGGAAAGGCCCCCGGTGCGGCCTGTGCTGCCCAACCCGCCGCCCCCTGCGCCAAAGGAGGCGGCGGTCCGGGACGACACGCCCCGGGCCTGCTATCACCCCTGGCAGCGGTGGCTGGCGCGCCTGCTGGATATCACGCTGTACAGCACAGTGTTCGAGGTGCTGTGGCTGGTGCTGCTGCGGGATCAAACCATCGTGACGGGGGGCGCCTTTGTGACCTGGATGCGGTCCCTGCTGGGGCTGGCCTTTGCTCTGGCGGTGGAGCCCCTGTGGCTGCACTCCTGGGGCTGGACGCCGGGAAAGTGGGTGTTCGGGCTGAAGCTGCGGGACCGGGACGGAGGCAGGCTTACGCTGGCCCAGGGCTGGCGGCGCAGCGGCGGCGTCATCCGGGAGGGCTATGGGCTGAATATCCCCGTCTACAATCTTTGGCGGGCCTGGAAGTGCCGGGAAATGGGGCTGGAGGGCCGGGACTGTCACTGGGACGGGGAGGAGGGCCACCGCTACACCAAGGAGGAGCGGCGGTTCAGCGGCTGGATTTTCGCTGGGGTGCAGGTGGTGGCCGTAATCCTGCTGGTGGTGGGGATGATTTACACCAACACGCCGCCCTGCCGGGGAGGCTTAACGGTGGAGCAGTTTGCTCGGAACTACAACTATTATCACAAACAGCTGGGGGAAGGCTCCTCCGGCCTGCCCACCCTGAGCAATGACGGCCGTTGGGTGGAGGAGGAGCAGCCCAGCGGCACGGTGGTGATCCATATGTTTGGCGACACCACCGTGTGGTCCGACCCTGTTTTTACCCTGGACGGGGACCGGGTGGTGAAGGTGGAGCTTCACATGGAGAGCAGGGACAAGGCGGTGGGCGGGGACACCCGGGAGTTGCTGACGCTGCTGGCCATGTCCGGCTCGCTGGACGGGCTGAACCTGTTCACCTACGACCTGCGGGGCTGGGTGAAGACGTATCAGGAGCAGTTTTCCGAGTGGAAGAACGCCAAGCTCACCTACCGGGGGCTGCGCATCACCCAGGAGGCGGAGTACGAGGGATACGAACCCACCAATGCCTTTGGCGCTTGGCTGTGGTGCGAAGATGAGGACGTGCCCCACCACTGCGAAAAGACGGTGACCATCGCGCTGGTGGAGCCATAGGACGAAAAGGAGGGCTTGACATGGCCGGGAAGCTGTATTTGGTGCCCACTCCCATCGGAAACCTGGGGGATATCAGCCGCCGGGCGGCGGAGACGCTGGCGTCGGTGGACTTCATTGCCGCCGAGGACACCCGGGTGACGGTGAAGCTGCTGAATCATCTGGAGCTGCGCAAGCCCATGGTGACCTATCACCGGCACAACTGTGAGGCGGCCGGCCCCGCCATTGTCCGGCGGCTGGAGGCGGGGGAGAGCTGCGCTCTGGTCACAGATGCGGGTACCCCGGCCATCTCCGACCCCGGGGAGGATTTGGTGGCGCTGTGTGCCGCGGCAGGGGTGGAGGTGGAGGCCGTTCCCGGCCCGTGCGCTCTGACGGTGGCCCTGTCCGTGTCCGGCCTGCCTACGGGGCGGTTCACCTTCGAGGGGTTTCTGCCCCTCAACAAGAAAAACCGCCGGGCCCAGCTGGACGGCCTGCGGCGGGAGGAGCGCACCATGATTTTTTATGAGGCGCCCCACAAGCTGCGCGCTACCCTGGACGATTTGGCCCAGACCTTGGGGCCGGACCGGCCTATGGCAGTGTGCCGGGAGCTGACCAAGCTCCACGAGGAAGTGCTGCGCCTCACCGTGGGGGAGGCGGCGGAGCGTTACGCCGTCCAGGAGCCCCGTGGGGAATTTGTGCTGGTGGTGGCGGGCTGTCCCCCGCAGGAGGAGGCCGGCGACGAGGACGCGGCTCTGCTCCGGGTGGAGCAGCTGCGCCGGGAGGGAATGCCTCTCAAAGCGGCGGCAGCCCAGGCGGCGGAGGAGTTCGGCGTGAAAAAGCGCACGCTGTATAACCGGGCGCTGGAGAGCGGGCGTCGGGACGGGTGATAACAGATGGTATTTATAAACTGGGAAATTGTGGAGCACATTTTACCAGCAGAATTTGTCGAAAAAGTTAGAATTTGTAAAAATTTTCTGAACCTGGAAAATCGACTGGGAGAATGCTGAAAAAAGTTTTTAAATTGATAAGAGAATTGGCGGACAAGCCATAATGAATAGGATAAAATAGGAAAAATGGAACAAAAAAGAGTCGCCCGGTTTCGGCGGCTCTTTTTGTCGTACCATACAGAGGGTTATTTGCTATTTAGATCCTTCAAGCAGGTATTGCAGATGTTTTTGCCCTTGTAGGAGATGATGTCCCTGGAATCTCCACAAAAAATACAGGCGGGCTGGTACTTGTTCAGGACAATGGACGAGCCGTCGACATAGATCTCAAGGGGGTCGCGCTCCGCGATATCCAGGGTGCGTCGGAGCTCGATGGGCAGAACAATACGTCCCAATTCATCGACCTTGCGAACTATTCCAGTTGCTTTCATAGGTGAAATCCTCCTTGCATTTTGCGCAGACATAATATCACGGCACTTACATTATAACATATCGTATATAGTTGTCAATCAAAATAATGGAGAATTGCAACAAATTTTGGGAATCACTGTCGGAATGCCGCGAAGGGAGAGGACAGGGCATACTTTTCTCCGCGGAGCCGTATAGTGAGAGGAGGACAGGAGGAAAAAGGAGGGGCTTGTATGGCGATGTCGTTGATTTGGACAGTGATGGTGGGGGCGGCCATCCTGTGCGGGCTGGCCACGGGGAACGGCCCGGCGGTGGCCAAGGGCGCTCTGGACGGCGCAGCGGCCGGGGTGGAGCTGTGCCTATCCATGATGGGGGTGCTGTGCCTGTGGATGGGGGTGATGGAGGTGATGGAGCGCTCGGGTCTGGCGCAGGGGCTGTCCAACCTGCTTCGGCCCGCCATCAAGCGCCTGTACCCGGATTTCGCCGGGAACAAAAAGGTGATGGACGCGGTGAGCGCCAACCTGTCCGCGAATCTGCTGGGGCTGGGCAACGCGGCCACTCCTCTGGGGCTGGAGGCCGCCCGGCTCATGGCGGAGCGCACCCCCGGCGTGGCGTCGGACGCCCTATGTATGTTGGTGGTCACCAACACCGCCTCCCTCCAGCTCATCCCCACCACGGTAGCCAGTCTGCGCGCCGCGGCGGGCAGCGCCAACCCTTTTGACATCCTGCCTGCGGTGTGGCTGGCGTCGGTGATTTCCGTGATGGTGGGCATCACGGCGGCCAAGCTGTTCTCCCGCACCTGGAGGTAGGCGATGGACCTGATATTCACGATGCTGGTGCCCTTTCTCATGCTGGCGGTGGCCCTGTGGGGCATTTACAAACGGGTGGATTTGTGGGGAGCGCTCACCGATGGGGCGGAAAAGGGGTTAAAGGTGTCGCTGCGCATCATGCCTCCCCTTATCGGGCTGCTGACGGCAGTGTATATGCTGCGGGCCTCCGGGGCGCTGGAGCTCTTGGGCGAGGCGGTGGGCCCCCTGCTGACGGTGGTGGGCATCCCGGCAGAGACCATCGGGCTGCTGCTGGTCCGCCCGGTGAGCGGCTCCGCCGCCCTGGGGGTGGGGGCGGAGCTCATCGAGACCTATGGCCCCGATTCCCCGGTGGGCCGGACGGCGGCGGTGATGCTGGGCTCCACCGAGACCACGTTCTACACCATCGCGGTGTACTTCGGCGCGGCAAAAATCGGCAAGACCCGGTACGCCGTCCCGGCGGCGCTGTGCGCGGATATCGCCGGGTTTTTGGCGGCGTCCTGGGCGGTGCGGCTCCTGTTTTAGCGCTTTGTAAGCCCTTGGACGCGCTGTACCTCCCCGCTATGGGCCGCCGGCACCCCCACTCGCCTCACCAAGGGCGCTCGGCTCGGGGGGCACTAACCGGCCGGCCCGCCGCTTGGGAGGCACAGCGTGCCCAAGGACGGTGCGGCTGTCAGTTCAGCGCCCCGTAAGCCCTCGGGCGCGTCACGGCTCTAAGCGGCGGGCCGTGGGTGGGGGGTGGTTGGCACGGCCCAGAGCGTGGAGGCGTGACCGCCCGAGGGCGGCACAGTTGCGTTCAAGGATCTTCCGGCTCTTTGGCGGTCCAGTGGGGACAGTGCTCCTCCACCCGCCGGTTTTTCAGCCTGGGGTGGGTACAGTGCCCGCACCACAGGGGGACATAGCGGCCTTTTCCTGTGCGCCTGTAGTGCAGGCAAAAGTATTTGCAGCTGCCGCAGCGTTCCTCGGGCAGGGCCTGGTAGCCTTTCATAATACCACTCCTCTACGGTGTTTATTATAGGTTATCAGAAGCTGCATGGATTGTCACGACAAACATTGTAAAACATTGTATTACAATGATAGTCATTGACAGTCAGCATAAAAGATCCCCACCCGAAACCGGGTGGGGATCTTCTTATCTGGTTTATTCCTCCGCCATGGCCTTGGCCGCGGCGATGGCCTTCTCCTGGGCGGGGCCGGGGCACTCCTCGTAGCGCACGAAGTGCTGCACGAAGGAACCTCTGGACTGGGTCATGGCCCGCAGGTCGATGGCGTAGGTCATCATCTCGGCCATGGGAGCCTCGGCGGTGATGACCTGGAGGCCGCCGCCAATGGGCTGCATATCCATGACGCGGCCGCGGCGCTTGTTCAGGTCGCCCAGCACGTCGCCCATGTAGTTGTCGGGCACAGTGACCTTGAGCTCCACCACCGGCTCCAGGAGCACGGGGGACGCCTCGGGCAGAGCGGCCTTGTAGGACAGCTGAGCGGCGGTCTTGAAGGCGATTTCGGAGGAGTCCACCGGGTGATAGGACCCATCGTACAGGGTGGCCTTCAGGTTGACCATGGGATAGCCCGCCAGCACGCCGTGGACGCAGGCCTCTCGCAGACCCTTTTCCACCGCAGGGAAGAAGTTCTTGGGCACCGCGCCGCCCACGACCTCCTCGCAGAACTCCAGGGATTCGCTGTCACAGGGCTCGAAGCGAATCCACACGTCGCCGAACTGGCCGGAGCCGCCGGTCTGCTTCTTGTGGCGGCCCTGCTTGGAAACCGGCTTGCGGATTTTCTCGCGGTAGGCCACCCGGGGCTCGGACAGCTCCACCTCCACGTTGAAGCGGCTCTTGAGCTTGCTCACCAGCACGTCCATCTGGATGTCGCCGGCGGCGGTGACCACCATCTGATGGGTTTCGGCGTTGTTCACCACGGTGAAGGTGGGGTCTTCTTCGTTGAGGCGGCCCAGGCCGGCGGCGATCTTGTCCTCCTGGCCCCGGGTCTTGGGAGCGATGGCCTTGGAGAAGTTGGGCTCAGCGAAGGGGATGGGGTCCAGCTTGACGAACTTCCGGGCGTCGCACAGGGTGTCGCCGGTCTTGATGCGGTCCATCTTGCCGATGGCGCCGATGTCGCCGCAGCCCAGCTCCTTCACTTCCTCGCTCTTTTTGCCCTTCATGATATACAGGCGGCCCAGCTTCTCGTTCTGGCCGGAGGCGGCGTTCACCAGCGTCATGTCGGAGGTGAGGCTGCCGGACACCACCTTGACAAAGGAGAATTTGCCGTACTGGTCGGCCACGGTCTTGAACACGAAGGCGGCGGGCACCGCGCCCTGGGAGACGATGAAGTCCTCGCGCTCGCCGTCCTTGTTGGTGGCGGAGGCGGGAACGCCCTCCAAGGGGTTGGGCAGCAGGTCCACAATGAAGTCCAGCAGCATCAGGGTGCCCAGGCCGGTGAAGGAGGAGCCGCACACCACGGGCACCAGGGAGCAGTCCCGCACGCCGGAGCGCAGGCCCTGCATGATCTCGGCGTAGGTGAAGGACTCGCCGGAGAAGAACTTCTCCATGAACTCCTCGCTGGTCTCGGCCACGGATTCCATGAGCTGGTCGTACAGCTCATCCACCACGCTCACCTTGTCCTCGGGGATGGGGACCTCCTTGCGCTTGTTGCCGGCGGGCTCAAAGGCGCGCTTGTGGATCACGTCCACCACGCCGGTGACCTTTTTATTCTCGTCCCAGATGGGCACCACCACGGGGGCCACGCTCTTGCCGAAGTTCTCGCGCAGGGTGTCGAAGGCGGAGTTGAAGTCGATGTTGTCCTCGTCCATCTTGGAGATGTAGACGATACGGGGCAGCTTGCGCTCGTCCAGCAGCCGCCAGGCCCGCTCCGTGCCCACGGACAGCCCGCCCTTAGCGGCGCACACCAGCACCCCGGCGTCGGCCACGGACAGGCACTCGGCCACCTCGCCGGCGAAGTCGAAGTTGCCGGGGGCGTCCAGCACGTTGATCTTGCAGCC
>ERZ808040.501-NODE-501-length-33128-cov-8.815800_pt1 | contig 33128 bp, 22 predicted proteins | sample MGYA00380191_ERZ808040 | MGnify/ENA primary metagenome ERZ808040 (study PRJEB31490, sample SAMN06133395) | mouse gut metagenome | isolation source: J6 | host: mice | place: China: Chengdu | collected 2015-05 ...
CCACCGGCTTTCCCTTCCCGTTCCTTCCCGTGCCCTCGCATACCGCCGCCGTTTCTCCCCCTGGGCATCCCCGCCGTTCTGACCATTTTCCTTCGTCTTTCCCACCCTGTAACCACCACCGGCTTTCCCTTCCCGTTCCTTCCCGTGCCGCTGCCGTTTCCCTCTCCCGGCTTCCCTGTCATCCTGCCTGTTTTCCTTCCGATTTTCCCCACCCCATAACCATCACTGGTATTCCGTCCCCTCCCTTCCCTTCCTTCCCTCTTCACTCTTCCCCCTCCCCTCCCACTCTTCCCCATCCCGCTCTCTGCCCAACACCTGTACTCATCCCCACCCCCTGCCGTCCCGTCCTCTTCCTGTCTTCCCCTCCTCTTTCCCGCCGCTTGTCCGAAAATAGCTCACATTCCAACAAAACCCGCACGGTCCCCCCGAAATTTTAAAAAAATTTTACAGTTAAAATTGCCTAAAGACACTTTACTATTTTGTCGTTTCGTGATACTCTTTTAGGTAGGTATTTTTGATTTTCCAAAATACATTAGAGCCTGCGGAATCCGAGTGCTTTTTTCGGTCCGCTAAAAATAAGGAGGATATAAAAACATGGCTAGGAAAATGAAAACCATGGATGGTAACACCGCTGCGGCACATGTGTCTTATGCATTTACTGACTGCGCTGCTATCTATCCGATCACGCCTTCTTCCCCGATGGCTGACTACACTGACATGTGGGCAACCCAGGGAAGAGAGAACATCTTCGGTCATCCGGTTGTTCTTACCGAGATGCAGTCCGAGGCAGGCGCGGCGGGCGCCGTACACGGTTCCCTCGCGGCAGGTGCGCTGACCGCTACCTACACCGCTTCCCAGGGTCTTCTTCTGATGATCCCGAACATGTACAAGATTGCCGGCGAGCTGCTCCCGGGCGTAATCAACGTAACCGCACGCGCGCTCGCAAGCCACGCTCTTTCCATTTTCGGCGATCATTCCGATATTTATGCCTGCCGTCAGACCGGCTTTGCAATGCTCTGCTCCGGCAATGTACAGGAGACGATGGATCTCGGCGCGGTTGCACATCTGACCGCGATCAAGGGCCGCGTTCCGTTCATGCATTTCTTCGACGGTTTCCGCACCTCCCACGAGATCCAGAAGATCGAAATCTGGGACTATGAGGATCTGAAGGACATGGTTGACATGGACGCTGTCGAGGCATTCCGCAGACGCGCGCTCAATCCGGAGCACCCGGTACAGAAGGGCACCGCTCAGAACCCGGATGTATTCTTCCAGGCGAGAGAGGCATGCAACCCGTACTACGATGCGGTTCCGGAGCTCACCCAGATGTATATGGACAAGGTGAACGAGAAGATCGGCACGAACTACAAGCTGTTCAACTACTACGGCGCAGAGGACGCAGAGCATGTCATCGTAGCGATGGGCTCCGTGTGCGACACGGTGGAGGAGACGATCGACTACCTGAATGCCGCAGGCGGCAAGTACGGCGTTGTTAAGGTTCGTCTCTACAGACCGTTCTCCGCAAAGCATCTCATCGAGGCAATTCCGGCATCCGTAAAGCAGATCACTGTGCTCGACCGCACGAAGGAGCCTGGCGCACTCGGCGAGCCGCTCTATCTCGACGTTGTGGCAGCTCTGAAGGAATCTCAGTTCGCATCCGTTCCGGTATACAGCGGACGTTACGGCCTCGGCTCCAAGGACACCACACCTGCTCAGATCAAGGCAGTTTACGGAAATACCGAGAAGAAGAAATTCACCATCGGCATTGTGGATGACGTAACCAACCTCTCCCTTGCGGTTCCGGAAGAGATTGATACCGCTCCGGCCGGCACGACCTCCTGCAAATTCTGGGGTCTCGGCGCAGACGGTACGGTCGGCGCAAACAAGAACTCCATCAAGATCATCGGCGATCACACGGACAAGTACGCGCAGGCATATTTTGATTATGACTCGAAGAAGTCCGGCGGCGTGACGATCTCCCACCTTCGCTTCGGCGACAAGAAGATCCGTTCCACCTACCTGATCAACAAGGCGGATTTCGTAGCCTGCCACATGCCGGCTTATGTCCGCAAGTACAACATGGTTCAGGATCTCAAGGACGGCGGCTCGTTCCTGCTCAACTGCGCATGGACGGCGGACGAGCTTGAAACGGAGCTTCCGGGACAGGTAAAGAAATATATCCACGACCACAAGATCAATCTGTACACGATCGACGGCTTTAAGCTCGGCAAGGAAATCGGCCTCGGCGGACGCATCAACACGATCCTCCAGTCGGCCTTCTTCTCCATCTCCGGCATTATCCCGGAGGAGGATGCGATCAAGTATATGAAGGATGCCGCTACGGCCACCTACTCCAAGAAGGGTGACGACGTCGTAAAGATGAATCACGACGCGATTGACGCCGGCGCAAAGAATTATGTGAAGATTGACGTTCCTGCTTCCTGGGCAAATGCAACGGACGAGGATCTCGCCCTGTCCGCTACAAACGGCAGACCGGAAGTCGTAAAATATGTAAACTCCATCCAGAATGCAATCAACGCACAGGCGGGCAACAGCCTTCCGGTTTCGGCGTTCGTTGATTACGCGGACGGCGGGGTTCCGCTCGGAACAGCCGCTTACGAGAAGCGCGGCGTTGCCGTTGACGTTCCGGTATGGGATTCCGAGAAATGTATCGGCTGCAACAAGTGTGCGCTTGTTTGTCCGCATGCCTGCGTACGTCCGGTTGCAATGACCGAGGAGCAGGCGGCAAAGGCTCCGGCCGGCGCTTCCATGAAGGAGCTGAAGCAGTACGACGGCAAGAAGTTCGCCATCACGATCTCCGTGCTTGACTGTACCGGCTGCGGCGCCTGCGCAAACACCTGTCCGGTGAAGGCACTCTCCATGGCAGGTCTGGAATCGCAGATGGAGACCCAGAAGATGTTCGACTACGGCGTAACCCTCGAGGAGCCGGCGGATATCATTGCAAAATTCAAAGAGACCAGCGTTGTCGGCAGCCAGTTCAAGCAGCCTCTGCTTGAGTTCTCCGGCGCATGCGGCGGCTGCGGCGAGACTCCTTACGCAAAGCTTGTCACCCAGCTGTTCGGCGACAGAATGTATATTGCCAACGCAACCGGCTGCTCCTCGATCTGGGGCGGTTCCTCCCCTTCGACGCCTTACACGGTGAACAAGGAAGGCAAGGGTCCGGCATGGGCAAACTCGCTGTTTGAGGATAACGCGGAGTTCGGCCTCGGCATGCAGCTTGCTGCTTCCACCCTGCGTGACCGCGTAGTGGACAGCGTGAAGAACCTTGCCGCTGTTGCGGAGAAAGAAGAGATGAAGGCGCTCCTGGATGAGTTCCTTGCAACCAAGGATTCCTCCACGGCAAACGGCCCGGCTGCTAAGAAGCTGATTGCCGCTCTCGAGAGCTGCAGCTGCGACAATGCGGACAAGGCTTATATCCTTCAGAACAAAGACTTCCTTGCAAAGAAGTCCCAGTGGATCTTCGGCGGTGACGGCTGGTCCTACGATATCGGCTTCGGCGGTGTTGACCATGTTCTCGCTTCCGGCAGGGATGTCAACATCCTCGTATTTGATACCGAGGTTTACTCCAATACCGGCGGACAGTCCTCCAAGGCTACCCCGACCGGCGCAATCGCTCAGTTCGCGGCTGCCGGCAAAGAAGTAAAGAAGAAGGATCTCGCGGGCATCGCAATGAGCTACGGCTATATCTATGTTGCACAGATCGCCATGGGCGCAAGCGAGGCGCAGTGCATCAAGGCTCTTGCAGAGGCCGAGAGCTATCCGGGCCCGTCCCTCGTGATCGCTTATGCTCCGTGCATCAACCACGGCATCAAGGGCGGCATGAAGAACGCTCAGGCTGAGGAGAAGCGCGCCGTTGAGGCAGGCTACTGGCATCTGTTCCGCTTCGATCCGCGCCGCACGATCGAGGGCAAGAATCCGTTCCAGCTCGATTCCAAGGAGCCGACGGCGGATTACCAGGAGTTCATCAACAGCGAGGTTCGCTACAACCGTCTTTCCCGTTCCAACCCGGAGAGAGCAAAGGCACTCTTCGACAAGGCGGAGAAGGAAGCAAAAGAGAAATACGCAAAGCTGGTTGAGCTTGCAAAATAAACGTTTTAAAACAGGCAGGGATTCTTCCCTGCCTGTTTTTTCTTCCGGAAAATCAAAATAAATGAACCTTTTGCCGGCGGGCGCCGTCTATATATGTGAAACCGGTTTTCATTTCATAACAGACTGGAGGTGATGATACGGACGATTTTGAAAAACTGCTGGAGACCGAGCGGATATCCGTCGAACGCTTTGTGAAATTCCGGATCGGTTGCAGCGCGGACGCAGATGACGTGCTGCAGGAAGTTTTCCTTACGGCTTATCTGAAGTTTCCTCAGCTGAAAAACAGGACTTCGTTTAAAGCCTGGCTTATCAGCATAGCCAGAAACAAATGCAGCGACTATTTCCGCCGGAAAGCCGGTCAAACCGAGCTGCCGATCGAAGAGCTGACAGAGAAGGAATGGCTGGACGGCAGACATGGTGTTTCGGAGGTATATGCGGTTCGGGATACCCTCAGCCTGCTCAAGGACAGGGATAAGCAGATTCTTTATCTCTTTTTCTGGAAAGAGCTGTCTCAGGCTGAAATCGCAAAACAGCTGTGCATTCCTGTCGGAACAGTAAAAAGCAGGCTTCATACGGCAAAGCACAATTTTAAACATAAGTATCCGTATCGCACCGCCTCATCGAAAGGAGAAAACAATATGAAAAGGTTGCCCGAAATTATTCCCGAATACAAAATTGAAACAAGTCCTGAGGCACCGTTTGCGGTAAAATGGGAAGAACTTATGGGCTGGTTTCTCATTCCCCGGCTCGGCGAAACCCTTTCCTGGGGCATATATGACATGCCCTCGGGCACAAGAAGCCATGCATACGATATGAAGGTCACCGGCAGAGCAAGCGTTCACGGCATCGAGGGAGTGGAGCTCACAGCAAGAGAAGCGCCGTACTCGGACAAAAAAGAAACGGTTGACCGTACCTTTGTCGCTCAGCTTACGGATACTCACTGCCGCTATCTTGCAGCGCTCCGGAACGACGGGGATATCAGAAACTATATCACTTTTCTTGACGGCGATGCGTTTACGCCCGTCTGGGGCTTCGGCGATGATAATATCGGAAACGAGATCCACCTGGCTCCAAAGGGCGATATTCAGAGAACCGGATCGCAAATAACAAGTGCCGATAAGGACTTTGTGCTGGATATTGCAGGGCGGTATGACATTACAATCAACGGGAAGCACTACGATACCGTATGTGTAATGATTATCGAATCCCGCGGCTGCAATGTGATATCCGAACAGTTCCTGGATCAAAACGGCAGGACGATTCTCTGGCGCCGCTTCAACCGCGATGACTGGGCCGTAGACCGGTACGGGAAACGCTGGAGCGAACAGCTTCCGGATAATGACCGGCTGACTGTGAACGGTACGGTCTACGTACACTGGTACGATTGCATCACCGATTATATTATCTGAAAATACTATGGGAAAACAGGCTTCTTCTCCGGATTATGCAAGGCAGATTTTGTCCCGGATACCGTTTCACGGATGGTGCAGACAGAAAATCGAAGGCCTTCTCTCTGCACTCCGGAAGAATACGGAAAAGAAAGCGGCGTGACACCGGTCACGCCGCTTTCTTTTTCTTCCGCCTACTCCAGCTCCTCCGCATCTGCGGTCTTGCTTTCGTCCTCCGCCTTCGTGCCGCACTCGTTGCAGAATTTTTTGCCCGGAGCCAGCTCCGCGCCGCAATTTGCGCAGTGCCTCTTCTCCTCCGGAGCTTCCTCCTCAACTTCGACAGCCTCCGCGTCAATGATTTCCTCAATCTTCGCGCCGCATTCGCTGCAGAACTTCGCATCCCCCGGGTTGGCACAGCCGCACTCCTGGCAGATCACTTCGTTCTCCGAAGGAGCCGGGCTCTTTGCCGCTCTCTTCGCCGCGTTTGCCTCGCTGATCTTCCGAAGCGCCTCCTCCTTCTCCTGAGCCCTCGCGCTGTATTTGTCGATTGTCATGCAGATATTCACTGCATCCGGCGTAAGTACCTCACCGGCTTTATAAAGCTCGTAATAGATGGCGCCGAGCTTTGCCTCCTGCTCGACGATCCCCCTCTTTTCCTCTGCAATGCCCGCCTTCAGTCTGGAAGTCTCGATTACCTCGCTCGTCTTGTCGCTGGCTGCCTTCACAATATCCTGTACCTTTTCCAATACTGTCATAAATTCCTCCATTCCGCCGCACGAAAAGCATCCGATTCCCGCCGGCATTATCTATTAATTTGTATCTATGGTCATTGTAGCAGATAACTGCGGCATTTTCATTAAAGAAAGCTTTGATTTTGATTAAAATTATGTGAACTGAAGGAGGAAATCATATTTTGGGCAATCCAGCATTTCCCTAGTCCTGTAACCGAATCTTAAGAATCATGACAAGAAAGTGACTTAACTGCCTGCTATGCTGGTAGGGTCATCCCATTGTTCCGGCGGCGACGCCGGCTTTGAAAAGGAAGTTATGCTATGAAAAAGAAACGAAGCTTTCACGTTGTCAGGTGCTTCACGCTCCTGGTTCTGGCACTGCTGCTCTCAGGCTTCGCTGTCTCTTCGCCGTCCGGCCTTCTTCAGACCGCCGGCGAAACCGGCACACAGGAAACCATTGATTTCCGGGTGCTTTCAACCAGCGATATCCACGGGCAGGTCACCGCCTACAATTACGAAACCGGCGAGGCCGACCCGAAAACAGGGCTGTCCAAGATCGCCACGCTCGTAAAAAAGGAGCGCTCCGCCGCCGGCAAGAACAACACTCTGCTGATTGACGCCGGAGATTCCTTTTACAGCTACTCGACAAATTACATATATGATAACTACCCGGACGCGGTTCAGCCGATTTACCAGGCAATGAACCAGATGCGCTATGACTGCATCACTCTGGGGAATCATGATTTTGATCATCCATGGGATTATCTTTATGATCAGCTGGATCGCTCCGGCCTGCTTGAGCGCACCTTTGTGAGCAACGCCGTGTACACGGAGAGCGGCGAGCTGCCGTTCCGCTCCTCCGCGATCTTCACCCGGAAAATGAAGACCTCCGAGGGACGCACCGTTCAGGTAAAGGTAGGTGTCGTCGGCGCCACCTACACCGGCTTTTCCCAGCGCCGCTACCGCTATTCCGGATTCCTGGACGGACTGGATATCTACAATACCGTCAAGACCGAATCCGAAGCTCTGAAGAAGCAGGGCGCCGATATTGTCATCGCCTTTATCCACGGCGGCGTCGGGCTGCTCAGCGGCGCAAACACCACCAACCACGCCGGCTCGAGCATCGCAAAGCTTTCCACGGTGGACGCGGTTGTGTGCTCCCATTCCCATGAAACCTTTCCGAGCACGGACGGTACCTTCGCCGGTATCTCGAACGTAAACGAGGAAAAGGGCACCGTATACGGCAAGCCGGTCGTGCAGGCAGGCAGTCATGCCGAGGCGCTCGGCGTAATCCGCCTGACCCTCTCGGTTTCCCCGAAGGGCAAAATCACGGTTGCCGATGCTTCCGCCTCCGTCCGCAGAGTAACCGCCTCCACCAAGGAGGACCCGGATATCGTTGATCTGTTCTCGCCGTACCAGCAGATTCTGGACAATGCGCTTGACCGTACCGAATACCGGATCGCCGACGGCCTGACCTACACAAACGCGGACTGCTTTATCCAGGATTCCGCACTGTATCAGCTGATGAATAACGCAAAGCTGTACTACGCCTCCGGCTATGTCGCGCAGTATGCGCCGGAATACAGCACCTGGCCGATGCTTGCCGTCACCGTCAACCGGCTCGACAGCAGGGCCCAGACCATCGAGCTCTCCGGCACGCTGACCGAGCAGGATATCTCCGCCCTTCTGGCAGAATCCAGCAGCGAACGCGCCAGCGGCTACGTTCACATCTACAAGCTGAGCGGCGAAAATCTTCTCGAATGGCTGGAATTCAACGCGAGCATTTACGGCACCGTCGGCACCGCACTTCCCGAGCTTCTTTCCGATTTTGCATCGAAAAACCCGGGAGTATCGTCCCTGCTGCGCGAACAGAATCTGAGGGACTGGAAGGAATTTTACTGCTTTGACGGTATTTCCTACGAAATTGATCTGTCCGTCGCACCGCGGTACAACTCCAAAGGCCGGCTCCTCAACTATACCAACCGGATCAAAAACCTGACCTGGCAGGGCAAGCCGGTCACAAAGGATATGAATTTCCTCATTACCATGGATTCCGTAGAGACGCGGTACAAATTTATGCCGACCGACAGCGACACAATTTTCACAAGATGGCTCTACACCACCAGTCATGATGTCCTGATGAATTACATAAAGAAGCTTGCCTCCTTCGGCCCTCTGGCGGTCAAGGCAGACAACAACTGGAATCTTACCGTGCCGAAAGGTTATCAGTTTATCGCGGCTGTTCCGAAATATCATCATGACTATGTTTCCGCGCAGGACTGGTGCGTGAAAAAGGTGAAAAACGGCAGTCTTTACTACTATTATCTCGGTACGCCGGTGAAAAAAACACAGTCGGTCAGCGCGGCCGTAGCTCCGCAGGTTATTGTTCCGACCAACCGCACCGTTCCGGTCCGGGTATTTGCACATACCGCGCCGAACGCCTCCATTGAAGAAATTCTCGTTCTGTCCGGCAACGTACGCTCCACCGGAAATGAGCGCTGGGCCAGAGACGGAATGAAAGTGGAGGGCGATATGATCTACGTCTCGAAAAACGGCAGCTACAGCGTGCGTGTAACCGACTCGCGCGGCAAAATGGTCATTACGCATTTTGTAATTGACAACTACGATCCGGACGCGATGGAGACGCCGTTTGTCCAGCTGATGACCAACCGCCTCAGCGCCGTGCGGGGAACGGCTACTCCGTACTCCGAGATCCACGTCGCCATGCCGGACGGCACACTGCTGACCGGCGACGTCGATGAAAACGGCAATTTTGATGTTTCGATCCCGATTCCGCGCGCCTATGATCTGTACACCATCTGGGCAACTTTCGGCAAACGCACGAGTCTGCCGGTGGAAATGACCGTTAAGAAAACCGGTGCAAACGTGCCGTCCGCGAATTCTTTCCAGGCAGGCGACACCGTGCTCACCGGCAAAACAGACCCTTACGTAACGCTTTCCCTGCGGCTCGGCACTTCGATCTACGTGGCAAAGGGCGAAAAGGAAGCCTACAAAAAATCGACGCTCTATCACTCCTCCCATGTGCTCAAGGAGACGGAGATCACCGTCGCTGAGGACGGAACGTTTGAAATCAAACTTCCGGTGGCGGCGGAATCCGGCCAGACCTGGCTGCTCTACGCCACCGACCGAAACGGGAACGCGAGCCGGGCAGTTTACATTAATGTACCGTAAATAATAAAATATCTGCCGCTTTCACAAATAAAATAATTGTGATGCGGCAGATATTTTTAATTTAAATGACGATAATATAAAATTTTTAAATGGTTATATCGAGAATATAGTATCTGAAAAATCAATTCCAAATTATCCTGGTTCCACAGCCTGCCGGCAAGCAGAATTTCCTGCTATTTGACGTAAGCTTTTAATTCTTCCAGAAATTCCTTATATTCATCGTCAGACCAGAAAAATGTTAATTCCTCTTCGGTAAAATCTTCCGGTTTGTAACACATAAAATTTTCTCCGATATCATATCCAAACCTGCGCAGTACAGCTTCCGCAAATTCTCTGAAAAACATACCGATGCCGGTTATAACATTTCCATCTTCGACAACTCCTTTATGTATAAAGTTTTCTTTTTCTACAAACTCAAAAGTATCTGCCATCTGCATGAAATAACCCGAAGTAAACTGCTTGCCGCTGAGGATTCCTGCCTTGGACAATAAAATCGGAGAAGAAGAAACAGCCGCAAAAACAACTTTGGAATTCATTCCGCTCCTGAGAAAATCAATCAGCGCATCGTCAAACAGTGCGGGCAGCGGATTGATGGTTCCCGGCAAAATCACACAATCATAATCGGTTATCTTCGCTTCTGCTGTTGTTTTGGAAGGGATAATGCGCAAGCCTTCCTCACTTAGGTATTCCCTGTTTTCGCTTGCAATAAAATCAATCTTCTCGCCAAACCACACGGTCAGCGCAGATGTGAGACATGTTATCTCCTGCAGGGAAAAGTCCGGATATAGCAGCACTGCAAATTTTCTCATTCTGTTTTCCTCCAAATAATTTAATTTACTGCGCGGTCTGTACGCAGCCTGCGTACAGACCGCGCAGTTCCTGCAGTCAGTTCTCTCCGAGCGCCCTTCTCAGATAGTTCCGTGATTCCTCCTGCCGGATGGCCAGCCGTTTCCACACCTCGGCATAATCCGGCATAAGCTCCGCTGCTGATTCCGGCAGTTCCTCCGGTGAAGAAATCAGATGCCGTTCCAGCCCCGCCTCCTGCAACAGATTCTCCATGCGCTCCGGGTAAAGCTCATGCGGTATTGTGATAAAGTTTTTCCCGTAGACAATGGAAAAGACTGTGGCGTGAAACGAATTTGTAATAACAAGCTCTGCCCCCTCCACCAAACCGAGAAATTCTTCCGGCCCTGCATCCGCAAAGCGGCCGAGTTCGTTCACATACAGCCTTTTCAGGCGGTTCTGCACAACCGGCAGCCCTGTCTGCTCCGAAACCGGGACGACAATTTTCGCGACACGAGGATCTCTTCCGATCAGATGCACCAGAATATACGGCTTCCGGAACCGCGAAGGCTTTTTCAGGCGGTCAAAATCTTCCCGTTCAAGCAGCAGCGTAGGATCGAGCACAACGCTCACCGGCCGGTCCGTCAGCGGGGCAAGCAGCCGTTTCGCTGACTTCTCACGCACTCCTATGCTGGAATACTCCCTCAGATAGCGGCGGAAAAAATCTTTTTCCGCATTCATCAGCTCCCTTTTCCCGATGCTCGCAGCATAGGCAAGCTTCTTCTTCCCCGTCCCGTCAAATGCAAGAAAATACGCCGGCTTCATGCCCTTTGTAATGGTTCCGTTCCAGACCTGGTCGCTGCCGGTAATCAGTACATCGTAGGCGTCTCCCGCCCTTTCCTCCTTCAGCTGCCGGAATGAGCCGAACACCCTTGTTGTATTCATCACCCCGCCGATGAAATGCTCAAATTTTGCAGCCTTCCGGATGCGGGGCCCCTGCGTCAGCCGGAATTTCAGCCGTCTCACGCCGTTGTAGCACGCGTTCAGCACGCCGTTTCCGTACTTATTTCTTTTCTGAAACAGCCGGTACACATTGTCAATCTCCGGAATCCGGTAATTGATAATCTCTGCCTCATGCCCCTCCTTCTCCAGAAAGCGCTGCAGCGACCATGCCTGCAGGACACAGCCGTAATTGTAAGCGGAATTGATTGTCATAATCCCTATCTTCATGGATTCCTCCTTATCCCTCTCTGCCGTAGCGCGCCCTTATCAATACGCACGGTATCCGTTTTCCTGCCGGGCGCTTCCCGTCAGTCAAACAGGCGTTCAAAACGCTGGACGATATCCCGGTTGTACTCCTCAAACGAAATATTGAGCGGCCGGATCTCCCCTCTCTCAAATGCTTCCATACCGGACACGAGTCCTTCCACGCTGTTTTCCACAAGATAGCCGTGATAGCGCCGCATAAAATCCCCCGGCCCCGGAATATCCGTCGAAACGACGGGGATGCCGAGCGTATCCGCCTCCAGCAGCACAAGCCCGAGCGCGTCCCGGTTTGAGGACAGCAGGAAAAGATCGCATTCCCGCAGAATGGTGAACGGATTGGAAATCGCCTTGACGATCACCACCCGCCCGGCGCATTCCAGCGACGCCGCGTAATCCACCGTATCGCGGTAGAGCGGACCGTAGCCCCCGATTATAATCAGCACGGTATCCGGCCTCGTTTTCGCGTACCGCTCAAAGGCCGTCAGCAGCTTGCGGTGATCCTTCTCCTCCGAGAAACGTCCGATCGTAATAAACCTGCACAGCTTCGGATCCTTCAGCAGCTTCCGGAAGTCGTCCAATTCCATCGTGAGCTGCGTCTCCTCGTCGACAGCAAATTCCTGCTTTGCCTTATCCAGCACGCCCTGATAAAAATGCGCATTCTCAATAATCTGCACACCTTCCTCGCGATCTGCAATCTTCTGCATGGACGCCTTCGCCGTCTGGCTGACGGCCACGACCCTCTCGTACTCACGGAACGCATGCCGCAGCGTCAGCAGATGCTGATTTCCCTTTTCCATCACCTCATCGTAAATATCGCTGTGGACAAAAATCGCCTTCTTTGCCGGAGACTGGAGAAACAGCATGGTCAGATACGGCGAATAGCCCGTAAAATGGATCAGCTTGTCGATCGGGAGCATGCCGAAACGCTTATCATATTCCCGGGAAAACAGCTCCTTCAGCTTGCGCGCCACCCATCCCGTTTCCACATTCAGCGAAAAATAGAGCTTGAACGCCAGCGTTTCCGTCCATGTCTTCTCCGTCGTGCTCCCGCTCATCGGGAGCAGATCAACAAATCCCGGCGCTCCGCACAGGCGCTCCGGCGTCTTCCGGAACTGGCTCTGCGCAAACGTAAAATAATAATTCGCCCGCTCCTGATCCACCAGATTGATAATATTGAGCAGCGAAGTTGTAATGCCGTTCCGCCCCAAGTTCGCGCAGTAAATCACAATGTTTTCCCTGCCGTTCGCAGCCGGCCGCTCAGTGAGGCAGCAGTTCACCCCCTTGAGTACATGGCAGAGAATGCGCCGCGCCGCATCCGCATTATCGTATTTGCAGTACAAGCTGCGAAACTCCGTGTCGTCGTACTCCTTCGGAGAACGGATCTCCCGGACAAGCTGCTCCACGTCAGCAGCCTGCGGAAACGGCAGGCTGTCGATCGGCACATAGAGTCCCCGCTCGTCCAGATATTCTTCCCGGTCGTACGTAAACAGAACAATCTTTCTGCCGGAATTGGCAAAATCAAAAAATACGCTGGAATAGTCCGTTACAAGCACATCCGCCGCGTTCAGGAAATCGTACGTCTCGCAGTTCTCCGGAAACGGCCGGATATGCCGGTATTCCTCAAACTTGAATTCCTTCGCGGTAAAAACGTGGAATTTAACAAAAAAGATTTCATCATCGGTCAGCAGCTCGTCCAGCAGGCTGAAATAGCAGCAGGCCGCCTCCATCTGCACATCGGATTTCTTGTTGGTCATAACACCGCGCCAGGTCGGCATATAGACAATCAGCTTCCGATCCGCCAGCCCCAGCTCTTCCTTCAGCTGCCGGCCGCGCTCCGGCTGGAAAAAGATGCTGTTTCTCGGATATCCCTCAAGCATCGAAGTTCCCTGCCATAGATTGTTCAGCATATAGCTCGAGAGCATTTTCTCCTTCATGTAGTCATTCGGGTAGAGCAGGTAATCCGCCAGAAAAAAGTTTCTCTGCACATTGCCGATCGCATAGGCGCGGTTCCATACATCGCGCCCCATCATTTTAAACGGCGTGCCGTGCCAGGTATTCAGGTAAACCTGTCCGTCCCGCTTGACAAACCATGCCGGAAAAGTCGTATCGTTAAACAGATATTTTACCGTGGCAAGCAGACGGCAGTAATCCCTGCTTCCGATTTCCACCATTCTGACGCCGGCAATCCCGTACCGCGCCAGCAGCGCCCCGAGTGCCTGACGCTTCGACCGGTGCACCGCGAGATAAATCTCAAACTCCTTATAATTGCCCGAAGCCAGCTCTTTCAGCAGATAGAAAATATTTCCGCCCATATCCAGGCCGCCCTTCGACTCCAGGAGCACCGCCTGTCCGCGCAGCGGCTTTTTTCTCAGGCACCGGATATAAAGAGAGTTGCTGCTGACATGCTTTATCTTCGCATGCAGCCCCTTTACCTTTTTTTTGAATTTCCTTATTTTTCCTTTTATCTTTTTGATAACAGAACCTGCCATAATTTCCTCATTTCTGCGCCGATGCGCATCCCATTCTGCCGTCCTTTTTCTTCCAACAGTATAGCACGAACCGTCCTGCTCCGCAACGTGCAGGAAAAATCCTGCCCCCGTGCGCCCCAGGCGCCCTTGCGCTCCTGCCGGCATCCCTCCCCCGGGTATCCAAACGCAAAAAAGGCACAATACGCAATCGGTATTGTGCCTTCTCCTATTGCCCGCTCCCGGGTATTCGCTGGGCTACAAGGATTCGAACCTTGAACTGCTGGAATCAGAATCCAGTGCCTTACCATTTGGCGATAGCCCAATAATTCATCCGTGGTCTTTAGCATTCCCAACCACGAGTGATATTATAATACAGGTTTTCGCAAAATGCAAGCATTTTTTAAATTTTTTTGAAGAAATTTTAAAAGGCCCCGGCTATTTCTTCTGGATAAAGCTGTTTTCGATATTAATAACGCATTCGTATTTCGGGTTTTCCTGCTTCAGCAGCTCCTCCACCCGCTTTCGCAGCTCCCGCTCGCCCTCCGGCTCGTAGGAATACGGCACGACAAGATCGAAGATCAGGTTGATCCGCTCCTCGCCCTTCACCATACGGAAATCATGAATGGACGCCTCGGGCTCCAGGCCGCACACAAGCTCCGAAACTCTCTGCCTGCACTCCCCGACGGCTTTATCCCGCACATCCACCGGATCGATATGGATCACCAGGAAAATATCCAGATCGCGCAGTGTATCCCGCTCGATGCGGTCAATAAGCTCATGCGCCTTCTCGAGCTCGGCGTCGCTGCGCACCTCGGCATGGATGGTGGCCATCGAATGCGTCGGACCATAGTTATGCACGATCAGATCGTGCGTGCCGAGGATTCCTTCATAGCTCTCCACCTTTTTTGTCAGAAGCTCATACACTTCGGGTGCGACCGCCTCGCCCAGCAAAGGTCTGAGCGTATCCTTTGCAATGCCGATTCCCGCGGCCAGAACCACAACCGACACAATCGTTCCCATATATCCGTCCACCGCAAGCCCGGAATACCGCCCGAGAATCAGGGACAGAACCGTCGCTCCGGTGACAAGCACGTCGCCCGTCGAATCCGCAGCTGTTGCCTGCATCACTCTGGAATTTATGCGCTTTCCCAGCTTCCGGTTAAAAAAAGCAAGCCAGAGCTTCAGCAGTATGGAAACAGCCAGCACAAAGACAATCACCGGCTGAAACTCCACGCTTTCGGGATGGAATATTTTTCCAACCGAATTTTTAAGGCACGAAAAGCCGACCTGCAGCACAAGGAAGGAAACCGCGAGCGCGGCGATATATTCATATCTTCCGTGCCCGAACGGATGCTCTTCATCCGCCGGCCGGCCCGCGAGCTTCACCCCGACAAAGCTGACAACGGAGGATGCCGCGTCCGACAGATTGTTGAACGCATCCGCCATCACCGAGATGCTGTTCAGCAGCAGTCCCGCTCCCAGCTTTACGGCGAACAGCAGAATATTAAGAAATATTCCGACGGTGCTGGCCAGAACGCCGTAAGCGGTCCGCACACAGGGTTCCTGCACCTCATCCTTATTTTTTACAAACAGTCTGACCAGAAGCTCCGTCATATCCTTTTCCCTTCCACTTCCATAAAATTGCTCGACAGCGTATTGCTTTATTATACACCAAAAAGCCATGCTTGCCACTTATTTCATAAAATTTTACTTTTCTTTTTTAAGAATAGGCATTATAATGTTTCGTAACAATAATATCGGGTGTAACTCATTCGCCACAGATATAAGGAAAGGAGACCGAAATGAAAAAATTCGGAAAGTTTTTATTCAGTACCCTGTCCGCTGCTGCGGCAGTCGGCGGAATTTACTGCTTATACAAGAACCATTTGAACAAAGCGGCTGATCTTGATGATTTCGACGATACGGATGATGATTTTGAAGAGGATGCAGAACCGGAAAACAGAGAATATGTATCCATCAATATCACCACGGAAACCGTTGCGGACGAAGCATCCGAACATGCCGCAGATTCTGCTGGTTCGGAAACCTCTGCCGCTTCCGAACCGGACAGCGCCGCAGAAACTTCCGCCGTTACCGGCACGGAAGCCGTTTCCGAAGCCTTCCGCACCGTGTCCGGCACCAGCCATGGGACAGAAATTTAAGTCCCGCCGCTTTCGTTTCATTCCGCTCCTTCAGGCGCACTGCCCTGAAGGAGTTTTTACTGCGCCGCATCCCAGAGTCGTCCGGCTTCCTGCCACGCCTCCAGCGCATACCACAAACGCTCTCCCTGCTCTGTCAGACAGAATTCCACTCTCCCGCTCTCGTAAACCCGGCAGCTCAGCGAAATCTCCCCCCAGTCGTACTCCAGAACCCGGAACTTCATTTCATCATTCGGCGTCCAGCCGGTCAGCTCCTTCAGCAGGCTCTCCGTCTCTTTAGCGCCGCAGCTGTTCTTTTCCGCGCGCGCCATATCCCGCAGCTCCTCCAGCAGCGCTGAAAGCTGCTCGTTTTCCGAAGATTCATCCGGATATTCCGGCATTTCTGCTCCGGTTCCGTCCGGAAAGATGTACGGCTCCTTCGCATCGGACGAGGAGGATGAGCTTCCCTCAGCGGGTGGATTCCATGGTTCCCCGTCAGGGGATAAACCCGGGACAGTTCCTCCGCTGCCAGAACCGCATGATTCTTTATCGAAGGAGAAGCCTGGAGCGTTCCCTTCCCCGGCAGTCGTGCCCGACCAGTTTCCGTCCGCCGCATCTCCCATCAAATCATAATCCAGCTCCGGGGCAAGGCTTTTTCTTGGCGTATTGACCAGGCTCGCTCCCAGCACAATAATTGCCGCGCAGGCTGCCGCCGCCAAAATGCGGTTTCTGAGCCGGCGCTGAGCGGATTTTCTGTTTTGCTGTCCAGGAGTTGTTCCGAGATCCAGATCCGCCTGCCGCCGCACTGCATGGTTCGGCTCCGGCCGGCCTTCCGCCGCATTTTCTGTCCCTGCCTGTTCCGGTACTTTCTGTTCCGGCTCCGCATGGCATACAGCCCGGCCCGGCTCTTCCCGGCCTGCTGCTGCCAGTGTCCTTTGAATCAGCTCTTCGCCCGCACGGATGCCGGAAAGCTCCTCCTCGAGCTGATGTGCTATATACCGGCCAAATTCATCCTCCGAAAGCGTATCCTTCCAAAGCACATCCTCTTGAAATCCTTTTCTTTTCCCGTCACTCATCGGAAAGCCTCCCTTCCAGTGCTGCCCTCAGCTTTTCCTTCGCCCGGGACAGCCTGCTTTTTACCGTTCCGGTGCTCAGCCCGAGCTCCTGCGCCGTTTCTTCCATGCCGAGCTGCCGGAAATAAACGCACAGGACAACGGAGCGATAGTGCTCCGGCAGCATCATGACCGCCTCTCTCACGGTTTCGGCCCGCTCTTTTCGCTCTGCCTGTTCAAATACAAGCCCTTCCTCCGCTCCAAGCTGCTCCTGTGCAAAATCATACATGGGCACGACTCTTTTCCGGTAAGCGCTTTTCAGATAATCCCGGCATGTATTCATCGCAATGCTCAGCAGCCATGTTTTTATATGCGATCGTTCCTCGAAGGTTCCCAGCCTCTGATTTGCCTTCAGAAAGGTCTCCTGAAATATATCCTCCGCCGTGTGAATATCCTTAACATAGAGATAAGCCAGCCTCAGCACCGCGTCCCCGTACTCGCGCATCAGTTCCTCCAGAGTATACTCCTTCTGTGCGGGATGCTGCTGCCGGAACAATCCGTCCTGTCCCATACTCCCCCCATTTCCGCCCGCCCCTGCGCTCTCTGCAGCGGCATTCTCTCCTGCTTATTAGACGATGCAGGCCGCTCTCCGGTTCCCTGCAGGAATTATACGCAGCCGAAAAAGAGGCGGCTGCATTTTGCAGCCACCCTTCTCTCATCTCAGCAGATTCAGCAGCAGACCGATATTTCTGATCAGCCCGCTTTTAAAGAAACGGTACTTCAGTGCCAGACGGATGCGCCCGGCCCGGCCTGCTTCCGGCATACGGCAGAACGCATCCAAAAGCTTCTTCTTCCTGCCGTCAAGTTCCTCCATACAGCAGCTCCGAAAAGCCTCCGCCTGTTTCCAAGTCGCTTCAAGCGCCCGCCGCTGCTCCTTCCAGTCTGCCGCCCGCCGCTTTACATAAGCCCCGAAGTGTTCCGCGCCGACCACATTGCTTCCGTGCAGCCGATACTGCATGGTCGGCTCCGGCAGATAGCTGGTACATCCGAAAGCAGCTGCCGTCAGCGCTGTCCACCAGTCATGATAACGAACCGGCCAGAAGCCTTCCTCCGGCTCCGGCAGACGCATTTTCCGGGCCAGCGCATCGTTCAGCATCATTGTACAGCCCTGGCAGACATTTTCCATCAAAAGATGCGCCAGACTCCGTTCCTCCGTCCTCAGATGCTGCAGCTTGCAAAAGGAAGATGCGATCACCCTGCCGCCGCTGTCCACCACCTCCGCATCCGTAAAAACGAGCGCAGGCCGCGCTTCCCCGTACCGGGCCTCAAGCTGCTTCATGCGGCGCAGTGTCCGGCGCACCTTGTCCGGCATCCAGATATCATCCTGATCGGCAAACATAAAATAGGTATGCTCTGCGTTCTGTTCCTCTGCCTGCTCCGGACTGCTCCCGGACTCTGCTTTCAGCAGCGAGAGGAAATTTCCGGCCGCTCCCATATTCTGCAAATTCCGGCGCACCGTGATTTTATCCGGGAAACGCTCTGCGCAGGCGGCCAGAAGGGACGGGGTAGAATCCTGGGAATTATCATCCTGCACGACAAGCCTTACCCCCGGGCAGTCCTGCGCCAGTATCGAATCCAGCTGCTTTGCCAGATAACGCTCCCCGTTCCATGTCGCCATCAACACTACAATTCTGTCCATAATTTCCTCTCTTTTTTGCATCCGCATACATTTGATTATGCCGCATCTCTGCTTCCGCCGTTTGCAAATGGTATAAGGCCCCTTATTCTTCTTTCTGCCGCTTGCATTCCGCCGGCTCATGAGATTCAAAATAGCCCGCGTTTCCCGTGCAGGTCAGCAGAAGCTTTCTCGGCAGTATCCGATACCGCTTCCCGAGAAAAAATCCAAGATACTTTGCCCCGCTCTGAAGAAACAGATCCAGTACATCCAGATAACGGCGCTGCCCGATCAGATATTCCAGCGTGGCGCGCACCAGGCGAATGCCCTCCCGGCCGGCAGATACCCCGGCAAATACCTGCCGGTTTTCCGTGTGGGAAACTCCGAGATCAAAGTTGCGCCGGAACTGTTCCGCCAGCGTATAATTATGCGAATGAAAGACCCGCGCCTCCGCCACATAAGCAATGCTGTAGCCCAGTTCGGTCAGCCGAGCGGCGATCAGCATGTCCTCGTTGAAAATCGTCCGTTTCACAAAGCCGCCCGCCTCATTGTACGCATTCCGCCGGTAGACAGCGCATACGTCGGAGCAGAACCAGGTTTTTATGCCGAGCCGCGGCAGATCAGCCTTCGTCTTTTTGCAGCTCACGGTCGGATAATTAAACAGCCTTGTATACTGCTCGACAAGGCTCGCATTGAACGGCGCGCACTGCCTGGCATACGCAGCCCCGCAGTCCTCCTCCTGAACTGCCCGGAGCAGCCGCTCCAGCAGATAATCGTCCGCCGGCACTGCGTCCTGCGTCATCATTACAAAATAGTCTGCACTGCTCAGTTCTACGGCAAGTCTGCGCGTACCGCCGTGATCAAATTCCTCCCGGCGCACCGGAACAAGCCGAACCTCCACCTGCTTTTTTCCGTACAGCCTCTGCCGGCGCATCAGCCTCCGCAGACGCTGCGCCAGGGCGGCGCAGGAACAGCCCTCCGCCTCGGTATTCATCAGAATAATGCTGTCCGGCTTTACCGTCTGCGATAAAAGGCCCACAAAAAGCCTGTCAAACTTTTTCCCCGGCCGGTACACCGGAATAATCACATCCAGTCCCATTCTCACTCCTCCTCTCTTTAACCAATATTGCGGGAGCCCTTTCTCTGAAATCAATTCCTGGAAAACTCTGCCAGCTTCAGATTTTTATTGCGGTCCTGCACGGTTCCGATGCTCCACGCGTGAACGAAAAGAAGCAGCGGATTGCCTTTCATATCCTTGACCCGCTTCGCATCCGAGGTCAGCGAGAGCGCGGCGACATCAAGCTCCGTCCAGTTCTCAATCCAGCGGATATGCTCGTATGGCAGCGGTTCCAGGCGGATTTCCACATTATATTCTGACTCCAGACGGAATTTTAATACGTCAAACTGCAGCACGCCGACCACCCCGACAATAATTTCCTCCATTCCGGTATTGAATTCCTGGAAGATCTGGATCGCGCCCTCCTGCGCAATCTGCGTCACGCCCTTGACAAACTGCTTGCGCTTCATTGTGTCAAGCTGGCGTATCTTGGCAAAATGCTCCGGCGCAAATGTTGGAATTCCCTCGTAAGCAAATTTTTTCCCCGGCATGCAGAGTGTATCGCCGATCGAGAAAATGCCCGGATCGAACACTCCGATAATATCGCCCGCATAAGCCTCGTCAAGAATCCTGCGCTCCTGCGCCATCAGCTGCTGCGGCTGCGACAGGCGGAGCTTCCTTCCCCCCTGCACATGGAAGACCTCTTCCTCCGCGTCAAACTTTCCGGAGCAGATACGCATAAATGCAATGCGGTCGCGGTGCGCCTTGTTCATATTTGCCTGAATTTTAAAAACAAATGCGGAAAAATCATTCTGCACCGGATCAATCACGCCGGTATCGGCCGTGCGCGGCAGAGGCGGCGTTGTCATCTGAAGGAAATGCTTCAGAAAGGTTTCCACGCCGAAATTGGTGAGCGCCGAACCGAAAAACACCGGCGTCAGTTCCCCGGCCCGGACAAGCTCCAGATCAAATTCCTGCGCCGCGCCGTCCAGCAGCTCAATCTCCTCCGAAAGCTTCTCGTGAGCTTCCTTTCCGATCACCGCATCCGTCTGCGAATCCCCGATCGTCACCTCGACGGAATCCACTTCCTTCATGCCGTTATTCGCCGCGGTAAAGCGCGAAATGGTTCGCGTATTGCGGTCGTACACACCCTGGAAGCGCTTGCCCGAGCCGATCGGCCAGTTTACCGGGCAGGTCGCAATGCCGAGCACCGTCTCGATATCGTCGAGCAGCTCGAACGTGTCCTTTGCCTCGCGATCCATCTTGTTGATAAAGGTAAAAATCGGGATGCGGCGCATCACGCAGACCTTGAACAGCTTGATCGTCTGCGCCTCAACGCCCTTGGAGCCGTCGATCACCATGACCGCGGAATCCGCCGCCATAAGCGTCCGGTAAGTGTCCTCCGAAAAGTCCTGATGTCCCGGGGTATCCAGAATATTGATGCAGCAGCCGTTGTATTCAAACTGCATCACGGAGGAGGTCACGGAAATACCGCGCTGCTTCTCGATCTCCATCCAGTCGGACACCGCGTGCCTGGCCGTCTTTTTCCCCTTCACCGAGCCTGCGAGATTAATAGCTCCGCCGTAGAGCAGAAGCTTTTCCGTCAGCGTGGTCTTCCCGGCATCCGGGTGCGAAATAATCGCGAATGTTCTTCTCCTGTTTATTTCCCTGGAATAATCCTGCACTTTCAATTCCTCCAAACCTCTTCTGAAATATTTTCCGCCTGCCCTCCGGCGTTCCCGGCACAGCGGATGCGTCCGTTTCCGGCCGCAATGTTCTTTTCCCGGCTGCAATACCTTCCAATACCTTCTGCCGGCGGATGCCTCAGTTTTCCCGGCCCGAACTCTGCTTTTCCTGGCAGCCGGCCCCTGCAAAACTACCGGCTGCAGCAGGAATCCCCCGCCGCAGCCGGTCTCGCAAAACTATTGCTATCATAGCGTTTTTCCATTTATTTGTCAAGGTCGGCGGAGAGTCCTCTCACTCCTTCCATACGCCGTCATTGCCGGTTTCCATGTCATAAAACAGTATCCTTTTGTCCGCAGTATACAGGTAAACATACCGCGAGGTAAAATAACAGTACAGCGGATGGCCCTCCGCCTTCCACAGTGCGGCTTCCAGCTGCTCTTCAGCATTCCAGGAATACAGACTTCCTTCATGGAGCCCGTACAGAGTGCCGCCGGTGAATCTGGCGCTTTCCGAGTTCAGCGGCGTTTGAGTGCGCTCCCCGGTTTCCATATCCAGCAGCGCAATCCGTCCGGTATCATAATTCTGAAAGACAAGCGTTTTTCCCTGGAGCACAGCGCGCCATACCCTTTCCGTTAAAAACCAGGTTTTCCCGTCCTCCAGTGTATGGCAGAATACCAGACCGTTCTGCAGAAACGACAGATCGTCCGGATCTGTCAGCTGGTACACAAGCGCCGTCCCGCTCACCGTAAGCCAGATCGGATCGTATTTTCCGGTGTCGATTAATTTTTCCGAGCTACCCGACTCAAAGCTGTACCAGTAAACACCCCCGAAGCCGCAGTAATAAATCCCCTGCTCTGCCGCCGCGTAGCAGCCGGCCCCCTCGAAAAGCTGCTCAAAACCGTCCGCAGGCGTATAGCGGTACAAAATGCGGGATTCGGAATCCCTGCAATACAGTGTATCGCCCCGCGCCTGCAGGCTCTCCATCGGCCCCTCCGAAACCTGCGTGCGGCCGCGGCCGTCCGCACTGCTGTGATACAGCCGCCCGTCCGCCGGGTCCGAGTAATAAACAGAACCGTCCGGCATTTCGCACAAATAATAGAGATTGATGGTATTCAGATTCTGCTCAGCCTGTCTTTCATCCTCCGGAAAGATATAACGGCCGAAGGGGTATGCGCTGTATTCCGCTTTCAGCAGCTCTGCCGGGGAAGGTTCTGCGGGTTCTGCCGTAACCTTGCTGCCCTCCGGGAGAAAAGAGCCTGCCCCGGACGGCTGTCCCGGCACCGGTTCTCCAAAAGGCCCGTTCCCGGCCGGATCGCTTTCCGTCCGTCCGGCTTCCGAACCGCTGCCTGGGCTGTCCGAATTCTGTGTACCCGGCACACCGTCAGGCTCTCTTTCCTTCCCCGCGCCTTCTCCGCAGCCTGCTGCGAAGCACAGGCAGAGTGTCAGAAAAAGCAGCATTTTTTCTTTTTTCATATCGTCCCCCTATTCAAACAAGTACGCATTCACCGTGCGTTCCAGCTCTGCAATTACCTCGTCCCGGTCCGCCGTACCAGCAATATCCCCCTCAAACAGCTTCTCCGGAAATGCTTTTCTGTAAACGGCGCCGTATATTTCCTGCGGCAGTATCTCCAGTATGCGGGCATCGGCGCAGGCCCTGTACAGTTCCTCCGAAAAGGAATCTTCCGGATAGACCGACCGCTCCGCCGACAAAAAGCTTTTCGGATCAGAAAAAACCTGTTTTGCCATCTGCCCTGCAAGCCGCGCTGCCTGCTCCCTGCGCTCTGATGCCGGATTCACCACCACCAGCCCTGCCCACGCAGTATACGCCGGAGCACCGCCCGCTCCCGGTATCGGACGGAGAGAAAACTGTTCTTTCCCGATAAATTTTTCATACTCCGAGGCATCCTGATAAAGGCATACGGCCTGCAGCAGAATATCCTGATAATATGCTTCCCTCGAGGCGGCAAACGCCTCGTTCGCCGCCTCCGACGCTCCTGCTCCCCCGGCAAGCGCACGGTTGTACGCCTCCTGATAAAGCTCCGGATACGCGTCCTCCGGAGAAACAGTATTGTATTGAAACGCTCTGCTCCTTATATACCCCGGTACGGTATCCAGAAGCTCATAGAATTCCTCTGTACGGAACGATATTTTCCCGCTTCCCCGCCGCTGCATTACATAATCCTGAAACAGCAGATCTCCGATCTCTTTGGCATGGATATCGCACCAGCCGGCTAACCCAGAGTCATACAGCTGCTCTGCCATTTCTGCCAGCTCCGACATTTTATTTATCCCCTCCATCGAACACCCGGCTTTCTGCAGATTTCTTTCCGAATATACAAGGCTCTGAAGATTCACCGCAAGCGGAAGGGCCCAGATATCCTCCCCGTTCCGGGCAAATTCCCGAACGCCGTCGAAGGCTTTGGAAAGCGGTTCCTCCAGTACGGAATTCAGCGGATAATAGGCTCCCACGCGTTTCATATTCCATGCCGCCGCCATCCCCGAATCCAATACAACAAAATCAAAATCACCGTCCCCTGCAAGAAGCTTGAGTGCCAGTTCTCCTGCGTACATTGTTTCCACCTCAACCGGATAACCAAGCCAGTCCGGTTCCTCCGCCAGATTGCTTCGATAGGCTGTAAGCGGTTCTGTTTCCCGGAAAAACAGCTCTGGCTTCAGACGGGTGATGGTTCCCGCTTCCCCCTCATAATCGGCAGTATTCAGCAGGTAGAGACAGCCCCTCGCATATTTGACCCCTCCGTTCTGAACGGAAAGACGGCTGGCTGCGTAGCGGTACGCTTCTTTCGGCCGCTCCAGCGTCCCGCTGACACACTGGGTACGATAAGCATAAGCCGCCGCATGAAACATGCCTCTTTCCTCGTCCCACGCCAGATAGCTTTTTTCCTGAAACCCGGCTGCAATCCGTTCTCCCATCGTTCCGTCAGCAGCAAGCTCCGCCAGGTAGAAGCCGTTCTTTTCATCAAAGCCCTCGATCAAAAAGCCCTGTTCCCCCATGGCCTCCACTGTCACGAGATAATGGAATTCCAGCATGTTCCACTCCAGCGTATCAAGGTCCAGCAGTCCCAGCTGTTCTCCCCCGCACCAGTAATTTTCCACTCGCTGCCGCCCGATATCCCTGTCACAGGAATCTCCGTCCAGATAATACATAACGGCCGCCGTTCTCCCCTGCACTGCAAGTTCACAGGCCCATAAGTCCAGCTCCGTGATCCGCTCCGGCATGCCCGTTTCCAGATCAATGCGCATCAGCTGCCAGGAAAGAATATAATACAGCTGCCCGCCGGACAGGCACAGACAGCGCGGCTCCTCCCCCTCCCTGCAGGCGGTTTCTCCGCCGTCCGCCCCGGTTTCCTCAGCGGAATAAACGGCCAGGATTTTTCCGTCCTCCGTGTATTTTCGAATGGCACGTTCCCCCGAATGGCTGACATACAGATTTCCATCCTCATCGACACAGTAGGCCCTGACTTTCTGAATCGGGAGGTGGACAATCTCGCTGTAAGGATCCTGATTTCCCGCTGTTTCTTCCCCATTTTTCTTCCATCGTGAAAGAAAAATAACGGCGGCACAGACCATAAATACCGCAGCAGCAAACAGCAGTATGTAACGACGGTTCTTTTTCCAAAAGTCAGGTTTCAATTAATCCCCTCCCCTTTTATGCACTTATCCTTCTTTCGCACCACTGCTCTGACCGGCAGCCTACTGCTGTTTCCAAACAGGACTCTCTGGCAGCTACTTGCACAGACCGGTCTGATCCGGACAATATTCATGCCTGTACTCACATATCTTCGCTACATTGGTTGCAAGGGTAGCCCTGCAGCCGGCACAAAATTCATTATGAGTTCTGACAATCCGTGTGATAGCGCAAGTAACCTTGCCATTTGGCGTTTCATATAAAACATGACTATGACCGCCCTGCGACTGTGTAGAGGATAAATTACACGAAACGATTTTTGTCGTAGCACTGCAGCCTTCGACATGAGGCTGCGAATATGCCTTTGTACTCCATGCTCCGCTCATGAAAATCATCCCTGCTGCCACTGCTACAATAACCTTTTTGGACTTCTGCATTTTAATACCTCCCATTACATTTCTAAATTATTATCTAGTTACCAGTAATTAATATTATAATATATTATTAAAAAAGTCAATATTAATTAAATTATTACAATTAGTTAAAATAAAATTTTCCTTTTTAGCTCACCCCCAAAAAACAACCAGAAACCTTTTCAGCAAAAACCCCGCCGCCGCCAGCCAGCCGCTCAGCGCGCAAGCGCGCACCCAGCAAAAACGTCTTTTCCGCAGAGCGATGCAGCCGGCTGTCAGCAGTATCGTTACCGCTGCCGTGCCGGTCAGCACCGACGCATTCTGTCTCCTCACCTTTTCCAGCCAGGGCGACTGGAGTTCTGTTTCCGGCAGCCGCTTCCCCATCTCGTGATAAGCCACCCTCTCCAGTCCGGCCGGAGCATAGACATGGTATTCCCTGCCCATTTCGCGCACTTCTGCAAAGACGGGAAAAATATTCTCTCTTCCCGAAACTCCCCCTGCCGGGCCGTCCGCTTCCCCTGACGGGCTGTTTCCGCCGGGAATATCCTCTGCCGGAACAACAGCGCAGGCAGTGCCCGACAATCCTGTTTTCTGCGCCATGTCCGCCGCGAGCAGCACCCGGTCACCGGGTACGGTTTCCCGGTCACTCCCGAGAAAAATCAACTGCCGAGCAGATATCCCACTGATAATTTCCGTATACCCTTCGAACGTTTCTCCCAGCTCCACGCTCACTGCTTCCAGCAGATACACGCCCGATGTCTCCGATTCCGTAAGCACCCACAGTTCATTTCCCTTCAGAAGCGAAACCGGAACTGCATTTCTCGGCGTCGCGGTCTGAATTTCCGTGCCGTCCTCCAATGTGATGGTAAGCGGAAAATCCCTTTTCTGCAGCCGCTCCCCCGCGACCTGCGGAAAGGTCAGCTGCTGGATATCCTCCGCGAACAGCGTCAGCAGAAGCATGGCTGTAAAAAAAAGAAACGCCAGCCTGTTGGCAGCTTTTTTTATCCGCATTGTCTTCCTCCTCCCAGTTTTAAATCTTCACGGAACCACTCTATTCTGTACTGCCGTTATGCAGGCTGTCCGGTGACCGGACTTTTGGGAAAGATTCCGCACTGTACAGACGAAGCCTTCTTTGCAATCTCCGGAAACCTCCGCACTGTGCAGACCGATTCTCCTCCTGCACTCCCTTGGAAATTCTGGCAAATCCATACGCCCTGATTTTTCCTGTAGTTTTCATTTTCCCCGCAGTACTGAGATTACAGCTTCATGCTCTCCAGCCCATCTTCGAGACTGTCATGAAAATAAAGGTATAATATAACAATCGGAAGCATAAATATCACTGAACCGGCCAGCACTTCTGCCACATTCAGCCGCCCTCCTGCATAGAGCAGTACGGAAAACGGTTTGAGCGCATCCCCCTTCAGATAAATATCCGGCTGCTCCGCCATATTCCAGTTTTCCGCAAATACAAACAGAAACAATGCGGCAGCGCAGGCCTTGATCTGGGGCAGCACCACTTTCATCAAAATTACAAATACGGATTTTGTCTCCAACAGCGCGGCCTCCACCATGCTGTCCTCGATCCCCCTCATATACTGCGTCATCAGAAATACCGAAAACGGAGCAAAAAACGCCGGGAGCAGAATTGCAAACGGCGTATCCAAAAGCTTCAGATCACGAAGTCCGATGTAATTCGGCAGGAGAGTCACCTGCAGCGGCATCATCATTAACACAATATATCCCGTAAACAACAAATTTTTTCCACGAAATTTTGTCTGCCGGAATGCGTAGGCTGCCGGGACGGAAACCACGATATTGACAAGCGTAATCACAACCGAATAAAAAACGGAATTCCAGAAATTCCGGTAAAACCAGTGATTTTCTATCAGAAGCCCGCGATAGCCCTTCAGAGAAAACAAGCCTGCTTCCGCCACCTCCCCGGCTCCGGTTTCCAGGCCCCCCACCCCGAAGGAATTCAGCACCGTCAGCGCAATGGGCAAGGCAAACACAAGGGCTGCAGACAGCAAGATAAATCTGTAAATATGTTTTTTCACAGCGCCACCCTTCTCTGAAGTCTTATCCCCACAGCGACAATCGCGAAGATCAACAGCGAGGTAAGTACCGCGCCGGAGGCCAGATACTGATAATTCAGCTTATAAAAATGGTTATTCATATAATATTGCAGCGTATAGCTGTGCTCCGGCGGATAATTCGTCCCGAAATACTGGTAACTCTCCCGGAAAATCCGGAAGCTGTACACAATACCGAGCAGCACAACAAAAAGCAGCGTCGGACAGATCAGAGGCAGCGTGATCCGCAGATGCAGCCTGAAACCATGCGCCCCCTCCAGCCTGGCTGCCTCCAGAGCCTCCCGCGGCAGGGTAGAAAAAGCCGCGCTGAAGAGAATTACCATCAGCCCGATATTTTTGTAGAGGAAAAGCAGATACACCGGAACCACAGATTCGTTCCCCTCAAAAAGCATCCGCCACACCGCGGCGACACTCGCCGTCGGCACAAGCATCGGGAAAAAGAAGGCCGCCCGCAGCAGACGCCAGCCGCCGGTCTGCCGCGTCAGAAGCACTGCAATCGCGAATGCCAGAGCCGTCATTGCCGGCACCGCGATCAGGATCAGCAGCATGGAATTTTTCAGCGCCAGCCGGAAATACTCGTTTTTCAGCAGCCTGATATAATTATCCAGCCCGGCAAAACGCTTTGTAAACTGATTTTCAATCAGGGAATAATAGATTACGCGCAGATAGGGCAGAACATAAAATACCGCTGTTCCGAGCAGACTCGGAACAAGCAGCAGCATGCATTTTTTTACGTATCGTTCCATTTTCGCACACCTCCGCTCAGGAATTCGCTGAGCGCATTGATTTCATCCGTATCTCCTCAGTTTCCCCAGATACCGCTGCTGCCCGACGACAGCTCATAGAAATAATAACCTTTTTGGTGATTGCACAAAAAGATCCTGTCCTCCGTCTGGAAAATATAATCTATGCTCCACGGCGCCTCGGCAAGACCTTGCTCCTTATGCCCGTCTTTTTCTGACTCTGCTTTTCCGGTTTCCGTTTCTTTTGACTCCGTTTTTCCGGTTTCTGTTTTTCCTGACTCCATTTTTCCGGTTTCTGTTTTTTCGGCCGGCTCCAGCCGCTCCAGCCGGCGTTCCACCGTAAAGTACAGATCTTCTCCAACAAATAACCCCTTGTCGGTCGCGGCCAAAACGTCATATTCCTCCCCGTCCGGCCCCGTACTCCAGAAAACATCGGTTCTTTCTCCGGTTTCCATATCCATCCAGACAAGTCCGTTTGTCTCATAGCTCTGAAAGATCAGCCGTTTTCCGAGCAGCGTCGCCCGATAGCATTTTTCCGCAACCAGCGAAACCGTGCCGTCCTTTCGGGACAAGCAGTATACCAGCCCGTTCTGCAAAAAGGCGGGATCCTCCCAGGAACTCAGCGTATAAATTATAAGCTCCGGGCCCATCGTCATCCAGACCGGCGTGTACTTTCCGGTGTCCGCAAGCTTTTCCGTCCCTTTATCCGCAAAATTGTAGCGATAAATGCCGTCCGCTCCGCAGTAAAATACGCTTTCTTCCGACACAATAAAATCGCCTACTTTCTGTTCCATCACGGGTTCCAGCCCGCTCGCCGGAAGATACCGGTACAAGGTATTGGCGGCATCCGCACCATACAGCACGCCCCCCGTTTCCTGAAGCCCTCTCAAGCCGGTTTCCGAGACAAGGACGCGTTCGGAGCCGTCCGTCCGGCTTTGATACACCATTCCGTCCGCCCGGTCGATATAGTAAACCAAGCCTTCTTCCGCCTCGCACAGATAGCCGTTTCCGACCAGATTCAAATTGCGCCGCGCCTGCGCCGGATCGTCCGAAAATACGTATGTTCCCGGCTCATATTTCGGATATTGTGTGCGCAGCTGCACCAGCTCCGGCGAACCCGCCGGTGTCGGCTTTTCTTCTCCGGAGCCGTCCTGCCCGCTGTTTCTGCCGGGATCATTCTTATCCTTTGAACTGTCGTTTCCGCTCTGTCCGCCGTCCTTCTGCGGTTCTGCCGGCTTCTCCTCCGGCCGCGGACCGCCGCAGCTCGCCAGCAGGCAGACGCATAATGCGATGCCTGCCAGATATCCTTTTCTTTTCATAACCAAATCTCCCTCACCACAAACACGGTATTGAGCCGCGGTCTAACGTATTGTATTCTGTTCTTATTCCAAAAGATAAGCATTTACAACGCGCTCCAGCTCCTTTACGCCCTCCTCGCGGCCGACCTCACCGTTCCATATCTTTGTAAAAATTGCCTCGTAAATCTCCTGCGGCAGGGATTCCCGCACCACCGCTCTGGAGCATGCCTGATAGAGCGCCTCGGAAAAAGAATCATCCGGATATAAGCTGCGGTCTGCGGACAGATAATTTTCCGGATCGGCAATCTGTGCCTCTGCGATGCTTTCTGCCAGCTTCAGCGCCTGTTCCCGGCGCGCAGACGCCGGATTGACAATAAGTAAATCAACCCAGGCGGCGTATTCTCTGTCCCTGGCATCCATCCCCGGTACCGGGAGAACGGCAAACTGCTCTCTGCCAATAAACTGGTCATACTCTTCCGACGTCTGCCAAGTAATCAAATCAAAGAAAACATCCTGTACACAGGCTTCTCTTACGGCTTCGTCCGCGGCGGCGATGCTTCCGCCCTCTCTTATCGTCCGGTCATAAATTTCCTGATAGCGTTCTCTGCTATCCTGGAAGGTCAGGCCGCTCATCAGAGATTTTCTCCCGACATATTCCTTCGCAGCGTCCAGAAGGGCCGAAAATTCGGGTGTATCAAATGTTATTCTCCCCATGCCCGCGCGGCCGGCAAGATAATCCTGGAGCAGATAAATCTGAATCGACCGGAAATCAGCCGCATACCATCCCGACCAGCCGGCATCATTCAGCAGATCCGCGGCACCGACCAGTCCCGGCATCGTCTCCATCGCCGCATCGGCGGCTTTCTCTTTTTTAAGATTTTCTTCGGAATACACAAGCGCCTGCAGGTTCATCGACAGCGGAAGCGCCCAGACCGCATCCCCGTCAGCAACCAGCTGCCGCACCCCGTCAAAGCATGCAGACAGCGGCTCCACCAGCGCCGCCTGCAGCGGATAATACGCCTTCACCCGCTTTATATTCCAGGCCGCGGACATCCCGCTGTCCGTGATTACCAGGTCAAAATCCGAATCCCCCGCAAGAAGTTTAATTGCCAGATCCTCATACCGCAGCATTTTCGTCTCCACCGGGTATCCCTGCCAGTCCGGTTCGCTTGACGGGCTGCACAGATAAACCTTCAGCGGCTCCGCCTCACGAAAAAACAGCGAAGGCTTCAGGCGCGTGATTTTTCCGCCCTCCGACGGCTCCGCAGAACTGCTCAGCAGATAGAGATACCCCGCGGCATATCGAACGCCCCCGTTCGCAGTCATAATTCCATTGTTCCAATAACGGTACGCCTTTTCCGGCTGCTCCAGCGTTCCGCTGCTGCATTTGCCCTCCCACTCAAATGCACCCGTACCATGGAACATAGCGCGCTCCTCATCCCACGCCAGATAAAAATTTTCCCGGAAACCCGCCGCCTTCCGCTCGCCCAGAACACCTTCTGTATCAAGCTTTGCAAGGTAAAAACCATTCTCCTGGTCAAATCCCTCCAGTAGAAAACCGCGGCTTCCCATTGCCGTCACGGTTACAAGGTAATGATAATCCAGCGCTTTCCACTCGCGCGTGCGCAGATTCAGAAGGCCAAGCCTCCCGCCGGTACACCAGAAATTTTCCAGCCGTCCTTCCCCGATGGAACGGTCGCAGTCGTCTTCCTCGCCGCTGCGGTACAGGATTGCCGCCGTATCGCCGGATACTGCGATTTCGTACGCCTGAACCTCTTCGTTTTTCCAGATGATCTCCGTATTTCCGGAGACCGGGTCAAGACGCAGATAGGAATCCGTACCGCTGCGGTAGCAGTAAATTTTACCGTCCGAATAGCAGAGAGAACTGAGGGCATATAGCCCGCTGGCTGCCGGCAGCTCGTCGTTTTCTGCTGTTGATCCGGTTTGAGCCTGGGAATTGCCGGGAATCGCAGTGTCCGGGATATTGGGCATATCAGAGACATTGAGATTATCCGGATTATCCGATGTAATGGATTTATCCGGCGTTTTCTCTGTATCTGACATCGGCCGAATGTTATCTGGTTTTTTTTCGACCTCTTTCCATGAAAGGCCTTCGCTGTCTGCAAGCTCTTCTTTATCCGAAACGAGATCTGCTTCCACCGGATAAACAGCAGTGCATTTTCCGTCGGCAGTATAGGCCCGGATCGCATTTTCACCGTTTTGGCAGACATACAGCGTTCCGTCCTCCCCGACGCAGAACGCCGAGACACCTGTTATCGGAAGAACGGTTATTTCGCTGTACGGGTCTGCAGGTTCTCCGCTCGGCCCGCTGTCTCCGCGGCGCTTCCGCGCGAAGAACAGCGCGGCAGCAAGCACGGCGGCAGCCGCCAGGGCAAAGATTATGTATCGAAATTTCTTGTTTGACTGCTGCTTCGTCCTGGATGATTGCATTCGACCGGATCCCTCCTGGTTTTATTATAAAATCTCTGCATTTTCTGTTCCGTAAGATGGTGGTAGCACAAAAAGCATGGCTGCCATCAGTCTGCTTATCATGGTTCTCCGCTTCGTCAGTGCCAGTCCACTGTTTCAGCCGTTCTGATGATACTTTTCCGAAGCGATTCTTGTTAAAAAAAGACCGCTATACAAAAACGAGGGTTCCGGTTTTCTGAAGCTTCTGGAACTTCTGGAACTTCTGGAACTTCTGGACAGAGAGTTTTATTTGTGATATTCATTTTCCGTCAATTGTTTCTTACTACCGCATTCAATGGAAGTTTTCTTCTGTCATTTTTATTATAACATTATTTTTTTGATTGTCCATACTTTTTTGTTATATTTCATGTTATTTTCTAATAATTACAGGGAATGCTGGAGATCCCTGCAAACAAAGTTGTCTGCAAGGTTCTTTATGGATTCGTTATATGTTTTTAATTTCTAACTGTTGTCGGATATTTTAAGTGATAAGATAGAAGTAGCATTATGGATAATATTTTTAATGTTTTGGCGACTTTAAGCTTTTATGCTCTTTGCAGCAAATATATGGCATATTGCTTGCAACGATAGTGTCAATGGTTTTTCGCAAATTTATTTTCCACCGTTTAGCAGCCGGTAATCAGCCAGCTACGAGATCAGACACCAGTTCTTCCTCTGTTCTTGCGAGATGATATGTTCATGTAACAGCGGGTACCCATTGGGTCCCAGCTGCATGGCGCAGACTGGCACATACCAGCATGAAAGCACTCTGACCGTCCGGAAACGCACCGATCACCTTTGTCCGGTGTTTGATCTCACGGTTTAACCGTTCCATGGTATTGTTGATCCTGATCCTCGTCCAGTGCTGGGTAGGAAAGTCCATATAGGTCAGCGTCTCCTCGATCCCTTCCTGCACCTTTTTG